>Ga0210040_10002654_pt1 | contig 24965 bp, 30 predicted proteins | sample CryGeyCG12114_NA_FD_185462 | JGI IMG/M metagenome (GOLD analysis project Ga0210040, IMG submission 185462) | Groundwater microbial communities from aquifer - Crystal Geyser CG19_WC_8/21/14_NA (SPAdes) (version 2) | ecosystem: Environmental > Aquatic > Deep subsurface > Groundwater | place: USA... | reverse complement strand
GTGGATGTCCTCGTAACCGGCGTCGCGCAGGCCTTCTTCAAGGACCGATGCCCGCAGGCCCTTATCGTCGATGATGATGATTCGCATGCCGAGCCTTCGCAGGTGCAACATGATTGCAGGCGAAAGCCACCAAGGTCAAATTCCGCGTCCTACGCCGCCGATCTTTTCTGGGACGCTTCTCGATTGTTCAGCCGCATAGTCACCGATGATTGATGATCGCTCTCAATGAGGAAAAGTGCGGCTTCATAGTGGCGATGCAAGCGTGTCAAACAAGGTCGACCAGTTCCGCGCGGACGAGCTTGAGGGCCTGTGCTTTGAGCTGGTGCACTCGCGGGATGCTGACCGAGAGGACCTCGGCGATCTCGGCGAGGTTCAGCTCTTCAACGAAATAGAGCTGCAGCACCAGCCGTAGGCGCTCGGGCAGGGAAGAGATGATCCGGGCAAGCATTGCGCTGTCCTCAGCCTCACGCAATTGTTCAAAGGGGTCCGGCCGCTCGTCCGCATAAGCCCCGTCGCGCTCGTCATAGATCGTGTCGAGCGGAGCGGTCCGGATCGGGCCGGCGGCGAAATCGCTCAGATCGCCTTCCTCGACGCCAAGCTCTGCAGCGAGCTCCGCAGGGGAGGGCTCGCGACCAAGGCGCTGTCGCAGCGCGGTTTCGCTTTCCTCGAGGCGCCGGCGCCGGGCAGCTGCGCCCCTGCTGCCGGGAATCGTCTTGCGGACCAGATCGAGCATGGCGCCGCGGACGCGGATCTTGGCGTAGGCTGCAAAGCCATCTTCCGTCGGTCCGGCGTGACGCCGCGCGCATTCGGTAAGCGCGACGAGCCCCACCTGTATGAGATCGTCGATCTCGAGCCCGTCGCAGCCTGAGCCGTGAATATGCCAGGCCGCCTTGCGCACCATGGGCAAGAAGCGGCGGACCCGATCATCGACAACCTGGCGCCCGGCATAGGCCTGGTGCGTAGCAAAGGCGAGTTGATCGTGTTTCATGCGGCAAGCGCCTCCTTTTCGTAAGACATGGATCCTGCCGGTGCGGCAGGGTCGGTCGCGGCAGCCCCGATCACGGCGATCACCTCGATCGGCTGGGTGGCGGGAAGTTCATTGATGGAAAGCACGAGGCAGCCCGGTGCACGAACCCTCAGCAAGCTGCCGAGCGCGCGGCGAGCGGGCGGCTGGACGACGAGCGCCACCATCGCGCCATCCGCCTGCGCGGCAATCGCCTCGCCGACACGGTCGCCGATCATGCGGGCACAATCGGGTTCGATCAGCGGCTGCCCGGTGGCAGGATCGCGCATGCCCCCCAGGATCGCGCTTTCCAACGATGCCTCGAGCGTGAGCACGGGCAGGGCCCTCGTCGGCGGGCAGATCTGTCCGACAAGCCAGGCACCCAGATCGGTCCGGACCCGGTCGACCAGTTGGTCGAAGTCCTTCGTCTGCTGAAGCGCCAGGGCGATGCTGGAGAGGATGGGCACCGGGTGCGTCAAGGTAATCCCGTCGGCGAGCAGCACCCGCAGCAGCCGCGTTAGAGCTGCGAGCGACAGCGGATCGGGCGTAACCGCCTCGATGACCCCTGGCGAACGCTCGCGCACCCCATCGATCATGGCGCGAACCTCTTCGAGGCCGAGGAGCTGGTGCCCGATCTGACTCAGAAGCTGGTTGAGGTGCGTGGCGATGACCGTTCCAGCGTCGACCGCCAGGAACCCTTCCGCAATTGCCTGATCGCGATCACCGGGCGCGATCCACAGCGCCGGGCAACCGAAGCTCGGATCACGAGTTGCGATGCCCACGAGGGGATGCCCGTTGCGCACGTCGCCTGTATCGATTGCGAGGATGCGGTCCGCGCGGATATCGCCCGAGCCAAGGGTAACACCGCCCACGCACACACGATATTCGTTCGCCGGCAAGTCCAGGCTGTCGCGGATGCGGAAGCGGGGCACGATGAACCCGAAACCCTGGGACAATTGCTTGCGAACCCCGGTGATCCGCGCAACGAGCGGAGAGCCGCGTGTCTCATCCACCAAGTGGACCAGGCCGTAGCCGAGCTCGATCGTAACCAGCGTCTGATCGCTTACCTCATCCAGCGAGATCGCGTGCGGCGAATGGGGTGGAGCGACTTCCGCGACAGGCCTCGCTTTGATGGCGCGGCTCCGCAATGAGCGGTAGAGCCAGAAGGCGAGCCCTGCTGCCGGCAGGAAGATGCTTTGCGGCATGGCAGGGATCATGCCCATCGCGCCGAGCACGACGGCGACCGGAAGCCAGCTGCGTGGATCAGCGAACTGGCCGCCGATATGGCCGGCAAGGTCGCTCTTGTCCGAGACGCGCGTGACGATGATCGCGGCGGCGATGGAAAGCAGCAGCGCCGGCACCTGCGCAACCAGGGCGTCGCCCACCGCCAGGGTCACGTAAAGCTGGGCTGCTTCGGCTGCCGAAAGCCCGTGACTGATCATGCCTAAGCAGAAACCGGCGAGGATGTTGATCGCCAGGATCAGCAGCGCGGCGATCGCGTCGCCTTTCACGAACTTGGAGGCACCGTCCATCGCGCCGTAGAAATCGGCCTCGGTGGCGACTTCGGCACGGCGGGTCCTGGCCTCCTCCGGCGTCATCAGCCCGGCGGCGATGTCGGCATCGATGGCCATCTGCTTGCCCGGCAGCGCATCGAGCGTAAAACGGGCCGAGACTTCGGACACCCGGCCTGCACCCTTGGTGATCACGACCATGTTGATGATGAGCAGGATGATGAAGACGAACAGGCCGACCGCGAAATTGCCGCCGACAAGGAAGGCGCCGAAGCTTTCGATCACCTGACCAGCCGCGGCCTCCCCTTCATGCCCCTGGACGAGCACGACGCGGGTCGAGGCGACGTTCAGCGCGAGCCGCAGCAAGGTGGCGAACAGCAGGACCGATGGGAAGGACGAGAAATCCAGCGGCTTGGCCGCGTTCATCGCCGCCATCAGGATCGCCACCGACAAGGCGATGTTCAGCACGAAAAAGGTGTCGAGCAGGATGGTGGGGATGGGCAGCACCATCAGCATGATGAGCGTGAGGATGCCCGCGGGCAGCGCAAGCGCGCCCGGTGCAAAGGAAAATTTGCGCATCACAGGTTGAAGGCCTTGAGCTTGCCGTAAGCGGCGTGGACGTGGCCTGAGGCGCCGGATCCACCGCGCCCATCAGCAAGCGCGAAGCTCGTACGCAGCGTCTCGGCCATGGAGGGTACCGGCGAGGCAGCGGGCGCGCCCTGCGGCCCGGCAGAAGGCGTCGCCGCGCTCTGGCCCGACCAACTGGTCCATTGCGCGCGTGCGGCGGTAAAGCGGTTCGCCGGGCCCGGCGCGAAAGGCACATCCCCTTCCGTGCTCATGGCCACCGCCATCTTGTCACGGACCAGTTGCAACACGCCGCCCAGGCTGCGCGGCGCGCCACCGGGTGCATAGAAGATGGTGCGATTGGCCGCGGCCGCAGATGGCAGCAGGCTGGCAGCGGGCGCATCAGGGTTGAGCGCCATGGCGGACAGAAACTTGGTCGCGCCACCAGCGCCGAGAAAGTGCGCGAGGTAGAGCTCGGCGGGATCAGGATCGCGTCCAAGCACCGGCGCGAGCGCTGCCCGGTTGTCCTCGGCCAAGGCACCGGCCATCAGCGCCGACGCGTCGGGATCGAAGCGCAGCGACATGATCTGGGCACGCAGCGCCGGATCGGCGACATGTGAACGCCCGCCGCTGGAATTGATCGCCGCGGCTGCACCGTCGAGGCCGTGCTGCGCGCCGTGCCGATCAAGCGTTTCGAGCCAGGTGCTGCCGATGAACTGAAAGAGGCCCGCAGCCGAGGATGTTCTGGCGCGTGCGTTGGGATCGAGGCTGGATTCAAGCTTCGCCTGCGCGAGCATGTAGGAGAAGTCCGCGCCGGTGCGCTCGGCTGCTCGAGCGATAGCCTCGCGGGTGCGGTCTGTCGCGGCGGCCGGGCGGAATGTGGCTGCGGCCGGTGAGAATGCCGGTAATGTCGCTGCGTCGCTCAATGCTGTATCCCTGGCGAATGGTCCGCCAGGTACTCAGCAAGAGCCGTGCCAGTTTGCGTCAGGCGTGAGCGGCGGCGTATCGCGACCCGTTGATGGGGGAGCGATACAAACCGATGGCGCCGGTGAGCGAGTCCAGCCGCGCCGCGACATTGGCGGCGATCAGGTTGCGCACGCGGCGATTGACCTCGTTGGCCTGCCTGGCTGCCTGGAGCAGCGCGCGGCATTCCCCGTCCAACCCCGAAGAGTCGGCCGTTTCGAGTGAATCGCACAAGGACAGCTTGTGGTGCCCCGATACCGTGAGCGCATCGATGTCCAGCGCGGCAAGCGCTTGCCGCTCCTGTTCAAGGACGGCAAGCATCTGCCGCAGGCCAGCGGCAAGGGTCGTGGGAGCAGGTAGGGCTGTCTGGCTCATTGGGTGCTCAGCATGAGACGCGCTGCGATCATCGCATCGGCAATCTTGGTGGGAACGAGTGGATAGGTGCCGTCCTCGAGTGCCTTGCGGATCGCGTCGACCCGCTCGGTATCGATGGGCGGTGTATCCGCGGCAAAACCGCTTTGCGCCTCGACCGTGATGCCGGGCTCGACCGACGCAGGCGCCTTTTGCTGGCGCTGGACGGAGCCCGTCTGGTGCTCGGTCGGGCGAAGCGAAACCGCCTCCGCCTTGTGGATTCCTGTTATGTCGAAGGGCATTTTGCCGCTCCCCTAATGTCTTCAATCATGAGAACGGCGGGGACGGGGGCAATTATAGGCGCGGCTTAAAGATTACTTACCTGACCAATGGGTCAGAGCGGGATGATAACCAGGCCCGGTCGCTCCACTTGCGCGCGCACCGGCTCGGCGCCTCCGGGCGGCTTGACGCGGATCCAGTCATCCTTGCCGCCTGCCTCCATCGCCTGACCCGTCTGCGTTACGGAGAAGCCAGTGCCACGCACCAGGATGTTCACCGCATCGCCACGTGCGACCAGCATGGCCTGCTTCGTGGCGGCGGCGGAAGCCTTGGCGACCGGCACGTATATCCGCCAGCTGCCGGCATCAGGGCATTCCACAAGCACGCTATCCTGGCGTGAACCGTGCCAGCCCAAGGACAGTGGCGCCTGACAGGATGCGAGGCGCAACCGGCGATCCACCGGCTGCGCCGCGCCCCCTGTGACGCCGATCGGCGCACCGGTGAATTGCTCCACCGCGCGGTCTATCAGCGCCGGATCGGCAAAACTCGCGCTCCCTTGCGCATGGGCGGGCGCAATGCAGGTGAATGCAGAGAATGCGGCAAGGCGCAGAGGAATACGAAAGGCGGGCATTTGCGCTCTCCAGAGGCACATGAACATTCGGCAGGTGCCGATTGCCGTTACCGTTACTGGAGCAATTTTCGTGCCAATTGCTGATCTTCAGCGGTGAAGGCGAACAGCGCCATGGCTTCATCGTCGGCACCAGGCTCGATGACGATCCGCGCTTCCAACCCTTGGGTGGAGGCCACCGTCGCAAGGGCCTGAGCGGTGCGGACCGCCTCGTCCCGCCTGCCATCGGTGTAGCGCGCCAGAACGGTAAGCTGCTCGCGGGGATCGGTGGCGCGCGATTGCAGCCAGTCGTCCAGCTGCGTCTCGCCCCCGGCTCGGAAGACGGCGACGGGCGTCGTGCTTTCCTGAACGATGCCGGCCGCCGTTACCGCCGAAGGCGGTACCGGGTCAGCCGGATCGCGCGTCTCGAGCGCCGCTGCCGTCGAGAGGAAGAGGATCAACGAAAGATCGGCCAGCATCACCTGCCAGCCCTGCGCGAGCTTTATCGTCATGCCGCAAGCTCTTCCGCACCGTTCCTCGGCCCGCTGCGAAGCGCGCTCGGCATGGCCTGGGCAAGCTGCACTGCAAGCCATTCGATCAGCATCTGCCGCTCCCGTTCCTCGGATTGGCCCCGCCGTTCGACCATGCGCGCGAGCGGAAATATGGTCAGATGGGCGGCGAGCAGACCATAAAGCGTGGTGAGCACCGCGGTGGCGACCGCGTCCATCAAATCGCCGCGCTGCAGGCCTCCTGTCGGTACCTGGCTGAGCGCAATGAGCGTTCCCGCCAAACCGAACACAGGAGACAATTCGCCTGCCTGGCTCAGGAAGTCGAGCGCCCGCTCGCGCAGCGCCTGGCGCTGGTCGCGATGCCGCTCATGTGTTTCTATCAGGGCAGCAATCGATCGATGGCGGATCATCGCGTCCGTCGCCTCGGCGATCTCGGCATCCGCGGAAGGCTCGGGTCGGGCGCGCATCACGCCATCATGACGGATGGTTTCCACCTGCGGCGCAAGCTCGGCGCGCGCCCGGTCGTATGAGAAGCGTCGCCGCAGCAATTGCGCCAGGCAGTGCAAGGTTGCACGCATCTCGCCAAATCCGCAGCGCAGCAGCGTGGCGACTGCCGTACCGCCGATGACGACAATCGCGCTCCACATGTCAACCAAGGCGTCGAGGTTCATCCTGGGCGTCCTCCTTCCTTCGTAGGACGGGCGCTTCTGGCCAGGGATTAACTGGCGGCGGCACTTTGCCGGAATGCGGCAAAAACTTGCCGCATTCCGGGGATGGGGCCTGAATCCCATGCCGGCGCCTGTGTGAAGCAAACTTGGCACGCTGTTTGCTTAAGGGGCTTTGCGCGATTTGGCGCGAACCGGAGGCAGGCAGATGAGTGAGGGATTGTTCGGCATTCATGGGGCGGCGCTGGAACTGCGCTCGCATCGGATGGGGATGCTCACGTCCAACATCGCGAACGCTGCCACCCCCGGCTATAAAGCGCGTGATCTCGATTTCGGCTCAGCGCTCAAGTCGCGGATGGACGGCGCCGGCAGCGATGCCGCTACCGCCAGCGCGACACGCTACCGCGTGCCGACCATGCCTTCGCTCGATGGCAATACGGTCGAGCTTGCGGGCGAGCAGATGGCCTTTGCCGAAAACGCGGTCGCCTATTCGGCAACGCTCTCCTTCATCCAGGGCCGCGTAGAGACGCTGACCCGCGCCATCAGGGGCGAATGACATGCCTGAGCCAATGAACCTCTTCGGCCTCGTCCAGCGTGGCATGTCCGCGCAGCTGGTGCGGATGAACGCGGCCGCCTCCAACCTCGCCAATGCCGGCGCGGTCGCGGGCTCGGAGCAAGAGGCCTATCGTGCGCTGCGCCCGGTTTTCGGCGAGCAGCTCGACCGGGCGAGCGGCTATTCCAGCGTCAGCGTGGCCGGCATTACTCGGGCAGAGACCGCGCCCACCAAGCGTCACGATCCCACTCATCCCATGGCCGACGCCAATGGCGACGTGTGGGAAGCCGCCGTCGATGAGACGGCCGAGATGGTCGAGATCATGGAAAGCTCGCGCCAGTACCAGAACCTGGTCGAAGCAATGCAAACCGCCAAGCAGCTGATGCTGGAAACGATGAGGATCAAATGACCACTGTAACTTCCGCCACGGCCGCCGCCAGCACGAGCGCTGCGCAAGGCCCCACGAAAGCTGGCTATGCCGCACTCGGCCATGGTGACTTCCTTCGCCTGCTCACCGAGCAATTGAAGCAGCAGGACCCGCTCGATCCGGTCGATAACAAGGACATGCTCGCGCAGATGGCGCAGTTCTCTGCGCTGGCCGGCACCACCGAGGGCAATGCCACGCTCCAGGCAATCTCCGACAAGCTCGATGCGCTCATCGCAGCGCAGACGGCCGCAAACTCCTGACAATCACGAATCCGCAAGGGAAACTGATCAAATGTCCTTTTACACTTCACTCAGCGGTCTCAAGAACGCCCAGACCGATCTCGGCGTCATCGCGCACAACATCGCCAACGCCGAGACCAACGGCTTCAAGAAGAGCGACACGCGCTTCGCCGATATCGTCGCGAGCAATTCCTTCAGCGATCCGCGCATGATCAAGGGTATCGGCGCCACGGTCAGCGGCATCGTCCAGAATTTCGGCATCGGCACTATAGAGCAGACCGGCGGCGCGACCGATCTTGCCATCAACGGTGACGGCTTCTTCGCCGTACGCGGCGCCGAGAGCGGGCGGACGGTCTACACCCGCAACGGCGCGTTCGAAATCGACGGTGCCGGCTTTCTGCAGGATGGGGCCAATAACCGGCTGCAGATCAGCCAGGTAGACGCCGCTGGAAATCCGACGGCGCCGGGTACTACAATTGATGCGCAAATCCCTTCGCGCAACGCCGGCGGTGCCGACCTGGCCGGTGTGACCATCCTGAAGGATGGCACCATCAGCGCCGCTTACGCCGACGGTTCGATTGAGACGATCGGCCGCGTCGCGCTCGCCAGCTTCATCTCGCCTACCGGCCTGCGCCAGCTGGGCAACTCGCAGTGGGAAGCGACGGGCAATTCGGGCCAGGCGAATGTGGGCATACCGGGGATCGGTCGCTTCGGTCAGTTGCGCTCGGGCGCGATCGAACGTTCGAACGTGGATCTGGCCGAGGAACTCGTCGGGCTGATCAGCGCGCAGCGCAACTTCCAGGCGAACGCCAAGGCGATCGATACCGCCACCCAGATCTCGCAGACGATCATCAACCTGAGGACGTAAGACCGATGGACCGGATGATCTACACCGCGCTGACCGGCATGAATGCCGCGCTCTCGCGTCAGCGCGCGGTGGCGAGCAATCTCGCCAATGCGCAGACCCCGGGGTTTCGGGCCGAAACCTTCAGCCTGCGTCCGCTCACGCTGAAGGGACCCGCGCTCGAGACCCGGGCGATGACCGAAGGCGCGGTGCGTGGCGCCGACATGGGTGCAGGCCGCGTGGTGCCGACCGGGCGCGAGCTAGACGTCGCGGTCCATGGCGATGCGTTGATCGCTCTGCAGGCGGCAGACGGGAGCGAGGTCTATTCGCGCCGCGGCGACCTGACGATCGGCGCAGGCGGCGTGCTCGAGAATGGCGATGGCCGCCCAGTCATGGGCGATGCGGGCCCGATCACCGTGCCCGGGGGGCGCATTGTCTCGATCGGCAAGGATGGCACCATCTTTGCCGCCGATCCCGCAGCACCTGATGCGCCAGCCGAGAATGTGGGCCGCATCAAGCTCGCAAGCCCGGCTGGCAGCGCCATCGTGAAGGATCTCGACGGCTTCCTGCGCGTGCCCAATGGCGGCGTTTTGCCCGCCGATCCCACCGCCGAACTGGAGAGCGGCGCACTCGAGCAGTCCAACGTCGATACCGCCGCAACGCTCGTCGACATCATCGAGGCGCAGCGCAGCTTCGAGCGCCGCTCCAAGCTCTTCTCCACCGCCAGCGAGCTCGACCAGGCCGGTTCCCGGCTGATGTCGCTGCGCTGATCCGCATTCGAAAAATCAAGGACCAGATCACATGCCCACCTCAGCCCTTCACGTCGCCCGCACCGGCCTTGAGGCGCAGGACGCCCGCATGCGCGTCATCGCCAACAACCTCGCCAATATCGGCACCACCGGCTACAAGCGCGAGCGCGCCAATTTCGCCACGCTCGCCTATCAGGATGCGCGCATCGCGGGGCAGCAGTCGACCAACGAGACTGCCTATGCGATCGGCCTTAACCTGGGCACCGGCGTGGGCCTGCAGGGCACCAGCCGGATCGATACGCAAGGCACGCTCGACACGACCGGCAATGCCTTCGATATGGCGCTAGACGGCGGCGGCTACTTTCAGGTGGAGCTGCCGGGCGGACAGATGGCCTACACGCGCGCGGGCAATTTCACGCTCTCGGCCGAGGGCCAGCTCGTCACTGCGCAGGGCTTTGCCGTGCAGCCGGCAATCGCCGTGCCGCCGGGCGCCCAGAGCGTGACAATCGCGCCCGACGGCACCGTCTCCGCAGTGCTCACGGGTGAGGCACAGCCGGCAGAGATCGGCCAGCTGACCATTGCCAGCTTCGCCAATCCCACCGGACTTCAGGCGAGCGGCGACAACTTCCTGCTCGAGACCGCAGCCAGCGGCGTGGCCGAGATCGGCGTCGCCGGCACCGAAGGGCGCGGCAACATCCGCCAGGGCATGCTCGAAACATCGAACGTCAACGTCGTGGAAGAGATGGTGGCGATGATCGAGGCGCAGCGTGCCTACGAGATCAATTCCAAGATGATCGGCGCGGTGGACGAGATGCTGCGCAACGCCAACCAGACGCTGTGAGACCCAGCATGATCCGCAAGCCAACTCTCGCCATCATCGCTGCGCTGCCGCTGGCTGCGTGCGGTGCGCAAGGTCCTGCGCCCGGCTTCACTGCCGCGCTACCGCCGCCACCGCCGCCGCAGGCGCAGAACGGCGCGATCTTCCAGGCGGGCTATGGCTATTCCGCTTACCACGAGGGCACGCGCGCCCGGCGGGTGGGCGATCTCGTCACGATCATACTGACCGAGAACTTCGCCACCAGAAAGAGCACCAACGGCAGCACCGACCGGCAGGGTAATGCCTCCATCACGCCGCCGGGTGCCGGCCCGTTAGATTTCCTTAACCCTGATGCCCTTAAGGCCGCTGCGCAGGCGTCGTTCAATGGAAGCGGTGATGCGAGCCAGCGCAGCAATCTCAACGGAGCGGTGGCGGTCACGATCGCCGAGGTGCGGCCGAATGGAACGGCGCTGGTATTAGGGGAAAAGCAGATGATGCTGAGCCAGGGCGACGAGTGGGTGCAGTTCGCTGGCCTGATCCGGCTGGTCGATATCGACGTCGACAATCGCCTGCCGTCCAGCGCGGTTGCCGATGCGCGGATCATCTACTCGGGCGCAGGCGCGGTGCAGCAGGCGAGCCGGCCAGGCTGGCTTTCGCGCTTCTTCGGCCAGATCAGCCCCTTCTGAGGACCTTGAGAATGCGGATTACCAGCCTTCTTGCCATTCTGCTTGGCCTTCTGGGCGCGCTCGTCGCAGGTCCGGTGTCGGCCGAGCGCGTGCGTGATCTCGGCACATTCCAGGGCGTGCGGCCCAACCAGCTGACTGGCTACGGCATCGTCGTCGGCCTGCAAGGGACGGGTGACGACAACCTTGAGTATGCCACCCAGGCGATGAAGGGCGTATCGGGCCGCTTCGGCTTGCAGCTGCCCCCGGGCGTGAACCCGGGCCTCAAGAACGCCGCCGCCGTGATCATAACCGCCGAGCTGCCTCCCTTCGCCAAGCCGGGGCAGCGGATCGACATCACCGTTTCCACCCTTGGCAAGGCCAAGTCGCTGCGGGGCGGGGCACTGGTGCTGGCCCCGCTCTATGGCGCGAACGGTGAGATCTACGCCATGGCGCAGGGCAGCCTTGCAGTGGGTGGCCTCGGCGTGAGCGGCCGCGACGGCTCGCAGGTTTCGGTCAACGTGCCGACCGTCGGCCGTATTGCCGCGGGCGCCACCGTGGAGCGCGATGTGCCGACCGGGTTCGATGCCGAGGGCATGCTGCGCTTCAACCTGCACGAAGCCGATTTTCTCACAGCTTCGCGGGTGCGCGATGCCGTCAACAACCAGTTCCCAGGAGCCGCGCACATTGTCGATGGCGTTACCGTGGAACTCGCTATGCCCTTTGGCAGCGATGCGCGCTCTTCAATGATGGCGGCGGTCGAGATGCTCGACGTCGTACCGGCCGAATCGCCCGCCCGCGTCATCGTTAACAGCCGTACCGGGACGGTGGTGATCAATAATGCCGTGCGCCTCTCGCCGGCTGCGATCAGTCACGGCAAGCTGGTGGTGCGGATCAACGAGGACCCCCGTATCGTGCAGCCTGAGCCGTTCAGCGGCGGCGAGACCGCGCTCGAGCAGTCGAGCACGGTGGAGGTCGAGGAATATGGCGACCGGATCACCATGGTCGAAGGCGGCGCCAATCTGTCCGACATCGTCAATGCTTTGAACACGCTGGGCGTGGGTGCGGCCGACCTGGTCGTTATCCTGGACGCGCTCAAGCAGGCGGGCGCCCTTCAGGCCGAAATGGTGGTGATGTGAGCCCGCTCGCTCCCATCAAGGTCACCGCTCCCGAGCCCACTGGAGAGCGCGCCGAACTGCGCAAGGCCGCGCAAGGCTTCGAGGCGATATTCGTGCGCCGCATGCTGGAAGCTGCGCGTGCGGCGGACCTGGGCGGGGACGATGTCCTCGGCGGTTCGGCGCTCGATCAGTACACCGCGATGCGCGACGAGCACCTGGCGCAGATCGCCGCTGAGCGGGGCACGTTCGGTATCGCCCAGGCCATCGAAGCGCAGCTTGCCCGGCGTGATGCCGGCGCGCCCGGCCAAGCAGAAAGCTAGAAGCAATGTCCGGTAACCTGATCCTGATCGGCAAGAGCGGCGCCACTGCCGCGCGCTCGGCGCTCGAGCTCGCGGCGCAAAACATCGCCAATGCGGGCAATGCCACGTATGCGCGCCGCACCTTGAGCGTTGCCGAGGTTGCCGCCACCGGCGGCATCGGCACTGGCGACAGCGCGGCGCTGAGCGGCGTACAGGTAGATAGCGTTCAGCGCACCCAGGCCCTGTTCCTGCAGACCGAAGTGCGCCGCACAACCAGCGACATCAGCCGCGCCGACGCCGAGCTGAAGGGCCTCACCAATGCCGAGAGCGCCATCGAACAGGCTGGCATCTACCCGGCGATCGTGGAGTTCGAGGCCAGCCTCTCGCAGATGGTGGCCGACCCGATGGATGGAGCACTCAGGGCCAATGCGCTCGAAAGTGCCCGCACGCTCAGCCAGACTTTCGCCATCGCCACAGAAGGCCTGACGGTCGCCGCGGACGAGTTGCGCTTCGATGCGGCGGCAGGGGTGGAGCAGGTCAACACGCTCGCGGGAGAGATCGCGCGGACGAATGTGGGCCTGGCGCGCGCGCAGGCGGGCAGCGTCAACAAGGCCGCACTGCTCGACCAGCGCGATGCGCTGCTCGTGCAGCTGTCCTCCTATGCGGGCATTTCCACGCAGTTCGATTCGGTCGGGCGCGTATCGGTCAATGTGGGCGGCAGCGGCGGTCCCGCACTGGTCAATGGTGCGCAGTTCACGAAGATGGGCATGGATGTCACACCGGCAGGCGCACTCGCGTTTACGGTGGGCAACGCGCCGGCGAGCTTCGGGTCAGGCTCGCTGGTTGGCCATGCCCAGGGCGTAACGCATATCAACGCGCTGGGCCAGCAGCTCGACGGGCTGGCGCAATTGCTGATTACCCGCACCAATGATGCGCAGGCGGCCGGGATCGATCCGTCCGGCAATCCGGGTCAGCCGATCTTCTCGGGCACTGGAGCTGGCGATGTCGGCATCGCGCTCGCGTCCGGAGCGGGGTGGGCGACGGCCCCTGCCGGATCAGGTCCCAACAGCCGCAACACCGGCAATCTGGAAAGCCTGCGCACGGCCCTTGCCAACAATGGCCCGGCACAGGCTTCCGATCGCATCCTGTTCGAATTGTCGAGCGCGATTGGCGGGCGGACCATCACCCGCGATGCGCTGCGCACCATCGCTGATACGGCCGACGTTGCGCTCAGCGCCGAGACCGGTGTGGACCTGGATAACGAGGCTGCGAGCCTCATGCGATTCCAACAGGCCTTCCAGGCAAACGGGCGCGTCATCCAGGTGGCCGCCGACATCTTTGACACGCTTCTGGGGATTCGCTGAGATGACCAGTCTTACCAATGGCACGCTGGCCTTCTACAGCCGATCGACCACGCAAATGGGCACGATCAGGCGCGACGCGGAAAAGCTGCAGTCGCGGCTGTCGACCGGGACACGGCTCGGCCGGTCATCGGAAGATCCGGTCGCCGCATCGCGCTTGCGCACCCTTGGCCGGGGCGACCGGCTCGGGACCATCGATGCTGCCAATGCCGCACGGGCGAAGGAAGGGCTTTCGCTCGCCGCCGGGTCGCTGTCTGCCGTTGCGCAGGACCTCGCGCGGGTACGAGAGCTGGCACTCTGGGCCAGCACCGAGACACTGTCCGACAATCAGCGCGTAAGCATCGGCCAGGAGATCGCGCAATTGCGACTGACGGTCTTTGGCAACGTCAACGCGACCGACGCCAGCGGTCAGCCGCTCTTTGCCGGTGAGGCCGGCAGTCCGGCCTATCAGCTCGATGCTGCGGGCAACGCGATCTATGTCGGCACGCCTGCCAGCGGCGAGATCGCGCTTGGAGACGGTCAATCGGTTACCCGCGGTGTGATCGGCCCGGATTTCGTAAGCTTCGATAATGGTGGCGGCACGACCGACCTGTTCGCGGTCATGAAGACCCTGAGCGACGCTCTCCAGAACGCCCCCGCCGGCTCGTCAGCGGACGCCTCGGCTTCGCTGGGAAACCTGGATGATGCGCTCGATGCGCTCACCCGGACCCAGACCATCGTGGGCACCCGGCTCGCCTGGATCGAGACCGTTCAGGACCGGCAAGTCGCCAAGGCCGAGAACCGCGCCTCGGAGACCGCCGACATTGGCGGCGTCGATCTTGCGGGCACAATCGCCGAATTGCAGCAGAAATTGACCGTGCTCGAGGCAAGCCAGGCGGGTTTTTCGCGCCTCTCCTCGCTCAGCCTGTTCAAATCCATTTGACGTCTCTTTGAGGAGTTAGGCTGAAATGTTTGCTGCTGCGGGGATCGTCATCCTTCTTGTCATGGTGTTCGGCGGCTTTGCCTTGACCGGAGGCGCGCTCGGCCCGGTCATGCACGCCGTGCCGCACGAGATGCTGATCATCGGCGGGGCGGCTATCGGCGCTACCGTTGCGGGCAATTCCATGCACGAGCTCAAGGCACTCGGGCGCGGCTTCGTGCGCGTGTTCAAGGGGCCGAGCTATTCGCGTCAGGACCATATCGACGTGATCGCCCTCACGGCCAAGCTGATGCGTATGCTCAAGACCGAAGGCCCGGTCGCGCTCGAAAGCCATGTGGAGAACCCGCAGGACTCCGCTGTCTTCGCTGAATATCCGCGCGTCCTCGCCGACAAGGCCCTGCTTCACCTCATCACCGACACGCTGACGCTGATGGTGGTGTCCTCCGGTTCGCTCGAGACGCATGCGGTGGAAGAGGTGATGGACAATGCCATCAAGGCCCATCTCCACGACATGGACGAGCCGGCCCATGCGCTGCAATCGCTGGCCGACGCGCTGCCCGCGCTTGGAATCGTCGCCGCGGTGCTCGGCGTGGTGAAGACCATGGGGTCGATCGACCAGCCACCCGAAATTCTTGGTGGTATGATCGGCTCGGCGCTCGTCGGCACCTTTCTCGGCGTACTGTTGGCCTACGGGATGGTCGGTCCGCTCGCCGGGCGGCTGAAGCAGATCAACAACCATGACCAGCAGATCTTCCATTCGGTCAAGCAGGTGATGATCGCCTCGCTGCATGGTTACCCGCATGCGCTGGCCATCGAATCGGCGCGTTCGGGCCTGCCCGAGACCGTACGCCCCCAGCTGACCGACCTGCTCGACGTCCTCAAGGGCCGTTGAGATGGCGAGTGCTGCGCCTCTTTCTCCCGTGCCGGGCCAGTCCGGTCCGGCCGGGCCGGCCGGCATGGAACGTCGTGCTCCGCCAGCGCCTGCCAATGAAGCGGGCGAGGAGCGCCGGCCGCTGATCGTTAAGAAGGTCATTGTCCAGGACGCCGGCCATCACGGCGGCGCCTGGAAAGTGGCATATGCCGACTTCGTCACCGCCATGATGGCCTTTTTCCTGCTGCTGTGGCTGCTCGGCGCTACCGACGACAATCAGCGCAAAGGGCTGGCCGATTATTTCACTCCTACGCTCGTCAAGATGAAGGAGCAGAGCGCAGGGGCGGATGGTCTGCTCGGCGGCAGCTCTCTCACCGAGGTCGACTCGTACCCGCACGCCGCCGGGCAGACCGGCACGAAGGCGCTCACAATTCCGCGCGATGCCACAGGTGGCCCGCGCGAGGGCGCGGCGCCGACGAGCGGCGTCATGCGTGCCCAGGCGGTGAAGGAGGCGGTCGAGGAGAAGCTTGCCGCCACCAACGCGCTGCGCCGGCTCGCCAACCAGGTCCGCGTGATGAAGGTGCCTGAAGGCATTCGGATCGACCTTGTCGACGATGCGGATTTCTCGATGTTCTCGCTCGGCACCACGGTCCTGACGCCAGACGCTCAGCTTCTGCTGCAGGCGATTGCCGGTGCGCTCTCTTCCGATGCGTCGCCCATGATCGTGCGCGGACATACCGACGCCCTCAAGTGGAGGCCCGGCGTCGTTGCTAACAATTGGTCGCTCTCTGCCGGCAGGGCCGAGGCGACACGGCAGGCGCTCATGCGCAACGGCATCGGCGAGCGGCGGTTCTCGCGTATCGAAGGGGTTGCCGATCGCGAACCGCTGATCGCCGACAATCCCGCCGATCCGCGTAACCGGCGCATGTCCATCCTGCTGCTGAACTAGCAAGGTCCAGCACGGGAGGCTCATCATGCTTGCGAGCACGCGGTCGCCAGCGGGCATCTTCCAAAGCACCTCTGCCGCCGGCCCTTTCGGGGCCGGCGGTCATCAGGATGATGTATTGGGGGGCAGGATCATGACCGGAACAGCCATGCCTACCTGCCGAGGTCCGATGCGATCAGGTGCGATTCGCCGCCGCCGCGGCGGGCTCGGCCGCGTCCGCCGCCTCGCCTTCCGCAGGGGTCGCCTCGGGCGAGGTTCCATCGGCGTACTGGATCTCGGCCGAGAACCTCGCCTGCTCGAGCCAGTCATTGACCCGCTTGCGCACCGTCTGCTGCGCGACTGCGGATTGGGCAAGCGTGCGCGATTGCTCCGGGGTAAGATCGACGCTGCGCTTGTCCCTTACCACGCCGGCAACCATCAGATTGTCCTGGGGAATCAGGAAAGGCTCGCCTGCGGGCAGGCTGTTGATCTGGCGCACAAGGTCGCTCGGCATCGCCGCGCTGTCCCAGGTCAGCCGGGCCGTCTGCGCGTCGATGTTCTCCGCGTTGAGCACCGCTCGCAGCTGCTCAAAGGTCTTGGCACCTTCGAGCCGGTCCACGACCCGCGCGTCGCGCGGCAGCGGGAACTGGAGACCGTCGACAAGGAACATGGTCCGCGCCCGACCCTGGGCCAGATTGTTCTGAAGGAAATCCTGGACCTCGGCGGGATCGGAACGCGCGCCCTGCGGCGAAAGCGAATCGACGGCCGCTTGCGCGAGGAGGAGCTCGCGCATCCTCTGCTCTTTAAGGATGTAGTCGGGCGTGCGGTCCAGCTCGTTCTCTTCGGCCATTGCGGCCATCAGCTTGCGATTGATGATCGCCTCGAGCGCGGATTTGCGAACGGCCGGGTCCTGCGAACCGGCCGCGCCCCGCTCGGCGAGTTCGTGGTCCAGTTCGGAATTGGTGATTTCGTAGCCATTGACGGTCGCAACCGAGTCTTCACCGGGTTCCTTGCTGCCACAGGCTGCAAGAGCTAGGCACAGGCCAACCAGGCCGGGCAATAACAGGGGGTTCGTTCTCATCGTTCCTCTCGTCCGGACATAACTTGCATGAACTTCCCATAGGGAAGAAAATTGGAGACGACCATGGAAACGCTGTATGATTGGCTCACGGTCGCGGTCTTCGCTTTCTTGGTCATTTTGTTCCTTCACCGTTCGGTGGACGTCGACAATCCGCGCGATCACCTATGGCAGTACCTGCTTGCCGGCGTTGGCTGCGCATTGACCAACTGGCTTGGCAATGAAGGCTACACCCTGCCTGCGGTCGCCGTCCTGCTGGCAACCTTGGCTTACATTTATTACACGCTGCGCCCGTTTCCCTTCCAATCCGGCCCGGAATAGCGCGCAACGCTTCAGGGTCGGCCAGAGCGGGGGTTGGGAGGTCAGGCCTGGCCGACGAGCAGCTTGCGCGTGCGGGCGCCGGCATGCTGCAACAGGCTTGCTGCAAAGGATTGCAGGATGGGAAGGGCCGTCTCGGGCCCTTGAGTGGTGGTTGAGGTGCGCACGAGCATGCCGTCGGGCACGTTACCGCGGAAGTTCTGGCTGAGGACCGACCATCGCTGTGCCAGTTGGGTGGTCGGGAACGCCTGGCCGACCCGCGTCCAATAAAGCACCTGCTCGGGACGCATTTGTGAGGCGGTGTCCATCAGCTTTGCCGAGATCGGGGGCGCATTGGGCAGCGACAGATCAACTTCCCGCGAGCTCTTGATGGCGAAGCCTGCCGCCGGATAGCACAGTTCGGGGCGGTGCAGCTGCATGTCGCGCCCCTGGAACGATCCATAGGCGAGAAGCAATGTGACCGAATCGCCCGCTCCGTTGTGATAAACGCGGGCAAGCACGTCATTATAGGCCTGGTCCGACATTTCGCTTTCGGGCGGCAAGACTACGCCGCCGGCCGACACCGCTTCCCAAGGGCCGAAGCGCTTCGGGATGAGGTGCTCGAGCGCTTCTTCGGGTAGGGGGGCGATTGCTGTTTCGCGCGCCCCCGCCCAAGCCAGCCCGGAGCAGGATAGGCCGATGCCGCCGATGAGAAGATCACGCCGGTTCATGCCGGTTCTCCTGGATGCTTGTCACGGAAGAGCAGGCCAAGCGCCGCATCCGCGGCGAACATGCCGCCCAGCGCGACTGAAAAGGTGATGAGGCCGGCCGCATCATGCATGAAGCCCTGCGCCACCTGGCTCCCTGCATGATAGGTGAGTAGGATGAGGATGATGACCCGCACCAGATTGGCGAACACGGCCAGCGGGATGATCGCCAGCATCAGGATCGCCGCGCGGCGCAGGTTCGAGCCCCAGTTGAGATGGATGTACAGCATGCCGATCGCCGTAAGGGAAAAGATCGACATGAGGCCCGCACAGGCGGTGGCGACGAGCAATTGATATTGCCCGACCTGGATGATGGCGCCGGTATGTCCCACCGGATAGTCGAACACGTGGAGCAGATCGACCGCGGTCTGGGAGATCCAAATCTTCAGCGGCTGCGTGAGATCGATGATGAGCGATCCGGGCGGCACGATCAGGAAAGCGAGATAGACGAGCGGAAACCATAGCCGCCGCATGGCCGAGGGGCCGAGATAGACCAGCGCGCACAGCAGCATGAACAAGTACAGCGTGCCCGATTCCACGCTCTGGATGCCGAATGTGCGCGCGAATACCCAGATCATGCCCAGCAGGGCGAGCGGGATCGCCCAGGCCCAGCCTTGCAGCGGCCGGATCTGCTCGGCAAGCCAGGTGCGCTCGCGCCAGATCAGCCATAAGCCGGTGGCCAGGATAATGGGGCCGTGTACGCCTTCCTCGGTAGACCAATACTGGCGCGCCATCGTGACGACGGTGGGGATCGCCATGGCGAGCAGGCCGATCAGGGCGAAAATGCCGCCCTTTGACCAGGATGACATGGTCGGTCGCAGACCGCCGGGCAGCTTGGCCGCAAGTTGAGCCATGGTTTCCTTCCAAATTGCGGCTGCATGCCGGGTCAGAACTGCCGGCGAGCGCTCGCTTTCTACCTGCTACCCGCGGCGACTGTAAAGCGGCGAACGCCCACACGACTGGGGCGCACTTGGTTAATAGCACACGCACATTGTCACGCTGCGGGCGGATAGGCCAGACGCTCTGTCCCTCCGCTTTGCTGCGTTTCGAAATGGGACGATCCTCCCGGCAACGAAAAAGGCCCGGCGGATGTCCGCCGGGCCTTTCCCATCCATGGTCCTGAAGGCCGGCCGGCCCGGACCTTAGCGCAGCAGCGAGAGAACGTTCTGCTGGCTCTGGTTCGCCTGGGCAAGCATGGCGCTCGAAGCCTGGCTCAGGATCTGCGCCTTGGCGAGCGCGGTGGTCTCGGCCGAGTAGTCCGTGTCCTCGATCCGCGAACGGGCGTCGGACAGGTTGATCGAGCCAGTCGTCATCGTGTTGACGGCCGATTCGAGCTGGTTCTGCGAAGCACCGAGGCCGGCGCGGGCGCTGCTGATGGCGGCCAGCTGCGTATCGACTGTATCCATGGTGGTGGTCGCCGCCGTACCGTCGGTGCCGGCGACGCTGTAGGTCGCAGCCGAAACGGTCGTCAGGTCGGAGAAGGTAAGATCGACGGTATCAACGCTGTTCGCGCCAACCTGGACCTTCACCACGCCCGCGGTGCCGGCCGTGCCGTCGAACAGCTTCACACCGTTGAACTCGGTGTTGCTCAGCACGTTGGTCATCTGCGTCTGCAGTGCGTCGACTTCGGTCTGCAGGTTGTCGCGGTCGTCAGCGGAGTAGGTGCCAGAAGCGGACTGGACAGCCAGCTCGCGAACGCGCTGGAGCATGTTGGTCACTTCGTTAAGCGCGCCTTCCGCCGTCTGCGCCATCGAGATGCCGTCATTGCCGTTGCGAATGCCTTGGTTCATGCCGCGGACCTGCGAGGTCATCGTGGTGGCGATGGCGAGGCCGGCAGCGTCATCCTTGGCGCTGTTGATACGCTTGCCGCTCGACAGGCGCTCCATTGCGGTGCCGAGCATCTTGTCGGCCCGATTCGCCGCATTCGAAGCCTTCAGCGCGCTGATGTTGGTGTTGATAACGGCCATCGGAAAAACTCCCTTAGTGAAACCCCCAGCCCGACACCGTGTCGCTGCTGTTGAAGCAAAGAGCGGCGGTGGGCGGAGGGTTTTAAGGGCTCTGACCCGCTTCGATCCAAATCTCGCTTAGGTGATTTTACCTGCCTTAAAATTAGGAACTCTTTTGCCGCTCAGGCCCGAAAGAGCCCGTGCGACAGGGTTAACGGGAACATCGAATGCCTCAGGTGAAGTTCTGCGGAGACGCGGAAAAAATGCATGCGCCCCTTGCGACGATCGCTCGCTCACTGATTGAAAGTCTTCCCGGAACCGGCACGGTGCTGGTCTGCAACGCCGGCTCGCCGGTCGACGCTCGCCGCAGCGACGACCTCCTCATCATCCTTGAACGCAGCGACAACGAGAAGATCGAGCGGATCGGCGCCAATCGCGTGCAGATCACCTACTCTGATCCAACCGGGGCAGCGCCGCTGGCCGCGATGCTGGCCGCCGCATGTCCGCATGGTGCCCCCGTGCTGGCCGACCCCAACAGCGTGGCGCTGCTCTCGCTGGCCGAGCGCGTCGCCCGGAGCGATATCCCGGTGCTGATCGGCGGGCCGACGGGGACGGGCAAGGAAGTCCTCTCGCGCTTCATCCATGGCGCCAGCGCCCGCGCTGGCAAGCCGTTCATCGCGATTAACTGCGCCGCTGTGCCCGAAGCGATGCTGGAAGCGCTGCTGTTCGGCCACCGCAAGGGCGCGTTCACCGGCGCGAACGATGCAGGCGAGGGTTTCTTCCGCGCGGCGGACGGCGGCACGCTGCTGCTGGACGAGATCGCCGAGATGCCGCTCGGCCTGCAAGCCAAGCTGCTGCGGGCGCTGCAGGAGGGCGAGGTCGTTCCGCTCGGCGCGACGAGCCCGGTCAAGGTCGATGTCCGCATCGTCGCCTGCGCCAACCGTGACCTCGCGCAGGAAGTTGCCGAGGGCCGCTTTCGCGCCGACCTCTATTATCGCCTCAATGTCTTCCCGCTCAGCCTGCATGCGCTGCGCGAGCGTCCGGACGATATCGCACCGCTCGCCTACGCCATGGTGTTGCGTCATGGAGGCCAGGGCCCGATCAAGTGGCTCGGCGCCGGCGCGCTCGCCAAGCTGCGCACGCATGCCTGGCCCGGCAATGTCCGCGAACTGGAGAATGTCATCCGCCGCGCGCTGCTGCTGTCAGGGGATTCGGCCGAGCTTGGCGCAGTCGATATCGTGTTCGACAATGCAGTGAGTCCGGTGCCGCAGCCGGCAGTCGCTTGCATTGCTCCGGTAATGGCCGCTGAGGCTGATCGGTTGCGTTCGGTCGGTCGGCTGTCGGCCATCGTGCGCGAGATCGAAGCCGAGGCGATCATCGATGCGCTGGAGGAAGCGGGCGGCAATCGCATCGCCACGGCTCGCAAGCTGGGGATATCCGAGCGCACCCTGCGCTATCGCCTCGCCCACATGCGGGAGGCGGGTATCGCCTTCGCCGGGGGTGCCCGGTGAGCGGCCCGGTGAGCGGCCTCGGCATCTCCGGCCTGTCCGGTGCGGGCGGGCTCCAGCAGGTGCTCGATCTGAGGCGGCAGATCATCGAGCGCACCGAAGCCCTCCGGTCATTCGACCAGTCGGCGAAGACCGGCGGCCTTACGGGGCAGGCGCCCGATGGCGGGTTCGCCCAGGCGCTGCAGGGCGCGGTGCAAAGCGTTAACACGACCCAGCTGCGCGCCTCGGACGTCACCGCCGCCTATGAGCGCGGCGAAGTGACAGATGTCGCGCAGGTCATGTTGGCGCGCCAGGAAGCCGGCGTCGCGTTCGAAGCGACGCTGCAGGTCCGTAACAAGCTGCTGTCCGCTTACCAGGACATCATGCGGATGGGAGTCTGAGTTAGATGGCCGATCTCGTCCCCGCCTCACCTGGCGCTCCGCTCAGCGGGGCGTCCGGTGCAAGGAGCACGCCGCGCAGCGCCGTGCTCTCCCCGCTGACCGATCCCGCTGGCGGTTCGGCCATGGATCGGGTGCGCGCCTTCGCCGCGCAGCCCGCCATTCGCAGCGCGCTTCCCGCGATTGCCGGCGTGGGTGCGCTCGGCGTTGCGGCGGCGATGTGGTTCGCCTTGTCCCAGCCGCCGCAGAGCATGCTTTATGCCGGCTTGTCCGATGGCGAGCGCGCGGAAGTCGTCGCCGCTCTCGACAGCGCAGGCATCAATTACACGATCGACAACGGCACCGGCGCGCTCAGCGTGGCCGAGGACGAGCTTTATCGCGCACGCATGGTGGTCGCCAGCGACGGTGCGCTGGCCACGCCCGAGAGCGGCGCCGAGATGCTCGATGCCATCCCGCTCGGAGCGAGCCGCACGCTGGAAGGCGAGCGCCTGCGCAATGTACGCGAGCGCGAACTGATGCTCACGATCATGGAGATCGACGGCGTCGAGGCAGTCCGCGTCCACCTTGCGACTCCCGAGCGCAGCGTGTTCGTGCGCGAGCAGACCGCGCCTACCGCTTCGGTGATGGTGCGCCTGGCGCGGGGCCGCTCGCTCAGCGAGGACCAGGTTGTGGCGATCGGCAATCTGGTTGCCGCCTCCGTCCCGGGCATGAGCGCCGATGCGGTGCGCGTGGTCGATCAGCATGGCAAGCTCCTCTCCAGTGAAGAGACATCCGGCGCCAGCCAAGGCCTCGAGCTCCAGCGCCAGTTCGAAAGCAAGCTGCGCGCCCAGATCGCGCAATTGCTGATCCCGATCGTGGGCGAGGGCAATTTCTCGAGCGAGGTGCAGGTCCAGCTCGATCTGGCTGAGGTCACTTCCGCCAACGAGAGCTACGACAAGGAAGGCGCGCTGCGCAGCGAAAGCCAGACGCAGGCGCAGCAGACCGGCACCGGCCCCGCGGCCGGCGTGCCCGGAGTGCTGGCCAACACGCCTCCGCCGCCCACCGCAATCGAAGCCGCAGCGCCAGAAGGTACGGCGCCGCAGCCCGAAGGCATGGTGAACGGCGAGAGCAGCGCCCGGCGGACTTACGAACTGGGCCGCCAGGTCTCGGTGTCGAGCACCTCGCCGGGTGGCGTGCGCCGCCTGTCGGTCGCCGTGGCGCTGAGCGCCGACGCGCTGGAGAAGGTCAAGCCCGCCAGCGTGCAGCAGATCGAGGAACTGGTTTCCGCCGCGGTCGGTGCCGATCCGCAGCGTGGCGACAATGTCGCGGTGATCGCCAGTACCTTCGACCCGGTCCTGACCGAAGCCCCGCCATTCTACGAGACTGCCTGGTTCGCCACCATCCTGCGGCATGCCGTCGCGCTGATCGCCGTGATCCTGGCGATCCTGTTCGGCGTGCGACCGCTGGTGAAGAACATGCGCGGCGCCGCTGGTAAGGACGAGGCGCAGGGGGAGGACGTGTCCGCCGCGGGTGAGCCTGTAAGAGAACTTGGGGCTGCAGGCGCGAACCCTGCACTCGCGCAATTTGCCCAGGCCTCGCTGCGTGAGCAGGTCGAGCTTGCCCGCCAGCTCGCAGCCGAGCGGCCCGAGCATGCAGCGCAAACGCTGCGCCGCATGCTGGCCAGCCCGATGGCAGATGCAGCATGAGCGGCACGGACCATGTCGCGCTCACCGAGGTCGAGCGTGCAGCCGTCGTGGTAATGCTGTTTGGGGAGCAGGAGGCCGCAACCGTGCTGGGCCAGCTGGAGCCCGAGGAATTGCACCTGGTCGGCCAGGCCATGTGCAATCTGGGCGAAATCGGCCCGGACAAGATCGCCGCGGCGGTAGAACGGTTCATCGCCGCCGCCGCCGAGGATCGTCTTCCGGCACATGACCGGCCCGCCCAGGTCCGCAGCCTGATGTCGCTCGCCGTGGGCGAGGCCAAGGCCGGCCATCTGATGGACCGGATCGCACCCGCCACCAGCAGCCGCTCGCTCGAGATCGCCCGCTGGCTCGCGCCGGAAAGCCTGCTCGTGCTCATCGAGGAGGAGCATCCGCAGGCCATCGCCGTGCTGCTGCTCCTCCTCGATGCGGATCCCGCCGCCAGCCTGCTCGCCCGCTTGCCCGTTCCTGTCCAGCCCCTGGTGGTCGAGCGGATCGCACGACTCGGCAAGGTGTCGGCGCAGGCTGTGGTCATGCTCGATGCGCTGCTCACGCGGCGGATCGGCGAGCGCTTTGGCCAGGCGGTGCTGACAATGGGCGGCGCGCGCGAAGCGGCAGACCTGATCAACAAGGCCGCTGGCGAGGTGGAGAAGCAGGTCATGCCCGCGCTTGCGGAGAAGGACGAGGAGCTCGCCCGCGCGATCGAGGCCGAGCTGTTCACCTTTGCCATGCTGCTCAAGCTCGAGGCGCAGAGCATCGGAAGGCTGCTGCGCGACGTTGAGAATGATGTGCTGGTGGACGCCCTCAAGGGTCTCGACGAAGCGGATCGCGAACCGTTCTTCGCTGCCATGTCCAGCCGCGCGGCGGACGGCGTGCGCGACGAAATCGAGACGCGTGGTCGTCTGCGCCGCTCGGATTTCGAGAAGGCGCAGCGCAGCATGATCGACATTGCGCGCAAGCTTGCCGAAGCGGGCGAGATCCAGCTCGGTGCGGGTGATGGCGACTATGTTTAAGCCTGGCGAGAGCGGTGCCGTGCGCGCCGCGCCGTCCTGGCTGGTCAGCCTGCACGAGCGTGGC
>Ga0210040_10002653_pt1 | contig 24966 bp, 21 predicted proteins | sample CryGeyCG12114_NA_FD_185462 | JGI IMG/M metagenome (GOLD analysis project Ga0210040, IMG submission 185462) | Groundwater microbial communities from aquifer - Crystal Geyser CG19_WC_8/21/14_NA (SPAdes) (version 2) | ecosystem: Environmental > Aquatic > Deep subsurface > Groundwater | place: USA... | reverse complement strand
AAGGAGGGGCGCGACTTCGGCCTCGCCGACTTCCTGCAGCAGATGCAGATGGTCCGCAAGATGGGCCCGCTGTCGAAGATCTTCGGGATGCTGCCCGGGATGGGCGACTTCAAGGACCAGATCGCCAACATCGACGAGCGCGAGATCGACCGGCTCGAGGCGATGATCCACTCGATGACCCCGGCCGAGCGCGACGACCCGAAGATCATCGACGGGTCGCGCCGGGCGCGCATCGCCAAGGGTGCGGGCGTGCAGGTCTCCGACGTGAACGGGCTGGTCAACCGCTTCTTCGAGGCGCGCAAGATGATGAGCTCGCTGGCCGGAGGCAAGATGCCCGGGATGCCGGGCCTGCCCGGCGCGGGCGGCGGGGCCAAGAAGCAACCCGCCAAGGCGGCGGCGAAGAAGAAGGGCCACAAGGTCTCGGGGAACCCGGCCAAGCGGAACTCCGCCGCCGACACGCGCCCGGCCGTCGACGCCGGTGCCGCCGCTGCTTTCGGGAGTGGCGCCGACCCCCAGATGGACGAGAAGGCGCTGCAGGAGGCCATGCAGAACTTTCAGCTGCCGGCCAACCTGCGTGACCGGCTCGGGCGCTAGCCCCGTCGCGACGGACCGCCTGCACCTCTCCGCCGTCGTCCTCCCCGAGGGCGAGCGGCGTGAGCTGTGGGTGGTCGACGGGCGGGTGACGTACGAGCGGGTGCGCGGGGCCGAGCCCCTGACCTCGCTGCCGGGCGCGTACGTGATGCCCGGCCTGGTCGACGCCCACTGCCACGTGGGGCTGGAGAGCAGCGGTGCGGTGCCCGACGACGTCGCCGAGCAGCACGCGCTGGCCGAGCGGGCCGCGGGGGCTCTGCTCCTGCGCGACGCCGGCAGCCCGGCCGACACGCGCTGGATGGACGAGCGCGAGGACCTGCCGCGGATCGTCCGGGCCGGCCGGCACATCGCCCGGCCCAAGCGCTACCTCCGCAACTACGCCGACGAGGTCGAGCCCGACGCGCTCGTCACCGCGGTCGAGCGGCAGGCCGCCCGCGGCGACGGCTGGGTCAAGCTGGTGGGGGACTGGATCGACCGTGAGGTCGGTGACCTGACGCCGCTCTGGCCGGCCGAGGTCGCCAAGGCGGGCATCGACCGCGCCCACGAGCTCGGTTGCCGGGTGACCGCGCACGTGTTCGGCGAGCAGGCGGTGACCGAGCTCGTCGAGGCGGGCATCGACGGCATCGAGCACGGCACCGGGCTGGACGAGCCGACCATCGCGCTCATGGCGGAACGTTCGGTGGCGCTGGTGCCGACGATGATCCAGCTGGAGAACTTCCCCGGGTTCGCGGAGGCGGCGGAGGCCAAGTTCCCCGCGTACGCCGCCCGGATCCGTTCGCTCTACGAGCGGAGGGTGGCGACGTTCGGCGCCGCCGTGGACGCGGGCGTGCCGATCTACGCGGGGACGGACGCCGGTGGCTACCTGCCGCACGGGATCGTCGGGCGCGAGATCGCGGCGATGGGAGCGTTCATGAGCGCGGAGCAGGCGCTCGGCGCCGGGTCCTGGCGGGCGCGCGCCTGGCTGGGCCGTCCCGACGTGCTCGACGAGGGAGCGCCAGCCGATCTGGTCACGTTCCACGACGACCCGCGTACCGACCTCCGGGTGCTGAGCAGCCCGGCCGCCGTCGTCCTGCGGGGTCGACGCGTTGCCTGACCGCGGGCCTGGTCGGCTGGCCAGGCTGCTCGCCGGGCTGGCCCTCGGGCTCGTTCCCCTCCTGGTGGCGACGACCCCGGCCCAGGCGGCCGACGAGCGCGTGGTCGAGACCGTGCTCAGCGTCCCGGGCACGCCGGAGGCGGGGCAGCCCGTCGCGCTCGACGCCACCCTGCTCACCACCGACCCGGCCGTGGCGCGTCCGGCGATCGTGCTGGCCCACGGCCTCGGCGGCACCAAGGACGACAGCCTGTCGACCGCACGCTCGCTGGCCCGCGACGGCTACGCGGTGCTCGTCTACACGGCCCGCGGCTTCGGGGCCTCCGGCGGTCTGATCCACCTCGACGACCCGGACCACGAGGGGCGCGACGCGGTGGCGATGGTCGACGCCGCGGCGGCTCGGCCCGAGGTCGAGCGGGTCGGCGACGACCCGGTCGTCGGCTTCGCCGGGGTCAGCTACGGCGGGGCGGTGGCGCTGGAGGCCGCGGCGCTCGACCCGCGGATCGACGCGATCGTCCCCGCCTTCACGTACGCCGACCTCACCAGCGCGCTCGTCCCGCAGCACCGGGTCGACGGGGGTTCCGGCTCGCTCGCGGACGTGACGCCGACCGGCGGCACCGGGGTGCTCAAGGCCACGTGGGCGGCGGCGCTGTTCACCGGCACGGCCTCCGCCGGCAGCTCTCCGGGAGACGGCGGATCCGGCGGGCAGCCGACGCCGAGCCTGTGCGGACGCTTCGCGCCGGACGTCTGCGCCGCGTACGTCTCCTCGGCCCGCACCGGGATCCCGGACGATGCCCTGCTCGCGCTGACGCGGCACTCCTCGCCGGCCGGGCTGCTCCACCGTGTGCACGCACCGACGCTGATGATCCAGGGCGAGGACGACACGCTCTTCGGCCTCGACCAGGCCGACCGGGTGATGCGCGGGCTCCCGGCGACGACCCCGGCGGCGACCGCATGGGTGCCGGGCGGGCACGACGGCGACATCTCGGTCGACGCGCAGCTCGACCAGGTGACCGCGTGGTTCGACCGCTACCTCAAGCACGACGCGAGCGCGACACCGGTGCCGACGTTCGCGGTGACCGTGCCCGAGACGTCGCTCGTCGGCCAGGGTGACGACGACGGCCCCGCGCCCCGCGTGCTCACCTCAGACACCTACCCCGGTCGGGGGAGCGCGGGCCCGGCCACCCGCACGCTGCCGCTCGACGGTGGGGAGCAGACCGTCGTGAACCCGGCCGGCGCGCGACCCGGCGCCCTCACCAACCTGCCCGGCAGCGGCGCGGCCCTCGGGGCGGCGACGGCGGCCGCGGGATACCCGCTGGCCGTGCTGCCCGGGCAGTCGGCGACGTTCAGCAGCGTGCCGGTCACCCGCCCGTACGACCTGGTCGGCAGCGGCCGGGTGCGGGTCGCCGTCACGTCCTCGAGCACGGAGGCCGTGCTCTACGCGAGCGTGTGGGACCTGGGCCCGGACGACCCGCAGACGCACCGGCCGACGTCCACCGTGCTGCCGGGCCGCGCCGTGGCACCCGTCCGGGTCACCGGGCTCACGCCGGGCCGGGCCACCACGGTCGAGGTCGCGCTGCCGGTCGTGTCGCACACCGTCCCGGTCGGGCACCGGCTCCGGCTGGTGCTCGCCACCACCGACAGCGCGTACGCCGGCCCCGTCGCTCCGGCCACGTACCGGGTCTCGCTCGTCGCGCCGGAGCTCGTGCTGCCCGACCTCGGCGGGCTGAGCGCGAGCGGGGGCAGCCGGCTGGACGTCCCGCTGCCGCTGGTGATCGGGGTGGGCGTCGTCCTGCTCGCGGCGCTGGCCGGCCTGCTGCTGCTCCGGCGGTCCCGGCGCTCCACCGTCGACCGACCGGACCTGGCCGACGTCCCGCTGGTCGTCGAGGGCCTGGTCAAGACGTACGCCGACGGCCTCCGGGCGGTCGACGGGGTCTCGTTCCGGGCCGAGCGCGGCCAGGTCGTCGGGATGCTCGGACCCAACGGGGCGGGCAAGACGACGACGCTGCGGATGGTCGTCGGCCTGATCCGCCCCGACGAGGGCGAGGTCTGGGTGGAAGGTCGCCCGGTGCACGCGGGCGCGGACGTGCTCGCCTCCGTCGGCGCGCTGATCGAGGGTCCCGGCTTCCTGCCGCACCTGACCGGTCGGGCCAACCTCGACGCGTACTGGGCGGCGACCGGGCGTCCGGTCGAGGAGTCGCACCTGGACGAGGTGCTCGTGATCGCCGGCCTGGGCAGCGCGATCGACCGGCGGGTCCGCGGCTACAGCCAGGGGATGCGCCAGCGGCTCGGCATCGCCCAGGCGATGCTCGGGCTGCCGCCGCTGCTGCTCCTCGACGAACCGACCAACGGCCTCGACCCGCCGCAGATCACGGCGATGCGACAGGTGCTGGCGGACTACGCGGCGGCCGGGCGCACGGTCGTCGTCTCCTCGCACATGCTCGCCGAGGTCGAGCAGACGTGCGACCACGTCGTCGTCATGGCCCGCGGTCGGGTGCTGCTGTCCGAGGCGACCGCCACGCTGACCGGTGACGGCCGGCGCCGGCTCGAGGAGGCGTTCCTCGACCTGCTCGACGCCGAGACCGCAGGAGCGACCTCATGAGCACCGCCCGGACGACGACCAGCGTGAGCACGGCGGCCAGACCGAGCCCCTCGACAGGTTCGGCACAGGCTCTGCCGCTGGTCGCCGAGATCCGTCGGCAGCTGTCGCGACGACGCACGCTCGTCGTCTTCGGGGTGCTGGTGGCGCTGCCGCTGGTCCTGGTGGCCGCGTTCGCCTTCGGCGGCAGCGACGACGCCTCCGCCCGCGGCTTCGTCGACCTGGCCCAGGACAGCGGGGCCAACCTCGTCGTCTTCGCCCTGTTCGCCTCGACCGGCTTCCTGCTGGTGGTGGTCGTGGCGCTGTTCGCCGGCGACCCGGTGCCGAGCGAGGCGAGCTGGTCGAGCCTGCGCTACCTGCTCACCGCGCCGGTGCGCCGGGAACGGCTGCTCCGCCAGAAGCTCGTCGCCGCCGCGCTGTTCACCCTGGCCGCGTTCGTCTTCCTGCCGGTGTGGACGCTCCTGGTCGGCGGGATCGCGTACGGCTGGGGTCCCTACGTCGGCCCGACCGGCGACCAGCTGGCCTACCCGCTGCTGCTGGGCCGCCTGGCAGTGGTGGTGGTCTACCTGTTCGTCTCGCTGGCCGTGGTCGGGGCCTTCGCGTTCCTGCTCGGCACGACGACCGACGCGCCGCTCGCCGCGGTCGGCGGCGGGGTCGTGCTGTGGATCGTCTGCGCGATCCTCGACCAGATCACCGCCCTCGGGGGCCTGCGCCAGGCGCTGCCCGGGCACTTCGCCTTCGCCTGGGCCGACGCGCTCGCCCCCACGGTCGACTGGTCGGCGATGGCGCAGGGCGCGCTGTGGTCGGTCGGCTACGCCACGGCCCTCGTCGGCGTCGCCGTGTGGCGGTTCCTGCGGAAGGACGTCACCAGCTGAGCGACGTCGCTCGCCTCGTCCCTGACGTCGAAGAGCAGGTGAGATCGGCCTCGGGCTGGGTAGGCCAGGGAGGTGACGGATCCACACCCCTCTCTCGCGGACCAGGACACCGCCCAGCTCGGCGGGCGGCTCAGCATCCTCACCCGGCAGAAGAGCGACCACGTCGAGCTGGACCGGCTCCTGCACGAGCTCGACCGCACCGGGCCCACGGAGCAGGACGCGGTGCTGCGGCGCATCTACCGACTCGTCTTCCCGCACGCCTTCGCCGAGGAGTCGGTCCTGTGGCCCGTGCTGCGGCGGGTGCTGCCCGAGGGCGAGGAGCTGACGCTGCAGATCGAGCAGGAGCACCAGGAGGTGAACGAGCTCGTCGTCCGGCTCGAGCGGCTCGACGCGGCCGACCCGGCCCGGAGCGAGGTCCTCGTCCGGCTGGCCGAGGTGCTGCGCGAGGACGTCCGCGACGAGGAGGACGCCCTGCTGCCCCGGCTCCAGGCACAGGTTCCGGTCGCCCGGCTCCGGCGGCTCGGGCTGACCTGGGAGCTCGTCCGCAGGATCGCCCCCACCCGCGCGCACCCTGTGGTCGCGCGTCGCCCGCCGGGGAACGTGCTGGCCGCGCTGCCGCTCAGCGTCATCGACCGCACCCGGGACCGGATCGACGCGGCCCTGCAGCAGGGCCCGGTCCTGGCCGAGCCCGTGCTGCGCCGCACGAGCCGCCTGCTCACGGACCTCGCCCACCGGCTCGAGCACCTGCCGCCGCTGCGGGCCGGCGAGGACCCCTCGACCGCCCGGGCCTGACGAGCCGGCCGTGGATCGGACGCGCCGATCCACCCCTGGTGCGCGATGATGCCGTCTCTGGCGAGGTCTGGCATGATGGGGGCCGCATCCGTGCTGGTCGGCGCCCTCTCATCGCTGCCCGGTCCGGGTCCCTCGAGCCCTGGCGGACGCGACACCCACCGCGACGTCGGAGCTCACCCACCTCGTGACCGGTGCGTGCTGCGCCCGGTCGCGTACACATACAGGAGTATCCACACACGTGGCTGTCAAGATCCGTCTCAAGCGCCTGGGCAAGATCCGGTCGCCGCACTACCGCATCGTCGTCGCCGACTCGCGCACCAAGCGCGACGGTCGCGCCATCGAGGAGATCGGCAAGTACCACCCCAAGAACGACCCGTCGGTCATCGAGGTCGACTCGGAGCGCGCGCAGTACTGGCTCTCCGTCGGCGCGCAGCCGTCCGAGGCCGTCGTCGCGATCCTGAAGCGCACGGGTGACTGGCAGAAGTTCTCCGGCGACACCTCGCCCTCGGGCGTCGAGCCGCAGAAGGTCAAGCCGAACAAGCTCGACCTGTTCAACGCCGCGCTGGCCGAGGCCGGCTCCGAGGCGCGGACCGCGTCCGCGACCGACTCGGCTCCGGCCACGCCGGACGCGCAGGTCGAGGGCACCCCGGCCGAGGCCCAGCAGGCCGCCGACGCCGGTGCGGCCGCTGCCGCTCCCGCTGTGGGCAAAGCGTTCTGATGCTGTCCGAGGCGCTCGAGCACCTCGTCCGAGGGATCGTCAACCACCCGGACGACGTCGCGGTCCGCGACAAGGACCAGCGTCGCGGCCGGATGCTCGAGGTGCGCGTGAACCCCGAGGACATCGGCAAGGTGATCGGTCGCCAGGGACGCACGGCGACGGCGCTCCGTACGGTCGTGGGCGCGCTCTCCGGCGGTGACCCGGTCCGCATCGACTTCGTCGACGTGGACCGGCCCGCTCGGCGCCCCCGCGGCTGATGCCGACCGCCCTGACGCCCGCGTGACCGCTACGCCTTCCGACGGCCCCGACCAGCTGGTCGAGGTCGTCGTCGGCGTTGTCGGGGGTGCGCACGGCATCCGCGGCGACGTGGCCGTCGGCGTCCGCACCGACGAGCCCGAGCGCCGCTTCGTGCCGGGCGCTCGGCTGCGGGTCGAGGGCTCCTCGCGGGTGCTCACCGTGGCGACGGCGCGGGACCACTCCGGTCGCCTGCTCGTCCGCTTCGAGGAGCTCGAGGACCGCAACGCCGCCGAGGCCGCCCGCGGTCTGGTCCTCGTGACCGACGTGCCCGTGACCGAGCTGCCGAGCGACGACGGCGAGTACTACGACCGCCAGCTCGTCGGCCTCGAGGCCGTGACCGCCGACGGCACCCCGGTCGGCCGGGTGCTGGCGGTGCTGCACCCCGCCGGCCAGGACCTGCTCGAGATCGGTACGGCCCACGGGCCCCGGCTCGTCCCCTTCGTCGAGGCCCTCGTGCCCGAGGTCGACCTCGCGGGCGGTCGCCTGGTCGTCGCCGACGTGCCGGGCCTGCTGACCGACGAGCCTGACGAGACCGACCGGCCCGAGTGACCCGTCGACCGGCTCGGGGGGCGCTGCTGCGCGCGGACGTCGTCTCGATCTTCCCCGACTACCTCGCCCCGCTGCGGCTCTCGCTGATCGGCAAGGCCATCGACACCGGCCTCGTCGAGCTGGGGGTTCACGACCTCCGCACCTGGACCCACGACCGCCATCGCACCGTCGACGACACCCCGTACGGCGGCGGTGCGGGCATGGTGATGAAGCCCGAGCCGTGGGGCGCGGCGCTCGACACGATCGTGCCGTCCGAGCCCGAGCCCGAGTCCGAGCCCGAGTCCGGGACCGCGACCGGCACCCGGCTGGTCGTGCCCACGCCGTCGGGGCGCCGCTTCACCCAGGCGGTCGCGACCGAGCTGGCCGCCGAGCAGCACCTGGTCTTCGCCTGCGGCCGCTACGAGGGGATCGACGCCCGCGTCATGGCCGACGCCGCGACCCGCATGCGCGTCGACGAGGTCAGCATCGGCGACTACGTCCTGAACGGCGGCGAGGCCGCCGTGCTCGTCATCCTGGAGGCGGTCGTCCGGCTGCTGCCCGGGGTGGTCGGCAACCCGGAGTCGCTGACCGAGGAGTCGCACGCGGCCGAGCACGACGGGCTGCTCGAGGGTCCCGTCTACACGAAGCCGACGTCGTGGCGCGGCCTCGACGTCCCGCCGGTGCTGCTCTCGGGGAACCACGGTGCGATCGCCGGCTGGCGGCGGACGCAGGCGGTCGAGAGGACGCGACGCGTCCGGCCCGACCTCGCTCCCAGCGCGCTCGACGGGATGGACGGGGTGGTGGTCAGCGCCGCGACGCCGGCCGACGCAGGCGAGCTGCTGACGCTGCAGCGGGCGGCGTACCTGCCGGAGGGCCGGCTCAACGGGTCGATGAGCATCCCACCGCTCACCGAGACCTTGGACGAGCTGGCTGCCTCCCTGCGCACGGCGGCCACGGTGCTCCTCGCCCGCGCGGGCGGTCGCATCGTCGGGTCGGTGCGGGGCACGCTCCTCGAGGACGGCACCTGGTGGGTCGGCCGGCTGATGGTGGCTCCGGACCAGCAGGGGCGCGGCCTCGGCTCGGCCCTGCTGCGGCAGATCCTGGGCGCGGCGCCCGCCGGGGCACCCGCGGGCCTCCTCACCGGCGCGGCCAGCCGTCGAAATGTGACCCTCTACCGCCGCCACGGCTTCCGCGTGGTCGACCAGGGCGTCGACGAGGTCGGGGTGCCCGTGGTGACCCTGCGTCGCGAGGCGCTCTCGTAAGGGCTGCTCGCGCACCGAAGCTCGCAGTCCGTCACGCCGAGCCGCTGGCAGCGGCCGTCGGCGCGTACCAGCGCCGTGTGCGCGCCGTGCCAGGGGCGCCCCGCACGCTGGCTCCATGAACGCGATCGAAGCATCCGGGCTGCGCAAGCGGTTCGGCACCACCCAGGCCCTCGACGGCGTCGACCTCGTCGCCGCGGAGGGCACCGTCCTCGGCGTCCTCGGACCGAACGGGGCCGGCAAGACCACCGCCGTACGCGTGCTCGCCACGCTGCTGCGGCCCGACGGCGGCTCAGCGCGGGTCGCGGGCCACGACGTCGTCACCGACCCGGGCCGGGTGCGGGCCAGCATCGGCCTGACCGGGCAGTACGCCTCGGTCGACGAGGACCTGACCGGCACCCAGAACCTCGTGATGATCGGCGAGCTGCTCGACCTCCGCCCCCGCGAGGCCCGGGCGCGCGCCAAGGAGCTGCTGGCCTGGTTCGACCTCGGCGACGCGGCCGGCAAGCGGGCCAAGCAGTACTCCGGCGGCATGCGGCGTCGGCTCGACCTCGCGGCCAGCCTCGTCGGCCGACCGGCCGTCATCTTCCTCGACGAGCCGACCACCGGCCTCGACCCGGCCAAGCGCGAAGAGATGTGGGACGTCATCCGCACCCTCGTGACGCAGGGCTCGACGGTGCTGCTCACCACCCAGTACCTCGAGGAGGCCGACGCCCTCGCCGACTCCATCACCGTCATCGACCACGGCCGGGTGATCGCCGACGACACCCCGGACGGTCTCAAGCGGGTCCTCGGCGGCTTCCGGCTCGCGGTCCGCCCCACCGACCCGGCCCGCCTGGGCGACACCGCCGCGATCCTCGGCGCGCTCTCGGGGGCTGAGCCCGAGACCACCGGTCGGCACCGGCTGACCGTCCCCGTGGTCGGCGAGACGGTGCTGCCGCTCGCCGTGGAGCGCTTCGCCGCCGCCGGCATCGGCCTCACCGAGCTCTCGCTGCACCTGCCGAGCCTCGACGAGGTCTTCCTCTCCCTGACCGGACGTCCGGTCAGCCCCGCCAGCAGCACCGACAGCGAGTCCCAGGAGGACGCAGCATGACCGCCACCCCCACCGCGACCCGTACGCCGGGCCATCACTCACCCTCGGCCGACGCCGAGCTGCCCGCCGAGCCCCGGGGCGGCGTCGCCCGCTACGTCCGGCACGCCGTGGTCCTCGCCCGCCGCAGCCTGGTCAAGACCTGGCGCACGCCGGAGGCCCTGATCGACGTCACGGTCCAGCCGATCATCTTCCTGGCCCTGTTCACCTTCATCTTCGGCGGCGCCATCGCGGGCGGGGACCGCGGCGCGTACCTGCAGTTCCTGCTGCCGGGCATCCTCGGCCAGTCCATCGCCCTGGCCGGCATCGCGCTGGGCACCAACCTCAACACCGACATCGAGAAGGGCGTCTTCGACCGGTTCCGCTCGCTGCCGATCGGACGATCGATCCCGCTGGTCGGGGCGGTCCTCGCCGACCTCGCCCGCTACGTCGTCCTCTGCGCGATCACCCTCGGCACGGGCACGCTGATGGGCTTCCGCGTCCAGACCGACGGTCTGCACGCGCTCGCCGCGATGCTGCTCGCCATCGCGTTCGCGCTGTGCTTCTGCTGGATCTCGGTGTTCGTCGGCATGATCGCCCGGACCTCCGGCGCCGTGCAGGGCATCGGCTTCCTGCTCGTGCTGCCGCTCAGCTTCGGCAGCAACACCTTCGTCGCCACCGAGACGATGCCGGGCTGGCTGCAGGCCTTCGTGCAGGTCAACCCGATCTCGCACCTGGTCTCGACGATGCGGGCGCTGATGACCGGCGGCCCGTACGCCCACGACCTGGTCTGGACGCTGGCCTGGATGGCCCTGCTCCTGGTCGTCTTCGTCCCGCTGGCGCTGAGGGCCTACGCCCGTCGGGCCTGAGGTCCACCCGGACCGGGGTCGAGGCGCTCGCCCGCGGCGGCCGGGTCGAGCGACCAGCCGGCGTCGTACGCGGCAGAGAAGGCGTCGCCGAGCCGCTCGCGCAGCAGCGACGTGAGGCGGGCGACCGGCGGGCTCGTCGGGTCCTCGGCGCCGCGCACCCGGGCGGCGGCGCCGAGCGCCGTGGCCGCCGCGGACGGTTCCGAGCGGGCCAGCGCCAGGGTGGCCAGCGCCACCCCGACGTCGGCGAGGATCGGGCGGTCGTGGGTCCCCAGCGCCGCCGGGTAGGCCAGGGCCAGGTCGGCCGCCGCCTGCTCGACGTCGCCGAGGGTGGCCGCCACGGTCGCGGCGGTCCCCAGGCAGATGGACACGACGTGGCCCGACAGCGGGCTCGTCACCGTCCGCGACTCCGCCTGCGCCCGCAGCCGGGCCGCCCCGGCGAGAGCCGAGGCGGTGTCGCCCACCTGCAGGTCGAGGGCGGTGAGGGCCGCGTCGGCGATCAGCCGGCGTTCGTCGGCCACCCGCTCGCCCCGGCCGTCCCGGACCAGGTCGGCGATGGCGGAACGGGCCCGGTCCGGGTGCCCCCGCCGGTTCAGCAGGTCGGCCAGCCGGATCCGCAGGTAGAGGTCGTCCTCTCCGGACCCGAGCGTGGCGGCGTGACCCGCGGCCTCCTCGTACGCGGCCAGGGCGGTGTCGAGGTCACCGTCGAGGGTGGCGACCTGACCGAGGACCAGGAGCGACGACGACAACCCCCAGCGGTCTCCCAGGGGGACGAACCCCTCGTACGCGGTCGTTGCCGCCCGGCGCATCCCGTCGACGTCGCCGGCGTTCTCGGCGGCGCTGGCCAGGGTGATCTGGACCGCGGCCCGCACCCAGGGGTCGGTGGAGGACCCGGCCTCGGCGACGAGCTGGTCGACCAGGTCGCCCCGGAACGCGAAAGCCGCGACCATCGCCCGCAGCACGGCGAGGCCGGGGAAGGGCGGGGAGACGTCCACCAGCTGCTCCGCGAGCGCGCCGAGCCGCTGCCGCGCGGTCGCCCACCCGCCCAGCCCGTCCTCGTCGTCCCAGGTGAAGAGCTCGGAGACCATCAGGCTCGCCTCGGCGTACGCCCGCTCGGGTCGCCGGCTGGCCGCGACGGACCGCAGCGCCACCCGCATCCGCCCGGCCGCCTCCTCTGCGCTGTCGAGCAGGGACCAGTACCAGGCGAGCGCCAGGCACATCCGCAGCGCCAGGTCCCCCTGGCCGGCGTCCGCCAGGTGGTGCAGCGCGGCGAGGACGTTCTCGCGCTCCCGCGCCAGCCGGTCGAGCGCGCCCAGCTGGTCGCGCCCCCGCAGCACCGGTTCCAGCTGTTCGACGAGTGCAGCGAAGTACGCGGCGTGCCCGTCCCGGGCCACCGACAGCTCCCCGCGGTCGGCGAGCTGTTCCGCGCCGTACTCCCGCAACGTCTCGAGCATGGTGAACCGGAGGCGACCGGCGGCGTCCGACACCTGCACCAGCGACTTCTCCACGAGCGCGAGCAGCAGCTCGTCGACCTCGTCCGCGGGCAGCCGGGCGTCCGCGCACACCGCCGCGGCCGCCTCGGCCTCCGCGCCGGCGGGAAAGACCGACAGCCGCTCCGCCAGCAGCCGCTCGGCGGGGGAGAGCAGGTCCCAGCTCCACCCGACGACGGCCCGCAGGGTCCGGTGGCGCGGGAGCCCGGCGCGGTTGCCCCCGGTCAGGAGCCGGAAGCGGTCGGACAGCCGCCGGGCGATCTCGGCGACGGGCAGCACCCCCAGGCGGGCCGCGGCCAGCTCGATGGCCAGCGGCAGCCCGTCGAGGCGGCGCACGATCTCCACGACCGGTGCGACCGTCGTCTCGTCGAGGACGAAGCCCGGGGCCACGGCCGCGGCGCGGTCGAGCCACAGCCGGACGGCGGGGTGGGACGCCGCGGCGCCGGCGTCCACCCCCGTCGGCGGCAGGGGCAGCGGCGCCAGGGGAGCGAGCACCTCCCCGTCGACGGCCAGCGCCTCGCGGCTGGTCGTGAGGACCCGCGCCTCGGGAACCTCGCGCAGCACCCGGTCCACGAGCCCGGCGGCGGCGTCGATCAGGTGCTCGCAGTTGTCGACGACCAGCAGGGTCGGGGTGCCGCGCAGCGCGAGGACCAGCCGCTCGGACGCGTCCAGCGGGACCCGGTCGGCGGTGGTCAGGCGCGCGTCGCGCAGGCCGAGCGCGGCGGCCGCGGCGTCGGCGACGGCCTGCGGCTCCGTGACCGGGGCCAGCTCGACCAGCCAGGCGGCGCCGCCGCCGGCGTCCAGCCAACGCGTGGCGGCCTCCACGGCGAGACGGGTCTTGCCCGCGCCGCCCGGACCGACCAGGGTGACCAGCCGCGACGTCGCCAGGGCACCAAGGACCCGCTCGAGCTCCGGCTCGCGTCCGACAAAGCTGGTCCGGCGCGCGGGCAGGTTGCTGCGGCGGGGCGTGCCCCGCAGGACCGCGTCGGGGGCGGCCACGCCGCGCAGCAGCTGCAGGTGCAGAGCGACGAGCGCGGGCCCGGGGTCGGTGCCGAGCTCGTCGGCGAGCACCCGGCGGACCTCCTCGTACGCGGCCAGCGCCTCCGCGCTGCGACCGGTGGCGGCGAGCGCGCGCATCAGCAGCAGCCGGAGGCGTTCGTCGAGGGGGTGCGCCTCCACGAGCCCGGCCAGCTCGTCGACGACGGTCGTCGCCGCCCCCGTCGCCAGGGCGCACTCGGCCCGCCCGCGCGCGGCGTTGAGCCGCAGCGCCTGCCAGCTCCGGACCAGCGGGAGGACGTAGGACGCGTCGCCGGCGTCGGCCAGCGGCTCGCCGCGCCACAGGCCGAGAGCCGCCGCGTACGCCTGACCCGCCGTCTCGAGGTCCCCGCCCGCCTGCGCCGCGTCGCCCCGGGCGACCTCGAGCCGCAGCCGGTTCGTGTCCACGGCCTGCTCGTCGAGCGCGAGCCGGTAGCCGTTCGGTTCCTGGGTCACGAGGCCGGCCGAGCCGAGCGCGCGCCGCAGGCGCGACACGAGCGACTGCAGGGCGTTGGTCGGCTCGGCGGGCAGCTCGTCGGCCCAGACGACCTCCGCCAGCTCGTCGCCGCTGACCCGGTGCCCGGCGTCGACCGCGAGGCGGCAGAGCAGTGCCCGCACCCGCGCACCCGGCGGCGTCACGTCCTGACCGTCCCGCAGCACCTGCAGGGGACCGAGCAGACCGACCGACACTCCGCCGCTCACCGTGACCTCACCTTCTGCTGATCCCGCCACGCTATCCGTCGGTGTCCCTGTCGCCGCTCCGAGCGCTTGCCGCCCTGCGACGCCTGGCCCGTGGGCGCGGATGCGAAGGGTTGCGTGACGAATGACACCAGTGAGGCGACTGGCCTTATTCGTGCCGCAGAGGGACGTCGCCCTATCGTTGTGACGTGGCAACAACGACGCTGACCACGTCGCAACGCGCGGCGCGGTCCACGGTCGCGCTCAAGGCCCTGATGGCCGTGAGCGGGATCATCCTCATCGGCTACCTGCTGGCGCACATGTACGGGAACCTCAAGGTGTTCGCCGGCCAGGCCGCCTTCGACGAGTACGCGCACCACCTGCGCACCATCGGCGAGCCCATCCTCCCGCACACGGGCCTGCTGTGGGTCATCCGCGTGGTGCTGCTGGCGGCGGTCGCTGCCCACACCTACGCGGCCTTCAAGCTCTGGAAGCGCAACCACGGCGGCAGGGGTGGCGCCAAGCGCTACCACTCGGCCCGGGCGGCCCGGGGCGTGCAGCGCTCGTACAGCTCCTTCACCCTGCGGTGGGGCGGCATCATCATCATCTTGTTCGTGGTGTTCCACCTGCTGAACTTCACCTGGCAGGTCATCAACCCGGGCGGTGCCGCGGCCAGCCCGTACCAGCGCGTGGTGAACGGCTTCAGCGTCTGGTGGCTCGTGGTGGCGTACACCGTCGCCATGCTCGCCGTCGGGTTCCACCTGCGGCACGGGACCTGGAGCGCGCTCACCACGCTCGGGCTGAACACCTCGACCGTGGCGCGGCGCCGGCTCAACCTGATCGCCTACGCCGTCGCCTTCGTGGTGACCGTGGGTTTCCTGCTGCCCCCCTACTCGATCCTGTTCGGGCTCGTCGGATGACCGGCCAGCCGTCCCACCAGCCCCTGACGAGAGTGCCCGACGAAGGAGTGACCCGATGAGCGATCACGACGAGACCAAGCACGGTCTGCGCGACCGGGTCGTCGGCACGTGGCGGCACGCGGTCGACTCCGCCAAGGACTCGGTCGGTGACCTGATCAACTCGGTCGACGCCGACCTCCTCTACGACACCGGCGCCGACATCGCCGACACCAAGGCGCCCAAGGTCGACATCGCGCAGCGCTGGGACGAGCGCAAGTTCAGCGCCAAGCTCGTCAACCCGGCCAACCGCCGCAAGCTGAGCGTCATCATCGTCGGCACCGGCCTCGCGGGTGCCTCCGCGGCGGCGACCCTGGGCGAGGCGGGCTACCACGTCACGAGCTTCTGCTACCAGGACAGCCCGCGCCGGGCGCACTCGATCGCCGCCCAGGGCGGGATCAACGCCGCGAAGAACTACCGCAACGACGGCGACTCGGTCTACCGCCTCTTCTACGACACCGTGAAGGGCGGCGACTTCCGCTCCCGGGAGTCGAACGTCTACCGCCTGGCCCAGGTCAGCACCAACATCATCGACCAGTGCGTCGCGCAGGGGGTGCCCTTCGCCCGCGAGTACGGCGGCCTGCTCGACAACCGCTCCTTCGGCGGTGTCCAGGTCTCACGCACCTTCTACGCCCGCGGCCAGACGGGCCAGCAGCTGCTGCTCGGCGCGTACCAGGCGCTGGAGCGTCAGATCGCCGCCGGCACGGTCACGATGCACACCCGCCACGAGATGCTCGAGCTGGTCGTCGTGGACGGGAAGGCCCGCGGCATCGTCGTGCGCAACATGGTCACCGGCGAGATCGAGACGCACACGGCCGACGTCGTCGTGCTCGCCAGCGGCGGCTACAGCAACGTGTTCTACCTGTCGACCAACGCGATGGGCTGCAACGTCACCGCCACCTGGCGGGCGCACCGCAAGGGCGCGCACTTCGCCAACCCCTGCTACACCCAGATCCACCCCACCTGCATCCCGGTCAGCGGCGACTACCAGTCCAAGCTGACGCTGATGAGCGAGTCGCTGCGCAACGACGGCCGCATCTGGGTGCCGATGTCCGGCGAGGACAAGCGCGACCCGCGCGAGATCCCCGAGGCCGAGCGCGACTACTACCTCGAGCGGGCCTACCCGGCGTTCGGCAACCTGGTGCCGCGTGACATCGCGTCCCGGGCGGCCAAGAACGTCTGCGACGAGGGTCGCGGCGTCGGGCCGGGCGGGCTCGGGGTCTACCTCGACTTCGCCGACGCGATCGAGCGGCTGGGCAGGAAGAGCGTCGAGGCCAAGTACGGCAACCTCTTCGACATGTACGCCCAGATCACGGGCGAGAACCCGTACGAGACGCCGATGCGGATCTACCCGGCGGTGCACTACACGATGGGCGGGCTGTGGGTCGACTACGACCTGCAGAGCTCGATCCCGGGCCTGTTCGTGACCGGCGAGGCGAACTTCTCCGACCACGGGGCCAACCGGCTGGGCGCGAGCGCGCTCATGCAGGGCCTGGCGGACGGCTACTTCGTGCTGCCGAACACGATCAACGACTACCTCGCGGCCGGGCCGTTCCCCAAGGTCGACCCGGCCGACCCGGCGGTGGCCGAGGCGGTCGGGCTGGTCAAGGGCCGGATCGACAAGCTGCTCTCGATCAAGGGCAGCCGCACCGTCGACTCCTTCCACAAGGAGCTCGGCCACATCATGTGGGACTACTGCGGCATGGAACGGAGCGAGGAGGGCCTGCGCAAGGCCATCTCGCTGATCCGGGAGCTGAAGACCGCGTTCTGGTCCGACGTCCGGGTGCTCGGCACGGGGGAGGGCCTCAACCAGGCCCTCGAGCGGGCCGGCCGGGTCGCCGACTTCATCGAGCTGGGCGAGCTCATGTGCATCGATGCTCTCCACCGTCGCGAATCATGTGGTGGGCACTTCCGCGCAGAGTCCCAGACCGAGGACGGCGAGGCCCTGCGCCACGACGACGAGTACGCCTACGTCGCCGCCTGGGAGTTCGCCGGCGAGGACCGCCGTCCGGTCCTGCACAAGGAACCTCTCGTGTACGAGTACGTCGAGCTGAAGCAGCGGAGCTACAAGTAACGCTCGCCGCAGGGGCTGGAAGTCGCTCCGCTCCTCGTCCATCCACAAGCGCGTCGCAGGGGTCTGTTCGCTCGCACGACGAGCTGGCGGCCGTGAGCCCAACGAAGGACAGGTCTAGAACATGAACATCACCGTGAAGGTCTGGCGCCAGGACGGGCCGGAAGCCGAGGGCCGGATGGTCCCCTACGAGGTCGAAGACGTCTCCGAGCACATGAGCTTCCTCGAGATGCTCGACGTGCTGAACGAGCGTCTGACGATGCGCGGCGAGGAGCCGATCACCTTCGACCACGACTGCCGCGAGGGCATCTGCGGCAGCTGCGACCTGGTGATCGACGGGATCCCGCACGGACCCCAGCAGACGACCACCTGCCAGCTGCACATGCGCAGCTTCAACGACGGCGACACGATCGACGTGGAGCCGTTCCGCGCCGGACCGTTCCCGATCATCAAGGACCTGATGGTCGACCGGAGCGCGCTCGACCGGATCATCCAGGCCGGCGGGTTCATCTCCGCCCCGACCGGGACCGCCCCCGACGCCCACGCGGCGCCGGTGCCCAAGAACGACGCCGACCACGCCTTCGACGCGGCGACCTGCATCGGCTGCGGCGCCTGCGTCGCGGTCTGCCCGAACGGGTCGTCCATGCTCTTCACGTCGTCCAAGGTGACCCACCTGGGCCTGCTCCCGCAGGGACAGCCGGAACGCAAGAGCCGGGTGGTCAACATGCTGAACCAGCAGGACGCCGAGGGCTTCGGCGGCTGCACGAACATCGGTGACTGCACGGCGGTCTGCCCCAAGGGCATCCCGTTCGAGACGATCAGCCGCCTGAACCGCGACCTGCTCGGCTCGCTCGCCCGCGGTCGCGACTGAGCGCACCGCTTCGTTCCGCAGCCCCTCGAAGGACCGACCGCAGCGTCGTCTCCGGGCGTTGTCGGCACCTGTCTGCTCGACCTTGTGGCGTCTGCTCGTGTTGCAACACGAGCAGACGGCAGCAGGGCGAGCAGACGCCAGCGGAGTGGGCCGCTGAAGCGTGTCGGGAGGCACGCCGGAGCTCGACGGTCCCGATGGCGCGCGCCGGTTCGCTCGGCGGCTCCGCTGTGGCAGACTTGCTCGCTGTTGCCCACGTACCGCCCACCTGCCACAGGGGGAGCGAAGCGGAACGACCGGGCCGCCCTGAATCCGAGCACGAGACGAGCATGGTGACCTGTGGCACCGGCGAGGAAAACATCATGAGCAGACTGATCGACGAGCTGGACCGCGCCTCCCTGCGCGACGACGTCCCCATCTTCCGTCCCGGTGACTCCGTCAAGGTGCACGTGAAGGTGGTCGAGGGCAACCGCTCCCGCATCCAGGTCTTCGCCGGCGTGGTCATCTCCCGTGCGGGCGACGGCCTCCGCGAGTCCTTCACGGTCCGCAAGGTGAGCTTCGGGGTCGGCGTCGAGCGCACGTTCCCCGTGCACTCCCCGATCATCGACAAGATCGAGATCGACCGGCGCGGTGACGTCCGGCGCGCCAAGCTCTACTACCTCCGCGGTCTGCGCGGCAAGGCTGCCAAGATCAAGGAGAAGCGCGACCGCTGAACGCCCACCTCGGGCCAGCACTGATGGGCGCAACCGGACGGGAGCCATGGCGAACGAGGAGCTGACGATGGAGCAGCCCGTCCAGCGGCGCCCGAACGCCGGTCTGGCGTTCCTCAAGGAGCTCGTCTTCGTCGTCGTCGGCGCGATCATCGTCAGCTCGCTGCTGCGGGCGTTCGTCGGGCAGATGTTCATCATCCCGTCCGCGTCGATGGAGAACACGCTGCTCATCGGCGACCGGGTGGTCGTGCAGAAGGTCACGGACTTCCACCGGGGCGACGTGGTGGTGTTCAAGGACCCGGCCGACTGGCTGGGTGACGAGCCGACCGAGGACCCGACCGTGGTCGACCGGGTCCTCGAGTTCGTCGGCATCCCCACCGCGAGCTCGCCCGGTCACCTGATCAAGCGGGTGATCGGGATGCCCGGGGACACCGTGGTCTGCTGCGACGACAGCGGTCGGCTGACGGTGAACGGCACGGCCCTCGACGAGACGGCGTACCTCTACACGAGTTCGTCGGGCAAGCAGGTCGCTCCGTCCGAGGTCGACTTCACGGTGGTCGTGCCGCGCGACCACATCTTCGTGATGGGGGACCACCGCGACCTCAGCGCCGACTCGCGCTGCCACCTCTCGGACGTGTCCACGCAGGGGCGCGGGCAGACCGCGTTCGTCCCGGTCTCCGACGTGGTGGGTCCGGGCTTCGCGATCGTGTCGCCCTTCGACCGGGCCAAGCGGCTACGTGTGCCGGCGACCTTCGCCGACGTGCCGTCGCCGACGGCGCCCGCTCCCGAACGGGGCGAGATCAAGCCTGCCGGCGTCAGCTGTTGAGCGTGGACAGCCCCGCACCGGGGAGCATCCGGCTGCGTCGTGACAGCGGTCTGTACGGCTACGAGCGCGCGCTGCACCGTGCCGGTCTGGATCCGGTCGCCGGGGCGGACGAGGCGGGCCGCGGCGCGTGTGCCGGGCCCCTGGTCGCGGGTGCGGTGATCCTGGGGGAGACGAAGGCGCGCCGCATCGAGGGGCTGCGCGACTCCAAGCTCCTCACCCCGCTGGCGCGAGAACGGCTCTACGACGAGATCACCCGCAAGGCGGTGGCCTGGTCCGTGGTCGCGGTCCCGCCCGAGGAGTGCGACCGCCTCGGCATGCACGTGGCCAACCTCGCGGCGCTCCGACGGGCGCTGCTCCGGCTCGACGTCGCCCCGACGTACGCGCTGACCGACGGCTTCAGCGTGGACGGGCTCGGGGTGCCGGGCCTGGCGGTCTGGAAGGGCGACCGGGTGGCCGCCTGCGTCGCCGCCGCCTCCATCATCGCCAAGGTCACCCGGGACCGGATCATGACCGCGGAGCACCGGGTCTATCCCGAGTACGCGTTCGACGTCCACAAGGGCTACTGCACGCCCCTGCACCAGGAGCGCCTGGACGCGTACGGGCCCTCGCCCACGCACCGACGCCGGTTCGTCAACGTGCGTCGGGCCACTAAGGTCGACGGTGCGGAGGCGCGTGCGCAGGACGAGGCGCACGAGCAGGACGAGCACGACGATCAGGAAGAAGTCAGGGCGTCATGAGCGCGGAAGACCTCGAGCAGTACGAGAGCGAGCTGGAGCTCCAGCTCTACCGCGAGTACAAGGACGTCGTCGGCATCTTCACCTACGCGGTGGAGACCGAGCGTCGCTTCTACCTGTGCAACGCGGTCGACCTCAAGGTCCGCACCGAGGGCGGCGACGTCTACTACGAGGTCTCCATGGGCGACGCCTGGGTCTGGGACATGTACCGGCCGGCGCGCTTCGTCAAGAGCGCCAAGGTGCTCACGTTCCGCGACGTCTCCATCGAGGAGATCGCCCACTCCGACCTCCAGGTCCCCAAGAGCGTCACCGGCGACTGACGCCCCAGGGCAGCGTCCTGCGGCCGGCCCCCGAGCCTCAGCCCCGAGCCCGTCGTCGCACCCGCCCCAGGATCCTCACGTTCACGTGAAGGCCCGTGCTGACCACGGCAGATCTGCCGTGGGCAGCAGCAGTCCTTCCTGGGCACCGGGTGCCGGCGGATGACCAGGGACTCCGCACGATGCACCTCTGATCCGGCTTGAGCCGGTCGTCCACAGCCCCATCTGCTCCTGCTTCTCCCCGTCCACACCTCCGGCAACGACCGGCCCGGCCGGCCCGCGCTCGACCACGCTGCCGTTGGAGGTGAGCGATGGGGACGGAACGACAGGCGGTCGGGCGGCGCGGGGAGGATCTCGCGGTCGCCGAGCTGGAGCGGCAGGGGATGGAGGTCCTTGCCCGCAACTGGCGCTGCGGGCGGCTGGGCGAGGTGGACGTGGTGGCGCTGGACCGGCAGAGCGCGGTGCCCACCGTCGTGGTCTGCGAGGTGAAGTGCCGTTCGGGGCTGGGGTTCGGGCACCCGCTGGAGGCGATCACCTGGGCCAAGCTCCGGACGCTGCGACAGCTGGCAGCCGAGTGGGTGCGCGACCACCCGACCGGACCGGTCCGGGTGCGCATCGACGCGATCGGCGTCGTGCTGCTGCCCGGTCACGCGCCGCAGCTCACGCACGCTCGAGGGGTGGGCTGATGCTCGCGAGCACGTGGTCGGTCGCCCTGGTCGGCGTCGAGGGCCGGATGGTGCAGGTCGAGGCGGACATCGGTGGTGGCCTGCCTCGTACGGTGCTCGTCGGGCTGCCCGACGCGGCGCTCTACCAGTCGCGCGACCGCTGCAAGGCGGCCGTCTCCAACTCGGGGCACACCTGGCCCGTCGCGCTGCTGACGATCAACCTCAGCCCCGCCACGCTGCCCAAGACCGGCAGCCACTACGACCTCGCCATCGCGGCGGCCGTGCTCGCCGCCTCCGGGGTCGTCCCGCTCGACGCGCTGTCGCGCACCGCCCTGCTCGGCGAGCTGGGGCTCGACGGGCGGCTGCGGCCGGTGCCCGGCGTCCTGCCGGCGACGCTCGCCGCAGCCCGGGCCGGCTTCACCCGGGTCGTGGTGCCGCTGCGGCAGGCCAGCGAGGCGAGCCTCGTGGACGGGGTCGACGTGCTGGGGCTCGCGTCTCTCAGCCAGCTGGTCGCGGAGCTGCGGGGCGATCCCGTGCCGCTGGTCGAGCCGGTCGAGCTGACCGTGACCTCCTCGACGGACGACCGGGTGGGCACGCTCGACCTGGCCGACGTGGTCGGGCAGGAGGAGGCCAAGTGGGCGCTCGAGGTCGCGGCGGCCGGACGGCACCACATGTTCCTGCACGGGCCGCCGGGCGCGGGCAAGACGATGCTCGCCACCCGGCTGCCCGGGCTGCTGCCCGACCTCGAGCCGGTCGACGCGCTCGAGGTGTCCGCAGTGCACTCGCTGGCCGGCTTCGACCTGTCGGGCGGCTTGGTGACCCGGCCCCCGTACGTCGACCCGCACCACTCGGCGAGCGTGGCCAGCATCGTGGGTGGCGGACCCCGGATCGCCCGACCGGGCGCCATCTCCTGCGCCCACCGTGGCGTGCTGTTCCTGGACGAGGCGCCGGAGTTCGCGCCGCAGGTGCTCGACGCGCTGCGGACACCGCTCGAGTCGGGGACGGTGAGCATCGCGCGCAGCGAGCTCAACGCCCGTTTCCCCGCCGCGTTCCAGCTCGTCCTCGCGGCCAACCCGTGCCCGTGCGGGATGGCGTCGACCCCCGGCGCGGAGTGCCGCTGCCCGCCGGCGGCCGTGCGCCGCTACGCCGACAAGATCTCCGGCCCGGTCCGCGACCGCGTCGACATCGCCCAGGCGTTCCTGCCCCTGCGACGGTCGCACCTCAAGGCGGCCGGAGCGGACGGGGAGTCCTCGGCCCGGGTTGCGGCGAGGGTCGTCGAGGCCCGCGAGCGGCAGCGCCACCGGCTGCGGGGCACGCCGTGGCGGACCAACGGCGAGGTTCCGGGGCCCTTCCTGCGGCGGGGCCTGCCAGCGCCGCACGGTGCCCAGCTCGCGTGGGACGCGCTCGACCGGGGACGGCTCAGCGCCCGCGGCGTCGACAAGGTCTTCCGGCTGGCGTGGTCGGTCGCCGACCTGGCCGGACGCGACCGGCCCAGCCGTGACGACACAGCACTGGCTCTCGCGATGCGGCGGGGCGAGCAGCCCGGCACCCTGGCCCGGGAGGTCGGATGACCGCGACGGTCGCGACCGAGGTCGACCGGGCGGCGCGGCGCGCGCTCGGCTGGGTGGTCGACGCGGGCGACCCGGAGGTCGCGGAGCTCGTCGACCGGGTCGGCGCGACCGGAGCGTGGGCCGCGGCTCAGGAGGGGGCGCTGGGCGACGGGACGGCCGAGCGGGCCGCGGGTCTCGACCTCGACCGCTGCGCCGTGGCGGAGGAGGAGGCGGGTGTCCGGTTCGTCGTGCCGGGCGACGAGGAGTGGCCGGCCGGACTCGACGACCTGGCCGGGCTGGAAGCGGTCCAGCGCCGAGGCGGCGTACCTCTCGGGCTGTGGCTGCGCGGTCCGGGTCACCTGGTCGCCCTGACCGAGCGGTCCGTCGCGGTCGTGGGCTCGCGGGCGGCGACGGCGTACGGGAACGGGGTGGCGGCGGACCTGGCGGCCGACCTCGCTGACGCAGGAGTCACGGTGGTGTCGGGCGGCGCGTTCGGGATCGACGCCGCCGCCCACCGCGGGGCGCTGGCGGTGGGCGGCGCGAGCGTCGGGGTCGTGGCGAACGGCGTCGACGTCGCCTACCCGCCGGGCAACGCCCGGATCTTCGAGGCCCTCGCGGCCCGGCACCTGGTGGTGTCCGAGCTCCCACCCGGGTCGCACCCCACCCGGGTGCGGTTCCTGGCGAGGAACCGGCTCATCGCCGCCCTCAGCCGCGGGACCGTGGTGGTCGAGGCAGCGATCCGCTCCGGCGCCCGGAACACGGCGGGCTGGGCCGCAGCGCTGAACCGCCCGCTGATGGCCGTCCCCGGCCCGATCCACTCGTCGGCCTCGGTGGGTCCGCACCTGATGGTGCGCAGCGGGCAGGCGGTGCTCGTCACCCGGGCCGCGGAGGTGCTCGAGCTGGTGTCGAGCGCGGGCGAGCACCTGCTCACGGTCGACCACGGACCCGACCGCCGGACCGACGCGCTCGACCCGACCCGATTGGGCGTGTTCGAGGCCCTCTCGGCCCGTCGCTGGCGGACCCCCGGCGAGGTGGCCACGGCGGCGGGCGTACGCGTCCCCGTCTGCCTGGCGGCGCTGACCGAGCTGGAGTCGCTCGGTCTCGCGACCGGAGACGCCCGTGGCTGGCGGGCCACGCCAGAGGGAGGCCCTGCGTGACGCGGTCACGAGACCGACGCCGGCCGGGTGCGAAGCCGTTCACGTCCCGGCGAGCCCCGATCAGCGCCCGGACCCGGTCGATCGTCGTCCGGGCGTCAGGACCGGAGAGCGACCGTGTACCCGACCGCTCGGCTTGCCGCATGCGTCCCGGTGGCGACGAAGGGGCCGGCACGCGTTCCGGCGGCGCCGGCGCCACCGGTCGCCACGCTCGCCGTGATGTGGCCCCCGCCGGTTCCGCTGGTCGTCGGCTCGACCTTCTTGAGGGTGGCAGGGATCGTCTGCCCGGTGTTCGTCGAGGACTTGTCGGCCCAGTAGACGACGAGCAGGTCGCCGGCCCTGGTCGGGGTCACCGACGGAGCCGGATAGCTGAGCCGGCTGACCGGGTCCACCGCGCCGGCATGGACGTCGATGGCCGGGGTCGCCGCCCCGCGGAAGGCCACGACCTTGAGGTCGGACTTGGTGGTCACGGGCGTGGTGATCGTGAGGGTGGTGCCGGCGTCCGCGCTCGTCGCGGTGCGCGACCACAGCCGCGAGCTGATGTCGCTCGTCGCCGCGGTGCGGACCACCGTCCACCCCGCTGGGGTGCTCGGGCTGACGGGGTTCTGGTTGGCCGTCAGGAACAGCAGCAGCGTGTCGCCGCCTCGTACGGTCGAGGGGATCTGCACACGGTGGAGGGTGTGGTTGCCGTTGGCACTCGCGGCGGCGACGGCGGTGACCGGCAGGCTGGGCGGGAAGGTCGACGCGCCGCCGTAGAACGGGTCCTGAGCCATGGTCCGGAAGGCAGCGGTGGTCTGCGGGGAGCTGTCGACCTTCCAGTGGCAGGTGGTCGTACCGGTGTAGTTGAAGTAGGAGATCCCGCGGAACTGGGCGTAGTCCGCCCGCTTGAACAGGGCCCGGGCCTGGTCGAACCACGCGGGCTTGCGATCGGGCTGTGCCGCGTCCTCCGCGCTCGCCCACTCCGTCAGCCACAGCTCCTTGTCTGGATGCTGTGCGCCGAAGTCACGGAACGGCTTGATGATCTGCTCGAGCGAGTGCCACGAGGTGTTGACGCCTGGGCGGCAGGTGAACCAGTTGTAGGCGTCGGTCCCCATCGCGTCCAGGTACGCGTCGCCCGGGTACCACTTCGAGGCGTCGTTCGGGGCCTGCGCACCGACGAAGAAGGCGTAGTCGGTCATGATCCAGATGAACTTCACGTTCGTCGCGCCACGCTCGGCGAAGATGGTGT
>Ga0210040_10002652_pt1 | contig 24971 bp, 26 predicted proteins | sample CryGeyCG12114_NA_FD_185462 | JGI IMG/M metagenome (GOLD analysis project Ga0210040, IMG submission 185462) | Groundwater microbial communities from aquifer - Crystal Geyser CG19_WC_8/21/14_NA (SPAdes) (version 2) | ecosystem: Environmental > Aquatic > Deep subsurface > Groundwater | place: USA... | reverse complement strand
ACTAGCTGATGAGACTACCGAAAAACAATAAAAACCCCTAATTATTATTACTGGTTTTTTGTAATATTAATATAAATAATTTCTTATAACCCGGCTTCGTCGGTATACCCTCTTGCTGAGGTTTATCTCCTTTTACCACTCCTGCATGCTGCAGTTGTCTTTCATTTCCTGTACGTCCCAGTGCAATCCATAAAGTTTACATGAATGGAAGACGTGCACCAAAAAGTATCATTATTTATCTCCCCGTATTAATTCATGGTCTGGGCTGCTAACTTATCATCACGGAGCGAAAATTGTGATGGAAATAAACATTTGAATGTTTTAAAAGTTCCGTTTTCTCTTATCACATTCTTGCACCCTTTTGTATCCTAGGCAGGGTGGATCAAGAAATGAATTGATGATACCAAGAATTTCACTTACCCACAAAAATTGAGTATGTTGTGTATCAAAATACACATAGGTTCCTTAAAAAGCATGTTTTTTCTCTCTACTGTGCATGATAGTACGCACTTAACTTTAGGATGACATTTGGGTTTCAATATTTACTTTGCACTCTTTTATATGAACAATATACTCCATTTGCGTGTGTTTGCTTCATCCATAATGGAATAGAAATTGCATGAGTGGAAAGCTTACTTATCCATATACTTTGTTTTTTACACTGATATCCGTGACAAGAACAAATTTATAGTTCCTAAAAATATGGCAGGTTTAGCAAGTTAGTTTTCCATCGTAAGTTAGTTAGCTTGCTATATACATTATTGTTGCATTCATTTCGTTCGTGTGCACTGTTTTCACTAGTTAAATTTCAAGTGCACGCATGTGAGTTCCCTATCACGTACTTGCTTCTAACTAACTATTATGTGGGAAAGCATCCCTCTTTCTCTCTGTAACACTTGCCAGTTGCTGATCTAACCTTTTTTCCATGTCTACACGTTTTCTGCAGTTGGGGAGTCCAAAACTAACTGAGAACGAGTGGGGAATAAGACTTCCAGTAAAAGCACCGAGCTATGGGCAACCCTCATTCATTCTTTCTCCAGCTTTGTGCCGCATTCATTTTCATCCCAAAGTATCACATAGCCCCGAGTTGAAATAATTTTACATTTGTGCAACCCAGCATTCTTTACTAGCTATAATACTATGTTGTGCAGTGAAAAAATGTTGTTTCCACTTGGTGTCACAAACTATTGGATAGCCTTTCTACTCATCATTCTCAGTCCACATTTCACAGGTAAAATACAGTAATGTGTTTGAAGAATTCTATATTTACTAACTATAACTATGTGTATGTGAATTGCTCTTGTAGTAAAGCTAGTGTAGCGATTTAATCCCTAACTAACTACTAACCTGCTAAGAAAATGACTTTATCCATTTCAAGTAAGTAATGGTTGCTCTTGCATGCACATGGGCTCAATTAGTGCATTCGACAACTTAGGGAGAATAAAATCAACCCCACATTGTTTCAAGCAGACGATAATAATATAGTTAGTATGTAATTGAGCACATTTCTTGGTCCCATTTACGACTTGCAGCAGAGAATTAGAGGACTCTACAATTTTAATCGTGTAGTTAGTTACTATATTATTACACGGTTGTTATTAGTAGAGACGACCATCTAAAATTTGTTTGCATACCATTGTGAGGGGACAATGGAGTGAATAATGTACCACGACAAAAATTATGCACTCACGACTCTCCACATTGTATGCATATTATGTGATTATAGATTGTTTCTTTTCCTACCCTTTGTATAACAATGTTTTATGTATAGAATTTATATTGAATGTTCAAACTATTTACTCCCTCTAGCTTTTGACATGATGACCACTGTTATTACTCTGAAAGGGTTAACATGCCAGGCAAAACAATTCACATCCATTTGCAACTAATGCAATTAGTTTAGTTAGTGCAGGATCCAATCAAAAGCACATTTTCTTCTCCAAATGGATTCCCCAAAAACCCTTATGTTCTCCAAAAATTCACCCTTTCTGGCTTGTTGAAAAATAAATGTGTTATTGACTACTAAATATATCGTTATACTTACTTGGTACCTTTCAGGTTTGTAAGTTCACATGCAATGCTATATTGGTAACTTATTTACTAACTATCTATTTTCCCCCTGTTATTCACATTATCAAGATTTCTCCATTTTTCATTTCAGCCGGACCCATTAGTTTCCAACTAACTGACAAAGATTCAATCTATTCACATATTGACAGACCTTTTATTCAAATGTAGACAGAGCACAATATGAAGCTTGCTGATAGCCTTAAAGTATGCTAATATGATAACAAACAAATTTTTTTCTCTTTCAAATGGATAAAAATTGAACAAATTTCTTTTCACCTATCTTGCCCATGTATCGGGGTAGTAGTAACTAGTAGTGTGGCAATAAATAATTCTCTCCCCTGTCTTCAGTGAATACAATGGGATGTTGTATATGGTGATCTTATCATATCCATGATGTGATCAATGGATAATGCAAAATGCAATGCATAGTAAAAGTAAGTAATAAAGAGTGACTGTGGGGAGGCTGTACGAACTGTACATGCATATTGTGTACGTACGGAAGCTGATATTGGGATTAAACTTTTATCTGCGTTCACCACAGAAAACAGGCCTACTTCTAGTTAGTTAGTTTGTTAGTGAGTACACAAAGCTTGAGCCTTATACAGTAAGCAATAAGGGAGTCCCTTAGGAGTAAAGAAAACCGAAGCGAATCAATAGAGAGAACCAAGGGATGATGATGATGCTCTCTTTCATGTGTATACGTCCTCTTTCGCTCAATCTAATCTAGATCCTATTGTTAGTGGAAATGAGAGGGGTGTGGTGTGTACTAACATATGCAACAATATGATGAGCCTCTAGTTTTCACTCTCTTCCATGTGAAATGTAATGTGGGCACTTCTCATTGAGAAACTGGAGAAAATTTGGGCTCAGTTTGTGCATATTGGGCAAATAGAGACGTTTTTTTCGTATCAAACACAATAGGGGTACACCCGATGCCGTGTAAAGTCGTAAATTTCTACGTGCGTAAATCTCCCAGCCAATCAGATCAGTAAGGAGAAGTTGGAAGTCTGCTCTGATTGGCTGAGAGGTTTACGCACGTAGAAATGTACGACTTTACAAGGCATCGGGTGTACCCTTAATATTTTGTACCTTGTCTATGTACTCTCATGACATGACTACACGATACAATCTGCAATAGTACATTGAAAAAAACGCAAAAAATCTTTCTTCGAATAATAAAATGCGCAGGATTCGTTTAAATTCATAACATTTTGCATACAAAATTGGTAACAAAGCTCGCAATGTTGAACCTAGCCTACAATCAAAAGTTAATTCTCGGGGAGTTCCTCTAACTCTACAAAGTAGATCAAGTGCAACCCATGGCCTTTAGCTTAGGCCAGATGGAGAGCACTTGGGGTCCAAATGGATTGAATCCTCACATTATTTCAAGGGCTCATTCATATATTATAACTTGTGCACGCACACGTACGTACATAAGCACGCGCTCATTTTCAGTTACTTACTACTTACTCACTTACCTACCCATATGGCATAAGGATTGAGCCAGCCACAATAATGATATGTATAAACTGCTTTCAGTGTTTCACCCGAAAAACAACAAATGTGTGTCTAGGGAATTCCCAGTGTGTGTGTATATGAAATCTGTATAGGATACTAGATTATATAAGTCAGTAGTTAAACTTGCGATCATAATTCACATGATCATTGCTTATGGAGATCCATATACTGACTGAGAACTTGAACTGTTGAACTTAAAATTTGCCTCGTTAGGGAATACACTATACTACAGCATGTGGTCAAGTCTACACAAGAGATTTTATTTTCAACATTGGGCTAGGAAAATGGCACACACATGTGCTCTCTCCCCAACATTCTGAATTCTATGATTACTTACTTATAAAAGTGCATGCACAGCTATAATTGAATTGGTCGTGCTACTCAATAGACAGATTATTACTATTCAGTATCCAGCTATCCAATTGGGAGTCCCCATTCTTGTTTTTCTTATATGACAAAATGATCAATTAGTTTGATGCATGGAGTGAGCCAAAGCGTGGGAAATGCTTGCTGTCCTTTTTTCTTTGTCCAGGGAGAAATGTTTTCGTTTCGGAGCTAGGCATTTTATTATTCATCGATGATACGCTATGCAACATGATACTGCACTTTTTACATACATTTAGTTAGCTAGTTACTATCTATCCATGTGAATGGAAAAAATGATTGAATTCCGGGAAAGCTAACTTTTAAAGGAATTTTTCCCATTTTTTCTTCCTGTCCACCCCTTGTATTTCCGTTTATGTATTCCAGACATACAGTTGAAATATTATTAGATTCTCCATTTGTCACCACCGTTGCAGTTTTTACTAGAGCTAGTAACTGACTTTAGACTCGGCAATAAGATGGAAAAATCGGCCGCAATCCATCTTCATATTATTGTCGTCCCATCGCACACAAACCATGAAGATAAACCTACTGGGTGAATTTATTTTCTTGTACAATCTCTCCAGGGACTGTTGCATCACATAGTTGGTAATTTTTTTCTTCCCAGTAACATCCTATTACATTGGTCTTGTCATGCTATTCATTTTATTCAACAGTGTTTTGTATACGCTATAGATAGATAGCTAGTTAGTTACTTTGTATGTATCTGTCCATCAGAATGAATCATGAAAAAAGCTACTAATATTGGGGGAAATGCAGCTCTGTTTTTAGGGAAAAGGATCACCCAAGTGAGTTTAAGTGAGTAGATGGGAAAAGTGTGGTGGTCATGACCACTCACTATGTTGTCATAAAAGTAAGAGACGCCACACTCACTGATCTGGATGACCAGATAATGTCCAATTGTTTTCATGTATCATCCCTATGGCGTGTGTAAGTACAGGGGCGTGCGGAAAGCCGTTAAATTGGATAGAAACAAAAATGTAAATTAAGAAAGTTCACTGTTTGGACGCTGGATAGCTTTAATAATTAATTCTCCGAAATTCACAGATTGGATGTTTGGAGGAAATCTACAATCTTGATAAGAGCCTTTAATCATTGTCATTAACATTATCTTGCATGGCGTTCAACTTGTTAATTAGCTATGGAAAAATTTATTGAATGCACGTTTGTGCATTTATACATTTTCTAATGTATTGTTTTCTAATGATTAGTACCTTGAAATTTTCCACATCCACAAATAAAGCAGACAATATCTCTTCTTGTTTTCATCGTCCGAGGAAGAAAGGGGATTGTCAATTTTTCAAATCAACTACGCCATAGTTTTTTATGTTGTAAAATCTTAATTTCCCTTTGCTAGCAGGATCCAAACCCTCCCAATTATTTTCGTGCTAATTCAACAAAACTTTCCGGTATTCCGTACAACCCAATGTAACAAACTAACACTCGAATAATATAGTCTGTGAGTGCCATGTAAATAAATGGTCAAAGTGGAGCGAATCACGGATATGGATGAGTCACCCCCATTGAACTTGCAATTTCCCTTTTGCTGCATTGTTGAGATAAGAGTGGCAAGTTAGAAGGCCAATTGACATTACATGGGAACATACTGCTCATTCGTAGAATCATTCAGTGAGTCAATTCTTGGTTTGCCCCTGAAGCCATGCTTCGGGTAGGATTGGTCGGAAGGAAGGAGACACGCGTATAAAACATACATGAGCTAAATATGATGAACGCATGAATGGGCGCTACTGCTATACTTTCGTTAATCTCATAATAGCCCACCATTTATTTATTTACTGACTGCGGGCTTAGATTTGGTTTGTTGACAGTATAAGTTTTGGGGTTCATCAATTTCCAATGAAATTTAAGAAAAGCATTCTTAGTTCATCAATCGGAAAATTTCATTTTGTAAAATAAACCCATGCGACACTTCATAGAAATGCTGCCTGCCCATTGTTGCTATACTATGGAGGTATCTCTACGATCAAGGAACGAAAGGCAACATTTTTGTGTATTTTTAGGAAAATGGCTCAATTGCCAGACATTGCACCATATTAAAGCGCACTAAATTCCCATTAACGGCATTCTCTACACTCGTAGATACATTTATCAACATACTACATCCAGAAGGGCAATTTACCAACTTATCCCATTGCTCACTTACTTGCAAGCACTTTCTCGGATTCTGTTGCTCTTTCTCTTTTCCCCTATCCCAAAGTTCACCCTTGTTGCTTGCTCGCTGAGATGAATGACTGAAAACTAGGCACATCCGGGCTTTTATGTCGGGCTATTTCTCCATCATGATGAGCTGGAAGATAGAAAACACAGCTCTTAGGGTTCCTTATCCTTTCAACGGGAAAAGAAAACGGGCGTCTCTCTGACAAATTTTATTGACTTCACAGACCTCATAGCAGAGTTGCTGTACCAGCAATTTTCTCTTGGATAATAATAACTACCACTAGTACATGTATAGTGTATGTATGAGCATCATCTTATCTCGTTATCACTGACTGAAAGAGGGAAAACAAAATATATGATCATCATGATCTTTGGTGCGTTTAGCAGCTCCTTTTTATTATTACTTTTCCGTATGCGAAAAGGGAGTGCCTTGTTTTCAAAAAAACCATGTGTTGTCTTTTTTTCTCATGAAATGAATGCTCATTTATTCTGTGACTGCTTGTAAATTTTAACAGAGGGTCTTAAATTGAGTGGAACTGTCGTCCCCTTCTACGCTGTGTTGAACAAGCCGACTTTACTGGAATGTAATTTTCACTTGCAACAAAATGACTCTCTATTTGCACTCAAATGGTACAAAGATGGTCATGAGTTCTTCCGGTACAAGCCTAGTGATAATCCGCCCATCACCGTTTTTCCCCAGGCGGGCATCATTGTCGACGTAAGTGCTTTTTGTGTTTAAATGAGCAGTCAGAAAATAATATGAAATTCTGAAAATGCGTATGAAGAGAATTATTTTGATTTTTTGTGTGACCAGGTGAACCGCTCTAGTCTGAATGAAGTGCAACTGGATTCCATCAATTTGTTTAGCAAAGGAGTGTACCGGTGTGAGATTTCGGCGGATGCTCCTTCATTTCAGACTTTGCATGAAGACTTGCATATGAGTGTTTTAGGTATGGTTTCACGTCGGTTACACTGCTTTTGAGAAAGCTGAATAACTAGGATAATAGTTTAGCTCAAGCACATATCTAGAAGTCGGGGTCAATGGTTTTTGTATAGGCTAAGCATAAGCATATTTAATGATGCAGGTGCAACGCATAAAGTGTAGAGGTAATATTAAAGTACCCTTGCATCTGTTTAAAACAGCTCTTCCAGTTAAAGGACCAAAAATCACAGGAATGCATCCATGGTACAACTTGGGAGCAAATGTGACAGCCAAATGCACAGTGCACAAAGGATTTCCAGCCCCAAAATTGCATTGGTTTGTGAATAGTGCTCAGGTAAATGATTTATAAGCTTTGAAATCTAAAAATGTATATTAATTAGAATATAGAACACTTTTACTTTAAGTTTCTGACGAATGCATTAGATTGAACCAGAACTATGTGGATGCGTCCGGACTGAAACGATTGAAGGAGGGAAAGCTTTGGACGGCACAATTTTCTATTCCGCATTTACGCAACTGAACTTTCAATTGGACAGCCAGTACTTCCGTGATGGAAATTTGATTGTGGAATGTAAAGCAAGTTACCCCAAATCCCCTGTAGTCCTTAGTGACATGGTTCAGTCAAATATTAAAGCGGGTTTCGGGATTCATCACTATGCATTGGCTTCATCAGCCGGATTCCAGTGTTTACCGTTTGAAATTAAAATTGTCGGTGTGATTTTGGCATTGATTTGTTCGTTTCTTTAAATTAATGTCTAAAGTGAGAAAATATGCATTAGTGGGCGTGTTTGCGATTTTTATACAAACGTTTGCAAAGAAGCATAATTGGAATAACGAAACAATGCTACGAAGTTAACTACAAGTCAGAAAGCTTTTATTGCCATTTACTGTACATAGTGTAAATTAAAAAAAAAAAATGTGTGTGAGTGAATGCAAAGTCACATTATGTTTTATACGTTTTGTACTATTTGTTCTCTAGTCAATAAAACTGCCACTACAACTACACAACATTTTGACAGCCAACGTATTAGTATGTAACATTGCTTGTCTGAAATGAATGAGCTCAAGTCAAGTTAATCTTAGGTCGGTCTCCCTATTTTTTAGTCATTACATTGGAGATTTTTTGCTACATCATCCGGAGTTGCCACTGCTCCCTTAGTCCTTGGGGAATCAAATGGAAAACGACGGATCTGGCAATAGAGACAATATCCCGCTCACAACGGTTGTAAACTTTTCTACATTCGCCTTGATCTCTCAAGCCCGTCTTGATAGCGGATTCAACGCCCTTTGGGATATCTCCGAATTCCGTTCTTCACAAAATGCAACAGAATGCATTACTTACTTTCGTTTATGATTATGCATGCAAGATCCAACTCAAAGGAAAGGATTAGTGAGTTAGTCAGTTAGTTAGTTACAGTCTCAGATTGGCATACCCAAAAAGTCTGTAGAAATTTAGGAAGGTATTGGGCAACAAAGGTAAGAATCCATGTGCATGACATAACATCAAATGTCTACAGTTTTCGTCCAAAGTTTCTTGGGGCATGAGATGAAACAAATTTTGTACTAAGGAGGAATCCAAATGTGTGTAGTTTGCGTAATGAGAATGAGAGTCCAGACTTCTTCTGTATGGTCTGGCAGGAGTTCCCAAAAGGTATGTTAGAGGGGCTGTGATTAGTCCGAAGAACATGGCACATGCTGCAGTGAAAAAAAGATGCTATTAATTAAACAATCTGCCTCTCTCTCCATCCTCCAGAAATTAAATAAAATGCGATCATACCCAATCCACCAGCTAAAACTAAAGACAATGGGCCACCAAGTGGAGCTCGCAATGTGTTAGAAAGATCCCACGGAATTGAAAAAATCAACCCTACATTTATAGGTTCTCCTTTTGGTCGCGGTCGTTGACCGGCCCAAATTGGAAGGAAACTTAAAACTGAAACTGACAGAAAAAGCAATAAAATTTTTGACGGCCTGGAGAACATATTTGCTTGCTTAGTTTCAAACACGAGAAATTGAACGAAACAATCTAGTTAATGAGCACAAATCATAAACTAGTCGTAAAAAACACAGCCAATTGCTTCTAACCTCAGCCAACAATGCAATGATAATGACCTTTGAGCTAAAATTGAAGGGTGTATAGTCAGGGTCTAGTTGAAGAAACTAATTAGTTCCTTTGCCCTCCAGTAAATCTCATGCTAAAATTATACCCTCACGTCTGAGCATTTTACAGTAGGTTGTGCGTGTTTCGGAAGCAAACTTACTTCATTTTTTTTACTTTAAAATGATTTCATGATTACGACACTGTTCATAATTTTATAAATATTGTGAAAACGGTAGCAAATAATGCATGCAACTTTTGTTTTAATTTGTGCAATCTTGGCTCTTCAGTGTTTGACAATTGATGCAGCATTTAACCAGAAAAAGCCCCACTATGTACAACCAGGTAAAGCCAATGAAAAAATTTAGAAATTCAAATATTGAAAGTTATTTATAGTTTGGTTCAATTTTTACACTTTTTTCTACCGCTTACTTTATAGTTAACCTAGGAGCTCAGATTGCAATCCCTTATGATATTGCGAATATAACCAACCGACCCAGAGCGCCGATTTTATCCCTGGTTCTTATGTGTTCGTTGGCAGTGATTTTGTTTTTTGGTGTCATCACATCCCCTTTTGGATACTTTTTTGGAATTCCTTCCCGCAAATACGTTTTGAACAATGAAAACCACCAGGGTAGAAGTTTCCGTGAAAAGATCAACGAAACGAATATTGATGTTGTTAAATCTATATTTTTTACCTTAATTCCACGGGAGGACAATGAAGATTGCCAACTTTTAATAATTTGCGAAGCTCATCGGTTTGTGAGACGGGCCCCAAAAACTTTGCTCTCTATCTATCGCATTTTTAGGTAATAAAATATTTAAAACATCACAGAAACAAATTGTGAATACACTAATTGTTTAAAATTATGTTCATTCCTAGTCAAAATATGCCCAACATGCCAGCTGAAATTGAGGAAGCCATTTTTATCGGTATGTCAGACTACACTTATGATATAGATGTGTGCGCTAATACTTATTTCGGATGCCAAAAATCCCTGTTCAACATAGTCATCTCAACCTTCTCTAAAATGATGCCCAAATGGACTCGGAAAAAAACAAACAGTCAAATGTATTAAACACAGGAATGAAAAATCCACATTGTTCGATTTATTAATTTTTCAAAAAAAAATGATCGGTGAGAAATAGCTATAAGATATAATAAAAATAAGTTCTACAGTAATACTTTGTAAAATGTTACTGATTTCAATTTAAAATAAATTAAACATATTTTTACGGACATTTATTGATCCAAAATGCGAATTACTTTTGCCGGATTGCCCGCTACAACAACATTGGCTGGTACACTTTTAGTGACCACCGAGCCAGCTCCAATTACAACATTTGATCCCACAGATACCCCCGGACAAATGACAACTTTCCCTCCAATCCAGACATTGTCTCCAACAGTCACCGGACTGGCAATCTCATAGTAATCCTTGGCCCCATAAACCCGATCTTTGTAATTGAGTGGATGAAAAGCCGTATAGACATGAACTCCTGGTCCAAGCATAACATTTGTTCCAAACGTTACAGCGCAGCAATCCAAAATCACAGAATCAAAATTCATGAAAAAATTTTCCCCTACAGTTATATTGTCACCGTATGTACACCGAAATGAGGGCTCGATAGTTAAAACTTTGTTTTTGGCACATGACGGATTCAACAGTTGGCGCAGTATTCTATCCCGTATAGTAACATCATTAGTATGGTTGAACTCAAAGCACAAATTACTAGCTCTAACTCTTCCCGCTGTCAGTTCTGCGCATGTCTCTTGGTAAGGAAAACCTTTCAACATTCGTTCTTTGTGAGTCAAATGAGGATATTCAGTTAATTCCAGTGATACATTTTGCTCAGGTTGGGAAATGGGTACATTTTTTGGAATTTCCATCACTGGAGCCAATTTGGGGAAGTTTGCGTGTTCCATTCTTCTCGGCTCAACTGAAACAATAAGTAGGACAATACACAAGTTTATAGGCAAAAAGTTAAGCGTTAACTACTTGGCGGGTGATGAAGAAAGAAAATGTGAAGTTAGTTAGTAACTTGGTAGTTAGATTCAATGAACTAATCAAATCAACTAGAATTCAAGGACATGACATGCGATGCATTTTTTAAACATGCGAAATATGTAAGTCTGTAATATGCAGTATAAAAAAGTAATGAATGATTGAAGAATGAAAGGACTGTATGAATTTAGTCACATTTTGTGATAAACATATTTATTCATCATCTCCTCTCAAACATAATATGATGTACTAATAATACCATTCGTTCCCGTTTATTTCGTTATGTACGTTTATTATAGAAGTTAGTTAGTAAAATACTAGTTTACCTATATAATAGTTAGAACAAGAACGGTCCTAACTCACGTAATCATAATCATAATATGGAATCAACAATCGCTGTCATCTCATAGTTTGCATACATTAATTGTGTTGTCTAATAAATACGGTATAAGGTAGGAGGTACGTTATACATTTTGTACAAGATCACACATGCAATGAAAATGACAATTTGAACTAACTACTGACAAGGGAAGAACTGTTTTAAGTAGATGTAAAGCATTCAACTTACATAAGTTACCAATAGTACAAACTTTTTCACCAACTACAAAGTCTATGTTACAACAGCACAGTAAATTCTTACCTTTATTAACGTCATCAGTCCAATTTTTATATCAATATTTTTAAAATAAACTCAAATATCTATACAGACTGTATTATGTACTAAATCTACCATCATTTTCAATGTTGACCAGTTGATAATTTTCAGATGATACGTATAAGTACATACAAAAAGCTGGAACCTAAGCTAACATTATAGAAACACGATAGAGAACACAAACAAAGTTGAGATTACTTCCTAAAATCAAACGGGATATAATAAATAGGGCTAATTGTACCGTCATATTAAAATCTAAATTATCAGCAAGGTGTATATTTAAGTTATCAAAAAACATGTTACGAGTTTGCACATATACTTGTGCACTATATAGCACTTATTAGCAGCGAAGCGATACATAACAATAGCAACTAAACAAAATTGTTGCACAAAATAAGAAACAAATAATAATAATATCTTGGGTGAGAGGTAATCATTGTGATAAGCTTAAATCATAATAAAATCGTCGAAAGCACATTCCGTACCTAACTATACCATTGGGTTGTTGTTACAACGCAACTAAAGGTAACAAAATTATGATTTCTCACAAAATTAGGCTTACACAAAAATAATTGGTTTGTTAGTTACAATAGTTTAGTCAACCGCAACGTCAAATATTCAGTCCATATAAAAAAATTTGCTCCCATCGAATATTATGTACCCTCGGGAATAATGGTTGGTTCCTATTTTGCTCCATACAAACAATTAAAACAAAATATTATGTGAACAATGGAAAAGTATCCAATACACCGTGTGACGTAAGAACTTGTAAAATTATGCCAGAGTTCAGTCCAAAAACTAACTAATATTATGCACCCATAATACATCCGTAATCAAGAGCGAAAGGAAAACAATGAACAATACGTACAAAAAAATCACAATCACAACCCAAGAGATTTTCTTGTTGCCTCATTCCCTCATCAAACTCTCCTTTTTAGTTCCCACACTAGGAACTCCTTATCCTCTTTCATCCTATGTAATTATTATGTACAAAAATCTCCTCTATCTTTGTTTCAATACCCTCCAGCCTGATTTTGATAATGCTGCTGCATACGAGGCCCCGGTCCCATATTAGTCTGTTGCTGCTGCTGTTGTTGTTGCATCAAAAACTGTGACATCCGAGGATTTTGCATCTGCCCTTGAGTCTGCATCATCCCCTGTTGTCCCATTTGGGAACCTTGCATTTGCCCAATCTGAGACATAGCTGGACCACCACTTTGCATACCTTGTGGGCCTTGCATTCCAGAGACCATCCCTGGATTCATTTGATTCGGTGTCATTTGGCCCATGTTCGGAGTTCGGTTGAAATTGGCTCCCATGGGTGTTCCTCCAGGATTCCCTTGCATAAAAGGTCTATTCATAGCTCTCATCTGACCGGGCCCTGGATGTGGGGTTGCATTTATGAAATTCATCTCCTGACCAGGAATTTGTCCCCGTGTGCTCATCATTTGATGCTGTTGAGGATTCATTCCTGGTTGAGGTCCCCCTTGGGCTCCCATTTGCGTCTGATTGTATCTGTAAGTCTGGTTCATCCCTGAAAACAAGCACAAATCTTAATGTTAAAACGGCCCTCTGGCAACTCAATTGATAATAATTAGAAAAAAATTCGTACCCTGAGATTGTATTTGTGACTGAGGCTGTTGTTGCTGCTGCTGTTGTTGATACAACATTGGATTAGGATTCATCCCCTGTCCTGGAAATCTTTGTTGCTGCATTTGCCCGGGACCCTGTCCACGAAGTTGTTGATGAAGGATGTTCGGTTGCCTTTGAGCATTTGGATTTTGTTGAAATTGCTGAAATTGAGTAGAATTCTGACCCATAGGTCCAGTAGTTCGAGCGCGTAGTAATGATTGCAAAGCTTGTTTAGAGTTATTCATCGGAGGTTGTTGCTGTGGTGGGGGTGGTCGGCCTCCTATCCCAAAAATGCAAAAAATGTTTATCGTTGCTAAAGATGCGATAGATATTGTTAACACATCCCTTTTTTGTGTTAAAAAAATACCCCAATAATAATTGAGAAATAAATTAAATTGATACCTGATGGATAATAAGGCTGCATTTGGTTACCACTGCTATGCCACTGAGGAGGTGGTCCTGGGGGATAGTTTTGCGGTTGCTGAGGAGGCCCAGGTGCAATTTGATTCGGTGGGGGGCCACCCGCTTGATTAAAGTGGGATTGCTATACAATCAAGTCAATAGCATTAAATAACGGTTTTCATGACCTAACACATAATGTTCTGTTCAGGAAATAGTAAGCAGGTACATACCATATTTGGCGGTTGTCCAACTGGCCCAGTAGGTCCTCCAATGTTTTGCTGGGGAGGAACTGGACCAGGAAGTTGAGGAGAAGCAGCCGCGGCGGCAGCCTGAGCTGCAGCAGCCATAGCTTTCGTTTGCCTTTTCTTACGAGGAGCTTTTGGTTTCTTAGTCGAAGGAATAGCTCCCATGATTGGAGTGAGAGGAGGACCTCTAGGACTCTGATCAGAAGAACATGGAGTATCCGGTTTCATTTCCTCTTTAATTTCAGGTACCATATCAATATCTTCTTCTGGGAGGGGTACTGGCTCCATATAATGATTTATGGACTTGACTGCATGATGAGAATGGAATTTCAGTCTATGGAATGCATCGTCATATCTTAACAGTTTCTTTTCCATCCTCACTGCACCAAACCAAGCCCAGGACATGGGAGCTGGGTTCTTTTGTCCTTCAAGTAGTTCCCAAGAACTGACCCGTTGTTTTTCCCATACTTTCAAACCCTATTATTACAAAGTGATTCATGCAAATGAACATTCGTAGAATCAAACTATTTAAGAGACAGAGTACACACTGTTCATAAGTAGTATCACAAACCTGCTTCTTATCTACAAACTCTAAACTGGCCACTTTATTCCCCTTCGAATCAATAATGAGAGTGTTGGACTGACAAACAACGATTTCGGTAACGTGCTTCGAGAATGGTAGTAGTTGTCTCAAAGGTTTTATGCTGTCTGAATCTCTATCGGCCATCTCCTTTTTCAGTTTCTTGATTAGATTAATATTTTGTTTTTTCATCTCTTCTATGCGATCCCCTGGCTCTGGAATTTGCGTTGAGTGAACTAGAGCTGCTACCATGTCCACAACCGTGTAGAAAACATCACTGAAAAATACGCGTCAAATTATAATCCACCTCGAGTAAATAAATTTATCACTCTATGCAACGTAGTTTTGCATCAAAAAGTGGACTTACCAATGATTATAAAGATCAACAATATTATGCGTTACTAATTGTGTAAGCGCCACAGCCCAGTCAACAGTTGCTGTACTACTCCTTTGAATTGCGTCAAACATCCCTCCCACTAAACTTAATCGGAGCCGCAATGCGTCTCTCACTGGTACGGATTTCACTTCAATATTTTGCTACAAAAAATTTCCAGCAAGTTAAATTGTATCAATTATTTTCTATTAATTTTTCAATCACTCGGTAAATACTTACAGGGTCCTTTGCAAGAGTCAGCAACTGATTAAACTGGTTCAGCAATGAAGCCAAAAGATTCTCCCTCTGTTCGTCCTGTCCTTTCAAACAGGTCAGAATTAAAGCTAAAAATGGCAATTGTGCTTGCAAAGTTCCTCTATTAGCTGATCCTCCTCCACTATTTCCTTGGTTTCCTGAATTACCGAGAGAACCCACAGGTTTAGGCTTACCGATAGCTTTGGGCCATAGATTGCTCTCTAAAACATTCCCTGTGCAAATAAGTACATTTTTAATTTACAACACTCATACACTACAAATAAAAATAAAGAGATTAGAGTAAAAAAAAACTTGTGTTTATATTCGTAGTATGTACCTGCATGTCTCAGAACCCTTCCCTGAACAGCTGGACTTAATTTAGCAACAAGTGGGGCTACAAGCCAAGCTGCAGAAGTAGTCCATCGAAAATAGTTGTCAAATTCCGAATTCCCAGACTCCTGACCATCATTAAACCCACTATCCGCTATGGGATCACTTTTCCATTGACCATTGATACCACTGACTAAGGCGGAAATATTATTTCCATTGTTGAGACCATTTCCACCCCCACTAGAACCACCATTGTTACCCCCATTATTATTGTTATTGCTGCAACCACCACCCGTTAAACTATTAGCTCCAGGAGAAGATTTTGACATGAGCATTGATTCCTGTTGACTGTTACTTTGGGCCTTTTTCCCTGACCTTGGACTTTTACCGGGAGCCGGAGAAGGAGTTGAAGACAAAGACAACGTAAATTCTTGTCCCTCTTCTCCTCCCAAGTGGAAGATATCCAGACAAGAGCGCGCCACAATGTCCAGCCAAGATTGGTATTCCATAGAGCTAGCTTGCAACTGCTTATTTTGAACTGTAAGAGCTAACCACGCTTCCCGTAGATTCCATTGGTTAAGGCGTTCCAGAACTTTAGGGATTTGTACTCTGGCATCCAAGTTTTCGTCTTGTACTAGTAAGTCAGGGTAGCATATTAAGTGCAAAAGACGTAGAGCTTGCTTTGGAGATACTATGGGATCTAATAAACTATCCGTGTTGCAGAGATCTTCAGGCTTTTGAAGACAGCGTTTTCGCACCCACGGCTCACGACACATTTGCTGGAGAGCAGTAAATGCAAAACTGGCCAACGTACGATTTTCACCTCTACAAAAATAAGCAAATTTATTTCAGCTGTCACAACATGACTACTCACACTTCTAGCTGGATTTTTAGTGGGTCCACTCCATTCTTACCGTATAGAATCCGTGCGTTCAGATGAAGGTACAACGTCAGAAGTTCCTAAAATATGACTAATGCTAAGCTCTCCGGAAGACATGCCAGGAAGAGTCCTCTGATCTCGTCTTCGCTCCCCAGACCCAGCAGCGTCTGCGAGCAACAGCATGGCTTTCAATGCGGCCAACACAGCCCCCAATGTAATACTGTTATGAGTTGCGGACAACAGTCGTCGGTCACAACTGAGTCTCAAGGTACAAGGTGCATTGTGAGAGTTTGTGGAGGTCTCTTGAGTTTTGAACAGACTCAGGAGTAGGTGGCATGTGAGACGAGCTTCAGCTTCTGTATCTGGATCATTAGGTCCGTGTCCTACAAATACATAGCATATTATGTTATGCAACAGTCACGAGCAAGCATGCAAGCGAGCACTATACTAATCCTTATCTGTCTTATGGTAATATTCCAAATGGCCACTTACACTAACCCTAACTTTTGATAAAAATAAATTTTCCATAGCAATCAAATGTTAAAATTTATTTTAAATCGAATTTAGGGCGATCAAACCCTAACTTGCAAAACTTCGGTTTAAAATAAATTTTCATATTTGATTGCTATGGAAAATTTATTTTTATCAAAAGTTAGGGTTAGTGTAAGTGGCCATTGGGAATATTACCATTATTAATCTTTGCATTAAATTCCTGAATCCAACTTTTGCGTTACATGTCAACTCAGCTGGTATGGCTTAGTTGGTTAAAGCGCCTGTCTAGTAAACAGGAGATCCTGAGTTCGAATCTCAGTACTAGCTAAGTGGAATATATTTTTGGTTATAATATTACAGTCTATGAAAATAAAAAATCCACAAAACACAAAGTGTGTCTTAATTAATTCAAGTAAAAATGTTCTGTAGTCATTCATGGTTCATGAGATCATAAACCAATATATGCGCATTTCAATACTTTCCATTAATAGGTTTACTTAATTTTTTTCTCAATCCTACCTGGAATGCTAGATATTTCAAGCCAGTCCTAATTTAGGATGACAGACACTTTTTTCTAGACTTATGCCGTAACCAAATTGATATGCCTGAAAACAATATTGTCTAGTCTGGTCGCTTTAAAACTTTTCGACTTTTTTGAACAGCTTGTGCTTTAAAAACCTAATCGGGACGGATAATAAATACCGCAGTTTTTAAATGAGAACATTTTGGTTTACAAAAAAAAAAAACAAGAAATTCCTAACTTGAGGGTTTTTTCCCTCACAACGGCAAAATATAAGCAGCCATTGTTTGGCCTCGTTATAACTTCTTTCCTTTGGAGCCATACGATTGCGGCTGACAATTTTTATGCGGGTCGCACGAAAATTTAGTAGAGTAATCCCATCAGCACTTGCTAAAGCTGAAATGTGCTACAATGGACTTAATAAAGCAAAATTTAATCATTTCATTACCTTCATTCCACGCCTTCAACAAGGATTGAATAGCCTGGACTACGAAATCTTGCAAAGAGAAGCATTGTCTTGCCACCAAGATGGCAGTCAATGTAGCCAGATTGGAATGGATATCTAAATGCTTCACATCCACTTCTTTGAGTACATCAGTATAGGAAGCAATATGTCGTGAGGGATTGCACAAGCTTTGGAAAACTCCCAGCCATTCGGAAGCCAAGGCAGGACAAGCCGCAGTCATGTCCGCACACAAGGAAGCCAAATCATTCAACCGCTCTCCATCGGCCTCGTTACATATGCTCAGGATTGCATTGCATACGAAACTGTAGCGGCACACTGGATTGTCCACTAGCTGTCGAATTATTGATCCGTCCACCTAAAAATAAAATAAGTCCAATCGTGAAATACATTCTCAAATATCCTGCAACAAACTCTCACTAGAAACTGTACTTACCTTTCTCTTAGGATTGTCCAGACATTGTGTCATAAACCCGTTGTCTAGTGTAAGAGATGATTTTGATGTTTGTACTCTGGAAGATAAAGACTGACGCAACTTCAATGCTGAAGGACTCATAAAGTCGGCAAAAACTTTGGTCCGTAGGAATCCCACACTAGATTGCAGTTCCATCATATAAGCCACAGTGCACCTATCTGCTGAAGTGGTTTCGCATGAAGAGGTCAAACGTCTCATGTAGCGAACGAGACTTTCCCATACTGAAAGTGTGTTCTCAGCATCCACTGAAAGTAGACACACACAATTCCATACACAATCTTATTCAATAAAAAAGCTGATGACAAATAAATACTCAACAACGAAATATGTATAACTTACAAAGGAGGCAGCAGTGGTACCGTCTTAAAACGGCAACTAACTGTAGTTGCAATGAAGTGCTATACAGAGTAGCAATGGGACTATTCCTTTGTGTCAACTGATTTTCCACATCATGCAAATCTTTTACCATTTGTGAACACAATTCAACTAAACCATCAATATTTAATGATGTTTCCATCAGCTCCGTCAGCAATGCTATATGCTCTACAGTAGGTAAATAGCCTCCTCGCCCTATATAATCAACATAAAAACATTAATTTATTGTCATTCCACAGGATAATTCAAATAAGTCGTTCGAAAAGGAACTTACCAGCAGCGAAACTAGAAATCATTTCTATAGCACTCGAAGCCATTTGGGATGTTACAGCATGTTGATCGAAATAAGGCAACGAAGAAAACCTAGCTTGTAGAGACTCCAGATTTAGTTCATTCTTACTCTGCTTTTTCACCCTGCTGCCGTCGGCAACATCGAAACAAAACTTTTTGCTGAACAGTTTGTTCAAATCTTTTGATACTTTCTTCACTACGTGCTTAGCCTCATCTCTAGACCGACCAACTCCATACAGCAGAATTTGCCTCTGGTTTGCCTCATGTTGGTAACTTTCATCTTGAGGGAGAGGAAAGTGAGTGACAAATAGTCGATGACGAGCTTGTTTTGTTAATGTTTCCCCTGGAGCTGGTCCATTCCCCCCACCGGATCCACCCCCATTACTACCTTTTCGGGAACCACTGTTGGAATTCGGTCCTCCCACTGAGCCAGGATTATTGTAACTATTGCTCCCATGTTCAGATCCACTCCCACCACCCCCAGAATGTTGCATTTGAGAATGATGATTTGGGGTCATAGAGCCGAACCCAGAGCCCCCACCTGAGTCATCCCTCGGAGAGTCGACCTAAAGTTCGAGAAAAATGTTTGTGATAGAATCAATGGAATTCATGTTTAGCTCCAAAGGAAGTATAGTAAATAAGCTCCTACCTGATCCATATTTTGTTCTTGATTAATATGCTGTAAAATCCTATCTAGATCATCATCAATGTTCTTATCATCATAGTCCGTATGCTTAGGCATTTCCGTAAGTCGTGGTAAAGGTTGGAAAAGCGGACCTCGCTCCTCCATAGGGTCATGATGTGGAGTTGCACCTGGTGTGGCGGATTGAACTGAGGCAGGAGTCCCAGGTCCAGGATGCGAATTAGGGCCAGGACCGGGAGTAGCAGCATTTTGTATTGGGGGAACTGATCCCGGAGTAGCAGCCATGTTGCTATTTACATTATTAGAACTGCTAGGAATTGTCGACAAGTCTCCTCGTGCTACCAAGGTTCGGAGATATGCATCATGAGAAAAAATGTCGTGACGAATAAAAGCTGAGAATAAATGTACGAGTGAAGCAAAGGTAATTTTGCCTTGTAGAGATCCTTCGTCTGTAAAAAACGTAATCCACAGTTTGAATGATCTACTTTCAGGCACACAATGACACAATCAATAAAAGCATATCATACAGCTATGGATTTATAATATTACTTACCTATTCCTAAGATGGGCCCTTCCGAGTCTAAGAATTTAAACAGGAGATTGTGATAGATGGGGAATCCTGAGAATTCATTATTCTCATCCTCCATTCCAGGATTGCTTTCTTCTCCATTCATTTCAGGGTACGAGCTGTTCACATTTCCACCATTATTGCTATTACTACTAACACTACTACAACCCCCACTTCCTTGATTGTTCGCATTAGCATTGCCGGCAGAATCTGGGCCTCCATCGGTTCCATTCATGGTGATTAACCCATCATCGTCTTCTGAGGGATTTTTCCCATTTTCAGCACTACCCGGGTCATTTTGTTTGACGGAATTATCTCCATTTGTAGCACTTGATTCACCAGCATTGAAAATATCCGTTTGTCTGTGTTCTAAGAGTCTTGCAATAGCTAAAGCACGATGTTCACCAGTTCTTTGCGGGCCGACGGCCCATTGACACAATAAAAGCACTATGGGGGCATCCGCCTCCCAATTATCTTTATCCGGGGGTTCGGTAAACACTTGAGAATATAAGCTTTCTATACAATTTGTTCCGTCTAACTTATCGAATGAGTACCGGTCAAGTATATTCAGCGCATGCAGAACTTTCCCTAACGTTAAGTCTGTAATAAAAATAATCGCATATCAAAAATTTAACCACAATAAGGATTCTATAGCAAACGGTATAGTTGTGAATCAAGCAAACTAACCTGCAGAAGACTCTTGCCACTCTTTGCAGCTCCAGTTATTTTCGACAGCCTTACTCCTAGCAACGATTAGATCCTCAGCTCTACGAATCTGAGAACGTATAATTTGGTTATTAGCTCTTGGAGGCATGGGAAGAACACTAGGTTGAATAGGAAGAATGTCCATAGCAGATCCCGGTGGTATAGAGCTACGACCAATTTCACACGTAGCTGCCGGGTTACTATTATACACCATTGCAGTGGGACATTCCAATGTAATGGTTTGCAGAGCAGTAGCTAAACCTAAAACAGCAGATCTATGTGATGTACATTGCAGTCTTTCAATGAGAGCAGATGGAGGTGGCACTTCTGGTCCACCGGATGGAACATACGATGGGAAGTCTTGTTCATTGAAAATTCCATTGAATCTGTGAGCAGCGACTGAAGCGAGACGACGGGCAAGGAATTCTGATTGAGCTATATCGGATGAGTATGATAGTATCAGAGGAATGAGATTTTTCCATGCATGGTCATCTAGGGACTCAGTGTTTTCACACATTCCTACTACCCATTGAAGCCACTCGTACCGATCTAGCAAACCCTCCTAAAAATTTAAAATAGATAGCATCAGTACGGTTTTAACCCTGAAAATTATTGTTTCCAGATAATTAGTTAGTTATAGTTTTATTATCCTACTTCGTATAAATGTTTGGCTAGGTCAGTACAGTAGGTCCATTGGCGAAGACACACACTCCCATCATCAGCTGGAGATGGAGAAGCAACAGACTGGCCAGGAATTCGATTGTTTGTGGTAGACGTTGAGTTGCCTAATGAATTCTGACCTCCAGTAGGAGAATCAGAGGCATTCGGTATTGATGAGGACGTGGAGTTGGAAATAAACCCTCCAGCACTAGCACCAGCTCCCATGATCTCCCGAGTGAGTATATCTTTGCAGCATCTGGCTAACGAGACTGTCCATTCTATGAAAATTATATCAAACCGTAGTCAAAAATTCACTGTCAATCATTCCTTTTCGTGCGAGTTAGAGTAGAGAAAGATAGAAATTAACCTTGAGAAGGATCTGGCAACAGTCGTTTCTTTGTTTTGGCCTCTGAAATAGCTGAGTTGTATGACGCTGTCATTCGTATAAACCACGTTGCTCGAGCAAGCGGAACCTGGTGTTCCGCCAAAGTGAAAAATATTTCCTCTCGCTTGTTGAAGATGGGAACTTTTTTGCCCAAGGCAGACAAAGGCTTTGATCCTGCTAGATCCTTCATCCATGACTCAAGTGTCTGTTTTACACGGGGAGTGACATGCCAGAAATGGTCTTTGGTATTAACCTGGACTCTTCTTTTCCCTGTATCAGGAAGAGTGTTAGCTTCCAATCGTCGCGTGATAGTGCCATTCATGAATTGACCAAGCTAGAAAATAATTTAACGGTTTGAACAATTCATAAGCTTAATTTCACAACATTTATGATTTTCAATCGTCAATATTATATAAATTTTTACTTTGGCGGCACTGATAGTACTATTTCGGGCGGAGCCGAACTCATCAGTAATAGGCACATGGGGATAGCCCTGTTTGACGTTGACTTGGGTGAGTTCATCCTAAAATATAAAGTTGCATTGTGATTTTATTTTCGAACTACCTTTTTTTAATCAAATTAAGTTTTCAAACTAGACTAATACGAACCTCTCGCTGCTTAGGATCCTGAGGATATACATCTGGTGGGCCCAACCTTGGCTTCTTCAAGGGCCGCTTTTCACACGAGTATCCAACCATTTAAACTTGCTATTTTTATGACAACAAATTGTCATAACATTAACATGGCTAGAAACTAAATTCGTGACTAAAACTTAAGTCAATCATCGAGTCAATATACTGTGGTCAGCTTTGTTGGTCGTTATATAACAATCGACACTCACCCTCGTCTGTAAGAAAACAAAATCAACATACGTAAATTTTTCCTGCTGTCTACAAATACTAAAAGTTTAGAATTAACCACCAAAGTCAATGACACAAATCCAAGTAACCACACATCCCTCCAAAAACATTAAATGACTATTAAACCTTAATGCAATCACTTCAACTCACCAACAATAAAGACGAGGACAGATCCACCCTTGAGACCCAAATTTCATTAAATTGTACCAGATAAACACTGGCTTTAAAAAGTTTACATGCAAAATGTTAACAAAACTTTTGAATTCAATCCTTCAATCCTCACATTCTGATTCAGTTTACACAGACAATCATAATGCAATCCATAATCACTTGAGCATTAACTAAGATAGGACGAATGCGGAAAGAATATTTTTGGCCAAAATTTTTCACAAAACTTTCTCATCCTGTTTTAAACGGAAATTTCACCTTTTTATATAGAGCACAAAACATAAGAGAAGGGAAGGGAAATCTATTTTGACACAGAAATTCATAAACGCCGGCAAAAATATCGTGACGCACTGAAGCCAACGGGATTGATGGTAGCCCAAATTCCTTCAGCTTTTCACCTACGGATTCAACATACTTACTCAAAAGTGCTTACCAAAGCCAAAAAGTAGTAGTGAAGCTTTTATTCACTGAAAATGGTCCAATACAAACTCATGTAGTTCTTTCCTGCCGTTCACACATTTCCAAAGATTTGGATTTTAAAACCCTCATCTCAAATGTCACAGCATCCCAGTCTCAAACACTTTGTTTTTGTTGCATTACAGTGTCCCTAATGCAGCAAAATCATTTCTGCACTATCCTCAAATCCTCAATGTTAACAAAGAGGCTGAATTTTTTTTGCACATCTAGGTAATGATGATATGAATGGGGAATGAATTAAACTTATTTGCTATAATTCTCAATATGTATGCGGGTTAAAAATGCATTGAAACATAACTTACATTACTGACATAACAAAGTAATCAATCTGCAAGCGTAGCCGATTAAGATTGTCCTTCGATTTAACATTTTCAGCCTTGTACTTGTTTGTTTGTCGGCATTTTATCCAAAAAATTATAAATTGCGTAGGCTCTAGATTTCTTAAATGCTAAAACAATATATTTGGTTTCGGTAGCAGTATGGGAGAATTTCAGGTCAATTAATAAAATGCATTTTCGAATGCTACTGTTTTGCTTAACTTTAATCAATCAAATATTAGTAAACTTATGGGAAGCAAGCGCCAATGCAAACAAACTTGTTATCTTTTTCAGGCGGACGATGAAAAAATAATGAGTTATCATAATGCATGCCACCTATCCCTATACTTAAAACACCTTCATCAGCCTACCCCAAAAAGTGTTTTAAGATATTTGATTTCACTTTAGTAAAGTTTAAACCAACTAAGCATAAGCTGATCGCAATTAAAATCCATAAAGCTACACAAATTATATTGAAGGAAATGATTTTATTTTTGAATTCTCCACAGGACCAAAAATCCAAAAGTTAAACTTTTCATCCAGCATTTTAAACAACCAAAACATGCTCTTATTTCACCTTATCTGTAATCATAAACACACCATAATTCATTTGACAGGTCTGGTCAACTAAAATAATTCTTTGGTTCACAATCAAACTTGTAATCACGAGTCATCCAAATGCAACTCAATATCTCATTCCATTTATAGTGTAAACATGTGACAACAAAAGAGCATTAGTTCGTTTGACATTCCCTTAGTCATATCATCTTAGTCTTATTCTGCCCGATTTTCAATGAAAGTTGAAATGGGTCAGTTCAAAGAAACTGCCGGATTAATTTCCAACAGTAATGCAGCCTCTGGTGGCACTACTACGGACAATGGAACATTCGAAACAATAATCACTTCTTCTTCAAACGACCGAAAAGCATCCCAAAAGAAAAATATTATGAAGTCGTCCCTTGGAGTGGCCGGGATCTTCCTAGTCCTCATTTTAACCATGGTTTTATTCATGTCTAATAATAC
>Ga0210040_10002651_pt1 | contig 24971 bp, 17 predicted proteins | sample CryGeyCG12114_NA_FD_185462 | JGI IMG/M metagenome (GOLD analysis project Ga0210040, IMG submission 185462) | Groundwater microbial communities from aquifer - Crystal Geyser CG19_WC_8/21/14_NA (SPAdes) (version 2) | ecosystem: Environmental > Aquatic > Deep subsurface > Groundwater | place: USA... | reverse complement strand
GTAACTAGTAACTATTTTGAATTTGTTGCTTGCCATTGCATTCATAGGGGGGTAAATTTTTTGGAAATAGTAGAGTGATTTTAGGGGGGGTAGCCACATTATGGCACATTGCCCTCGGACAGGTATGCACACAAGTAGTAAACCTTACGCACCCAGATACTAACTAACTAACTTACAAAACGACAATCATAATGATATTATGTCCCCGTCTTATATTCTCACCACAGGAACAAACTATATAGACACCATAGGTCCCTCTATACCTTTTCGAACACATTGTAAACAATAACAACAAAACGATCTATGTATATCTCATCATATACCATTAAAGGGACTGCTGATACTAACCAACTAACTATATACCAACTACATAATTCCCATCCAAGGGTTTAAGCCATTCAATCATTTGACTAACTAACACGGGCAATAAATATATGGCTCACTAACAGAAATGATGTGACGAAATCCATGGATGGATGAGCAACAGTAGCAAGAGCACACTGAAGACGACGAAGAATGTAGAAGGAACATGGTGGCCCAAAACTAACTCAACTGAGACTGCAAAATAACACTTGGTATTTTGGCATCCCAAATCCGTAAACGGCAAAAAAATTCGTCTTCACTCATCTCTCATCCACAAACAACGCTGTGTTTGTTCCGTTAATTCATTTTCACTTCACTATACTCACAGGTAATTTGCGAAATTTCACTCCACATTATCTTGCCTGGAACACAATTCACCGCCTGGACTAATTACTGACAACCAAACAAACAAACTATAGAATCACTCTAAACTCCTCTCATCTTATTTGATATCCAGTGAACGGATAAATTTGAACCCCATATGACAGAATTGTGTACTCAATGTGAAGCGCAAAAGCCGTTTTCCACAAGACACGCTAAAAAACTAACCAACTGCGGACTACATGTGTCGTACACAGTAATCCATATTATGCATATAATAGTGATGGAAAGACATTTCCTTAAAAACTCACAGTCAGTCACTTTTTTCCACACACACACAGAACAACAGACATACAATTTAGTGAGTTTAGTTAGTGAAAGAAAGAGGAGCGACTAACTCCAACTACGTTACTTTGCTCTCCAACCGTCAGTCGCACACCACGTACTTGTACAGACTGACTGGAACTATCGTTTCCACAAACTCCTTATGATCACAACATACTAGCTCAAGCTTTTCCAACGTCAGCCTCACAGCTCTCAAGGGCCGTAAAACACGAGCTAAAAGTTTTTACGCTTAGCAGACTCACCATACCATGCATGCTACATTTAGTTTCTTAAAAGATCATCGTCTCATAAAGACAATTCACTATATGGATTCAAATTTCACCATTTTTGTCCAGTTAGTTAGCTAGCTAGTTAGTTAGTTACAAATTGGTTTGAGGAGCCACTCTATCTCTTGCTTACAAATCGAATGTATAAACTACTAACTACGTAACAAACGAATAAATAGAGCCGGGCAGAACTGAAAACCAAGAGAAAAAGCGACAAGCCATTACGCATGGAATAACGGGAAGAATGAACCAACTAACTAACACGACTACTATGTAGCAGTAGTTAGTAACTAATAGCGGTATGTGAAGAGCTCGATTGAAAGTTGGAAATAGTGCACGAGTAGTGTCGAGTCTTCTTCCACTATGCCTTGTATACACACAACACACACTTGGTTTTGAAATATATAAATCCGTCCGCATGCCTATATAGACACTTACACAAGCATATTTAGTACATGTAATAAGCAATAGTCTTCTCCTGTATAGACGAATAAGAGGAGCAGCAGTAAATAAGGAACTTTTGGGAAGGTCAATAATATGGGAGCCAAAGAAGTAAGTTAGGAAGGAACGGGAGAATGAAATCCCAGAAACTAAAACGAGGGATGACAACAAAGGAGCAGGCTACACAAAAACTTTCATCTGCATGGACCATACAAATGCTTCATGAACCTACTACTAACTATAACTAACCACGTACCTTGGGGCGAAAAACCCATCACAATTATGTTAAAGGTCCATCCATTGATTAACTAACTAACCTGGACCTAACAGTTTACCAATTCATCCACTAAAAAAACTAGCCAAGCCTTGCACTGCACACCATTTTTGTTTACTTGTTCCTTAACTACTATAAACTAAAACTACATCGTAGTGGTGGTGTCATCTTTTCATGGGCCATGCAAATGCACACATTACTTACTAACTAACTAACTGCATAAAAAGAATCTGAAAGCAAAGTGAGTAAACAGCAAATAGATCTCATGTCATAGATAGAGAGCCCATTTGCTCCGCATATGACAATCAACACTATACACAGACTAGGCAGACATAAAACTGTAACTTGGCTGGCAGATAACTCCATTTCACACTCATTTTCAGCCCATCAAGTTAGCTATAGTTAGTTAGCAAAATACAAGGTAAAGCCAATGCACCATGATATGCAACATACTTTATAACATTTCGTTAAAGCACTAGCTTCATAATCCCTGTGCATGAGCTAATTTTAGGTAATAAGGAGCACAATGGAGCTAGAACTAGATAGCTATAACCAATATTGTAAACATGCAGACCATTTGGAATGTACAAGACAAAAGACAAAGGGTAATAATGCTACAGGCTTCCTCCATCATTAGTATATTAGTATAACTAACTAAAAGTGGCTCTCTTCGTCTTATTATTAAATACTTTCACGCTAGCTCAATGCAAACCCTATTTGACAAAATTCTGTTCTGTCTAACAAAGATATACACAGGTAGGTAAATATAACTCACACATAAGCTATAGTTAGTTACTGGCTAACAAAAGTTCTTATCCTAAACTCAAAAAATGCTCAGCTTCAACTTTCAACATCATGCACTTCCAAATGAGAAGATGAGCTGGCAAACTAACTAATATACACACACAAACACAAATACTTGTCAGTCAGTCGGCTACATCTACAGGCTTCTACTCGAGTTAGTTAGTTGACTAAAAGTTGTACAAAAAAACACACACACACACACATTATAAGCAAGTAAGGATGATAAGGAAAAATCTTTATCTCACAGGGAGATGAAAATGGGATGGATTGAGAGGTATAGAAACAACGTCATCATGTCATCCCTTTTTTTTCTTCTTCCACATAATAATAATAAAGGTTATGCATGGAGCTCACTCACTCACTCACAAAACTATATAACTCCGACCTTAAATATGCGCAGTCGGCAGTCCATACAATCAACACTGCCTCCATATTCCCAGTCACTTTCCATAAGTAACAAATAATAATACCATGCATGCATGCACGCCAACTAACCAACTAACTACAAAACCCATCATATAAACAGGCTGAAACTAGCCATCTATAGAATGGTCACACAGGTTACTCTCAAAAACCATTAGTTAGTTAGTTAGTTAGTTGCCACCTAATACTTATCCTGTTTGTTGTTCCTATACTGTGAGCCAGCACAAAGAAAAACTGCATACGACGGCTAGAATGGGAAATTAAATCCTATACAACTGATTCTGAACTAAATGCTCATACCAGTCACTCTGTCCAAGTATAAGTACTCAAGATTTGGATCCTGTTCACAGGAACAAAGGTGAACCCCCAGCAATCCTGTGTTCACCATATAACCCTAAACTCACTTCAGTCAAGATGCACACTATTAAAAAGATTCCAACTAACTAACCAGTCATGAGAAAATTATGCAATGCAGACATGCACCAGATATCTATTACAACATTGGCATACAACTGTTAGTTAGTGTCAATCACACTTTTAGTTTTAGTATAGTTAGACTTTGAGAATATTCACGAATCATTAGACTGATCCATACTAAACTGAGCTCCTCAGCTAATAATCATGTAAAAGCGACACCTATTGCCGACTTCCTCTAAAAGAGAGAAACAAAGACAAAAGTCAGACATGAGCAAAGAATGCACAGCATATGTATGTTTGATCATGTATCCAGTTTTTTTTATCCTACTCCGTCTACTACATGACTCCCAAACTTTTCACGATCATACGAACGTGCTTCCCACATAAAATCTATAATACTGGAAGAATTTTCTCGTACAATGTCGGCACGGAATCATAATATGATCGTCTTTTAGCTGGAAATGAAAGAAGGGAAGATCTCTCGTCAGACCAACTATATACTAGGACCTAGCAGCCAGTGCCATTAGGAGTTGCAGGCAGGCAGGCAGATGAGGGAGCCCAAGATTCTTGTTCCTTCCATAGCATGGAGATATCGACTATGTGTGTACATATATATTTGCCCTATCTGGTCCAAAAACTGCAATCCTACATCCTAGTAGTCACTGACTAAAAGGCGAATGAATGAGGTAACTAACTTGTCACCCTTTATTCCATTCCTCGCTCGGCTCACTTTTCACAGGCTCGTCTACACATTGGTTTTTATCATGGGATGGGAGTGAGCAAGCATGCAAGCAAGTTAGTTCCTCACTCACCATAACTATTCAACTATTTAACTTGCCCTATCCACCATGGTATCAACTATGTGATGAGAGTTTTCCTTCCACATTACATTCTATTACATTTTCACTCCGTGTGCCCAAAAACTACCAGAGAACCAGATGATGAACGAATCAGAAGCAAAGCATAAGCATTTCTTTTATTCACAGTCCGTCCATTTTTACCTACATTTCTCGTTACAAGCTACTAGCAGCTATCCTAGGAGTAGTTTTACTCCAACTTCTTCACACACTTATTCTATAAGTTCAACTCTACGATTAGAGATCCATGTTGTTTATACTATAAAAACTGTACTTACTATACGTACTTCCATGGCTCACTTTTAGGGTGCACAACACACCGTGTAGAGTATGACCCTATCACTACTACCAGTCCGCATTAGAATATTACTCTCCTGGGAAGAAAACACACGGAAGGAGCAAACAAAAGTAACATACATAGCGCAACTCCAACAACTACTACTGTCCTATTAGAGTCATCCTTTTCTCAACTGAAAGCCCAAAAAACTACTCCACTCGTCTATTATGTGCACTTACTTACTAACTGTGTGTGTGCGAGTAAGACTAGAATTATTTATTCCATTTATTATATGTATGATCCCACTAGTTAGTTAGTTAGTTAGTTTGAACCACGTAGAAATGTACATCCTACTCTCAAGATGGGTCTCCTCTTCAAAAACTATATAATCTATTCCCACACAATATCGTAATGCGTAACATCATGCAACGGCAAAATCGAGATCCACTCTTCAATTCAATGTGTGAGCAAAAGGGATTCTCACAATATACCATTTATTTACATACCATAATATTGTGTCCTGTCTCCTGTGATTTGAACCAGCTCTGCAAACATGTTTGCCGCCGCTATTTTATTCAGTTTGATTATCCACTGCAGAAAAAACAATCCACTAGGCGCTAACTAACTAAACTAATAAGTTATTTTTCCCTTGGCCTTTCAAACATATAACATTTAACAACTCATACCCATTCTCAAAATTCCCAGCTCAACTTTCTCTTTAAAAGATATTTTTCTTGCGCCTCTACAAAACTTCACATATGTATATAAATAATGTACATGCGTACATACATACAACTCCTTTATTCATTTCCCATTATGCTTATCACTTATCAATCCACCAATCAGTCACTGACTCCCTGAACAACAACCAACACGAAGGAAGGTTAGTTGGCTACAAAAAAATGCCACCAACAGAAACTAATCGGCCAATAAGACGGAAGATGGAGACGTGAGCATCATATGGTAATTGTGAACACGCAAAAATGTACTTGTGTTGTCTACATGGCATAAAATATTTCATCAATCTATCCATAATAATACAGACTTTATAGCTAACTAACTAACTAACTATAACTCCGGTCCGTTATTTAATGTGTACTGAGTGAGTGGGAGAGGCAGACAGCAGGCAAAGGCAGAGAGAGAGCACAGCAGTATCAGTGCATTATGAAAACAACATTCATAACATGTAGACTTCTTCTTCCCAACTAACTAACTAGTGTCATCACACACATCACTAGTAGTACTACTATCCATAACTACTCCAAAAAGTAACTTATATTCCTTGGAGGCATAAACTCACTATACACGAGTGTGTCTCATTAGTTTAGCAATGTTACGGGGAACGTCACTAAACCATTTTCCCCTCAACAATCCAATCGGACAAAGTGAGCAAGTAAGTAACTGAATGACTATATATATATGCTATAGATCTGATTGCACAACACTAAATATTGGTTCCAACAACGTGCAAAAAAACTAGCATACGGCTAAAAAAACAGCTCACGTTTTTTGCAAACAAACTTCAATGCATTTCATCAGTTGTAAATATACTACTCGAGTAGTGATGAGATCATGATGATAGTAATAATACAGGTTGGCATTTAAACCACGCCTTCAAAATCATATCATTTACTATATGCTCACTCACTCAACTCTGTGATGCCAATTTTTTTTACCAACCACCTATAATACAAAAGAGTAAAAAATCCTCTTTTTCACCTACAGCTAGCCAATTAAAGCTTACAACCCTTCCACTACCATTTTTTGGTGAGAAGATTCACAAAAAAACAGCATACAGCAGAACACAGGATGCAGTTTTGTATATCAATGCATAGTTAGTTAGTGCTGCTACTACGCTGCTACAAATGTAGTATGCCGAGGTGACGTTGCGATCAAAACGATAGCTGCAGCCACCACACCTACAGTAGTATGGGGCTGTACACAATGAATGATCAGCTGTTTCTATGTTGGACAACAAAAAACAACCGCTGGAAGAGCCCAACTACATATATATATAGAACGCCATCTCATGTCCATTTACACAGTTTTCCCCGAGCCAGAGAAATAAACCTGCCTTTCGCCTCTCTACAAAGGTAGCTAGCTAGCTATACCTAGCTAGCATCCAATCCAAACATTCTCAAAAGATGCACACATCTAATCTTCTATATAACAAACAACTAGCCGAGTAAATTCTCCTGCAAAACAAACTCCGTTATCACATTACATTGAATAGATGGGGGGAAATGGTAACATACCCAAGAATTTGTCAAAGCTACATAATGCATTCACTGTGTGTACAGCAAGTACCAAGCTATCCATACATATTCATTATTCATACTTATTACTGACTATGGCCTAATCTATATGTGTAATCAATGTAAGCAGTTTGCTAAACGCCCGAGTAGCAATTCAATCTGCTCAACTCACTGGAGCCACCAATCTACTCCCTAGCTATGAGTAAAACTAACCCTGTACTCCTCACATGGAATTTGAGACAGATTGTAACTAACTAAAACCAAACCAGTGAACCAATTGGTTCCTCCTTGTCATAATAAACTTCATGTATAGTATATTTAAGTAAGTGGATGCAGTGATTATGATTTTGGTACCATACCAAAAGAATACAACAACAGAATCACCATCTTGCTTATTTGAACACAACACAAGTGGTATGTACACTCATTCAGCAGGCTACACTTCTTTATGACATCATTTAATAGCAAATATACACAAAAAGGAGCCACATCGAGAAAGATGGATAGAATACGAATGCTTCCTTCCTTTACTTAACATACAAAGTGAATTCATATTATATTATAGTTTTTTGTGCGTGGTGTTTCTTTTTTTCCGTTTCTTCAGCTACAACGCACTCCATCTGCTAATAGCCAAACTATATAATCTACTTTTTGTATCACCTCCCTTGGAATTGAATATGCTATAGTGTAGCAAGGGAGTAAGTAAGTAAAGTAACTAGCTGCTACTGAAGAGCATATCAGTAAAGGTGATGTGTCCATGTTAATAACTACATTGCAGAGGGCAAAGTAGATGATGAGATGAGAAGGAAGAATTGTTTAACTTTTTTACACCACAGCGCATCACCTTAAAGACTGACTATATATGCACTGTGCCTGAGTGCATCACGTCAAGCCTCAGTAATCTGCCCATAAGTACTTACATACATACGTTTCAGTTGTGGTCATATTATTCTCAGGCATTAAAACCATTGTGTGTACATTACATGCCACAAAGCATCTTATTATCAAAATAGTTCAGTTGCTTAACCATGAAAATAATTAAATAAGTATATAATTAGTTAAGTGAATTGACCATCTCAGATGTCAGATTAATATATTTTAAATAATTTTGCATGGGATATACAACGCGTACACAGACATTGATCTCTTCTTAAATCGACCTATTAACCCACACCACACCACATATGTACACATGAAGAAAAAGCTTTGAAATTGGATTTTACAAACACACTTTATAGCAAGTATATCATTTTACCAAGTTGGGACTATAAATGTTAAACTTAGTTATTAGACAATAATAAACACAGTAGTGCTGTTGGCTAGTGGGAAAGAAATAAGATAAGTGCAATGGCATGAAATATTGTGAGCTAGGAAGCTAGAAGAGCCCTATTAATGGAAAAAATGAAGAGACCCTTTAAAAGGTTCTCCCTTCCTTCCTCACCTTTTGGACCTTTCCATACAAGAAGAGTCTGACCAAGCCATGCATACAAAGCTCATTAGTCAGAACAACTTATCTTGCCACATATAGGTGGAAACAGGACGAGACAAGATGATGAAATGGAACCTTTAAGGACCCTCTGTGCTTTAAATGAGCACGTACTACGTACACACATTATTATGAACAGTGTAAACTTACTGAATCTTTTAAAAGCCCTCCAGACATATTATATTTCCAATTTCCCGTTCTACATGATGATGATGATCATGTGCTGGATAGAATTTTAAATTATCCAGCTCTTGCTCTGTGTGCTTTGGGAATAATCCAATAATCATACATTATACATAGGGGAAAACTTATAACCATAGGATTAAAAATTAGAACTCTGGCAATGCGGAAACGAAGATAAATTTTTGGATTTGGCCATTTTAACACAATTTATGGCATTCAATAAAGTTTGATGAATTGATTCTACTTTAAGACAAAAAAATCACCGGAAAAAGCGCTGTTCATCCAACCTCAAAAGTAATACATAATCTTATTATACGTAATGATTTCATGATCAATACAGAAATCTCACCCCTTCCAAATTAGCAAAATCTTAGAATAAAAAATAAACCATAAACCAACAATGAATATAAAACCTAACAACCCAGAAATCAACGCCATTGATTTCCCTAATTTCCGTTCACTTAAACCCTGCTACTGCTACAAAAGACAAAAACTAGAATCTCATCAAAAGTACGCATCAATGGTCACAAATCCATAACGACCGACATTTCAGGAAAAGTTAAAGCAAATTTCCCTTCCTTCCTATGATCCACACAAACTAACTACCTAGCACAACAAACATACACAAAACAAATCTTACCTTATTCCCAAGAAGCCGGCGTTCTAAAAGCTCCTGTTTGCGCGGATCAAGCGCGCTAAAGTTCTCCATTCTGGATCCTAACTGCATATGCGCCACTGCGCCTGCAAGAAAAAACCAAAACATTGTCATCATCAAAACATTTTTCATACCATACATACCATACCAATACCAATAGCCAATCCTTACCCAACAATATAAAAGTGTCACCAGGCATAGATGAACAATCCTATCTTAAACCACAGGCATAAACTAACTAACAAATCCCATTATAGTCACTTGATTCCACTTCACTATAACTCAACTTGGTAAAAAAAAACTTTTTTTTTCAACTCACGGTTGAATGATCCATACACACTATGGGTACAAACTTTGACTGTGCTACCTACCAGCCATAACAAACATGAGAGAGCAAGTAAGTAAGCAAGTAGTCAAATCAAAATCGATTTCCTTCTCTGCGCTTTTCACCAAAGGGAGCTTATATATGTAGTCGACTACGTGCTTTGCTCACTCACTCACTAACTCTTTTCAGTCAGTGGAGCTAGCAAGTACTTTTGGCATGAGAAGACCGAGTCGCCGTAACAAACCATAAGGAGCCCAAACACATGGATGACTTGATGATAATCATATGCACACTATACAGCCAGAGACACAGAGATACACGAGTGCAGGCATACAACTGACTACAAGAGAACTTTGGTTTCCACTTGCTGCTTTACTGGCTTACAAACCAGCTCATACTTACTACCAAGCAATTCCTTCCTTCAATTTTCACTCACTAGTGAAAGCATTAGTTTTCTCTGCCTTCCGTCGTCGTCCTACTGTTGCAACCGTCTCACTCACTCACTCAATACAAAGTGCAAACAGTCTTGTACCTAACTAACTCTAACTTCACAATGATCATTTTCATCCCAAAAAATACCACGCAGTTAGTTCCTTAGTTGTTTGATTGAGCACAATATACTACGTAGTAGTTCCTGTAACACATATGCCATTCACTCACTGGCTCTATCAAAAATCAAAACAAACGTGACATTCATGACTGACAGACAGCTCAAAAACCGACTAATATGATGCAACTACACTCCACTACAATCCACTTGCGAATTGAAACTATTATTTTTAGTCCACCATAGAAGATAGAATGCGTAGGTTTTCGAAAGCGAGAGTATACGCAACGGGCCACAGTGAGACAAGGAATGAATGTCATAAGGAGATGAAATCCTTCTTTTAGTCCCACACTCACCGTGTGTGTGTGTGTGTATGAGCATTCAAAACGTACGTAATGGCATGAGTGTTGCTCCCTTATGGTAGGAACTAACTGTAAGTGGAGTGGAGGACACCCAAAACATAGCCTTGCACAGGAAAAGCGAGAGTCATACATACAAAGTAAGGTAAAAGTGACTGACTTGGTGGTCCTATGGTTAGTTTACAGAGGAAGAAGAAAACAAGTAGCTATAGTTAGTCAGTTAGTATATATGTAATGTATACAGACAGAACCAAACCAAGTATGCATGATGATAGTACATGCACTAACCAGAGTTTTGTATTGAGTTCATACGAGTGGTGTATATAGTATGCATCTGTCTGGGTAAGGATATTGGCCAGGGCCTTTCTCCCACTCACTCGCCGTCTTTTTAGACGGCAGATAGATAGATAGGGAAACTACTAGAAGACTACGACAAACAATGAGAGCAAAGAAGACGGAATCCATTTTACCAGTATTAAATGCGTACTTGCCACTCAACCAGTACCGGTTATAGTCGTTTTAGCATCGCCACCATCCCTATGTGAGTTCCCAGCCAGGAGAGTGAAAGCAGAGAAAGCGAGTTTCAAAATCATGTCATGCATACTCACGCTAACTTGGTCCAATCAATTTATTTCTCAAAAAGGCGAGAAAATCGCCATTCTCAAATATCCTAGCCCAATCCTAGGATTAGTTAGTTAAATAGTTTTAAAGTCTAGACCTAGCGGCTAATAAATGCGAATGTGACGGAAGGGGTACGGATGCAATTGGGCAATATGCGGCATACATACAACAACACATGGGTTTGAAATTGCACAGTCTGTGATGTTAGAAGCTGGGAGAGAAGTAAGTAACTAACTAACTAACTAAATCTACACAGAGCAATTGTGTAGTGCACGTAAAACGTCGTATGTAGCATGAGCGCAGTGCAATGCTCCTGTTTCCAGCGCTAGAATTGCCATTGGAACTGTCCGTGGTGAATATGATCCTCTCTTACAGGCTTTTGTGTATCTCTAAGAACGGAAAAGAGCATACTCTCTAGAACGGAATGGCACTCCTTGTTAACCACATTTTGCTTAGGTGAGATTCTATACATTATTGCGTTGTTGGGACTTGATAGCTCAAATAAACTACACACCTATGCTTATGAAGATCAAATACAATCTAACAAATCTACTTTGAAGAATACTTTGGATGGAATCAAAATGCGCAGATAAGGAATTGGTAACAAAGCTTCCACAGATTCAGATTCGTTACCCAAGGGCAGATTCATATAAATGAAATGATACCAGAATTGAAAAGTTTTCGTGTGCATGAGAGAAAGCCACCTAGCGAACCTTTGTCCTAGCTTTCACTACAAACTGCATTGAACGTTGAAGAAAAACGTTAACTAGTAAACTTTGAAGTTAGTTGGGAACTATGTAATCACGAAAACAGGTACATAAAGTTAAGAACGAACGTTTAAGTACACAATGGTTTAAATAGCTGGTTTTCCCGTAAAAATGCATAAAAACTTACAAAAGATCCAAAATGAAAATAATCTTGGTTTTTCTAGCCTATTTTTTAGAAATCGATAATAATATAGCCCTAATGAAATATGCACTGGAATATGATCTGTATTGAATTCATGTGGGCGTTATTGTGACAAAGAAACGACTCGGATCAAAACTTCCTCATTGTCTATAGCCTAGTAGGAAACTAATGCTGATACAACTGACGAAACATGAGATAAAAACACAGAATATAAAGAAAAATTGAAATCAACATGCTTGACATTTCAATCAGCCTTGACATTGATGATTTTCTCACTACTTTCTTTGATTGCATTTCATATCCAAATAAAAAAATCCTAATAATCAATAACACCATATAATATGTGAAGTCATAAAAAAGCCACCCACGCCATTCGAAAAGTATTTTTAAACAATGGAACAAGATACATGATCATGATCACGAAATTCCGGATCCGGATATAAATAGATTCATATAACTATGTGGAAAATAACAAATACAAACTCCTTGCTAAATCTTGGAAACACTGATTCAACGTCAACAATGGGAGAGTGAAATTCAAGAGAGAAATTCTGAATTCTGCTGAATTGGATCAATATGGGTGATAGCTAGTTATAGATTGACGTAAGTAATGACTAGATTGGTAATCCGACCACAAACCTTCTCTTGCAGTCCAATCCCGGTTATTCATCACAATCACATGTCATGCTTCTCTGAGAGTTGAGACTGATTTCTCCCAGGAAAATTATAAGTTTCAACAAATCCTCACTTTTTTATTTAAAAGGGTGATCCGAGCTAATTAAAGTTTTTCCTCGTCCATTAAGGATAAGCACATCACCAATCACAAAATTAATTGTCTTCACCAAATAATACACCTGCAACGATTGAAACATGCATCAGTTTAGTTAGTTATCAAGTTGACCATAGCTTTACAATTTGAATAAGATGTTGATGTTCATCATGGCTAAACCGCTCACCTTTGTAAATGCGAATAACCACTTTATTTGGGATTAGTACGACGGTGATTAATAATTTTCTGATCTTAAAAATGCCACGTCATCCAAATTGAACACAAATAAAATACCACTCTTCACACAGTACGCTAATTTGTTAACACTTGACATTCGTTAGAACGAAGAACATATATCAGGGGTTCCGAATAATATGGTTATTCAATCAAATGTCGTAAGAAATGCAGCGAATCACTGTACTAACTTCCACAAAAAAGTGATGGCTGCAAGTTTCCTTAAATTGATTCTGTAGATGAGGAACTTTATTTGAGCTTTCTAGAAGTCAATTCCTGAGCCACAGAGATTGGAAAGCCGTTGAAAATTCCGGCCCACCTTTGAATAGGGATAATTAGGAAAGGATTCACTTCAAATTCGATTGCAATTTTCAATCAAACACACTTTTTGGTTTTGATAAACGGCGTCGCTTCCAATAATATACAGCAAAAGGAGAGCCTGTAACATAAACGAAAGGCAACAATGATGAACTAGTCGATTAAAAATTTAGTTTAATTGTTAAAACACAAACTGAAAATGCAAAACATTTCGATTCGAAGAAACAATCGTTATTTAGCTATTCATGGTTACTTTTCCCATAACCGTGATCCTTTCATAGGTAGAGGTCAATGGGTACGCTTATAACGTGAGAACGATTAAACGATCAGTCAATTAATCTTTACTTCGAACAGCCGACACAAAATAAATTACTGAAGGCAAAAATTTTTAATATCAAACAACAAGCAATCAACAAACAAGTAATTAAACTCACTTTGCTAAATCAAACATTTAAATTACTTGCATTTTTTACCCCATTCCAAACAATCAAACTACAGTAGAAAAATTATTGGCAAACTTCCACGTCACATGAACAAAATCAATTTAAAAAACCTTTCACTTCAAACAAAATCTTATTAAAATTTGAGCTAACCATCTTTTCAAACCAATCATAATGAATCAATCAACAATGGTTGAAACAACCGAGACGATTTCGGCAAACTAAAATAATCTAATAATCCCGTCAATCCAACAATCCACAACGTAAGTGACTTACGCGCATAAAATGAATCCCATACCCATATAATGAATCCTGTGCAAACAAGAATCCAGGTCGAAAATTAGTTAACTACTAAAATCCAAAACTGCCGTCGTCATTAATTATCATATTGACCACCAACTATAACTAACTAAAAACTCGCAGTGCAATATTTCACACTCGTTACATACGTACACTAGTCACCAACTAATGAACTAGTTTGGGTAGTAAAGTGCCAGTTAGAAAATTGTATCGGAAAATCACACAGGCGGCTGTGACGACGACTCGCTCAACTCACTGTGAAATCTATAGACATTATTGCTGGTAGAGTCCGCATGAAAATGCAATGCAGTGGAGTTTGGATAAATAGATGAACGGGAACACACGGGAATCTCGTCTCGCGACCGCGACTGTATCCCACGAACGACCAACCTACCAAATGTATACATACAGGATTTAGTTTTTTAGACGGAAGATTTTGATGAAAACTATATAAGATACAACTCTCCCTTGTGTTTGTGCATTGATCTCTCACACACAAATTATACAACACGAACACGCAACCTGCTGCTGCCTAACCTACCCTGTTTTTCTTACCTTCCATCGGTCGCTCGCTGGCAATAAGCACTTTTGGTCAAACGCCTATACACCAACCAAACTCACCTAATGGGCTTCATTCACACAAAATACGCACTCAAAATGAACGTATAAATGGATCCCAACAAACTGGTGTGGTCATTATGCCACTGCTCCCATTGTTTGTGAATACTATTTTCAGTCAGTCAGTCAGTACGCAGTAATTAACTCTGGATGATAATATATGCCAATTTTTTCACACTCCCGCGCTATTGGGTCAAATACCAGTTCTAGCTATAAGTGTAGTAGTATCAATTGAAAATGGATCATGCAGGTGCCCTTAAGTTTTATACTTAAAACAAAGGGTTCGCTACAAAGTGCCGCCAAAAATAATGCATTATTATATTATGCAGTGGTTCCTGGGAAAATTGCATATGGCGCTCACAACGTATTCAATCATCATTTTTGGGCTCTAGTTCAAAGACCTGTCGCTTAAATATGCTATTCATTTGCTTTATGGGAAAAGTGAATGAGTTTAGGGCATACTTTTTTTGCCTACCAAAGTTTATTAAGTAATAGGACCAGGACTACACATTTTAGATCGTCGACGTATAAATAGTTACATCCACACACAATGAACAAATAAATTATGAGTTAAAAAATGCTGCAAGAAATCTAGAAACTAGGAAGAGTTCACAAAAAATACAGATGATGAAATTGATTTACGTTGAAGGAGCTACGATACATGAATAATAGATTAAATTATTATCATGTGATTACATTACACATAATATTATCAATTTTTAAATAAAATAGTCTACTGTTTTACTATGCAACTTTTGGAAAGGAGGTTTTAGACAGGAAGACATTGGTAAGCATAAAGCGATATTGTTTTGTCTTTACTCAACATGTATTATAATATTCTCATATAGGAGTTTATATGGAAGACCAAGTCAGAAAGGAAGACCGAAGGGAAATAACACACATTGCATACATTATTATAACTTACTTAAACTAACTACTCCATAATTTACGACCATGTAAACAATGCATTGACCTAGAATGTAAGCTACACAAGTTAACAAAGCGAACAAAATTATCGTATTAACAATAATGCGAAAAAATTAGACTATTCATGATTATCACTATTTAATTGGAAATCTGCTGAATATTTACAACATCAAAGTACAAACGCCACGCATAGTCTATAAGATGGAGTTCATAGACTACAAGCAAAAAAAAACATTTTTTGGTTTTCATAGACAACATGATTATTACACACCCGATGTGCCTATTCACTACACACTGGAATGAGAACATGTCTTTTTCAATGAGAGAAAGCATACAAAATTTCTCCATTTTTTAGAATACCAAGCTAGTTAGTTTGTTAGTTAGGACGGCGACAAGTCCAGTTTGTAAACAATAACTAGAAAAAAGATCACAATAATTACACAACAGAGTAAATGCCCTACATCAACTCAACAGCGCAACTATTTTGAAACTCAATACGCTTCCGTTTTCAATAATATATACAATAGTCAATGAGAATATTGTCCATAAAATACGCAAAATAAGTCATCAAATATTTACTATATATTGACTTATTGCATACTATCACACAATATAATAATGCTGGCCTCACATCTCATCTATCTGGACAGGCAAAATACTACAATCATTCCCGTAAAAAACAAATAACCTCAACAAAAAATAATCAATAACCCAAATACAAAAAGAAATGTACAAAAACTAGTGCACGGTTTCAAAATAATACGAAAAAAGCAGCCAACATGATCAGATTTTGTATCGGGGGCAACTACTTTTCACTGTCAGAGAAGAAATCTCCCAGATTCACAGTGTACACCCTGGGAGCAATGAATCCACCATAGCCTTTCTGGCCCTTATGATAAATTCCCACTCCTTGAAGCCAAACAGGGGGCGATGGACGAACATCCTGAATGTCAATGAATGGGATGGTACTTTGACTGACATCCTTGGATCTGGAGGAGGCCTCAAAATTCAAATACTGGTCATGTGTGGAATCTGGAATGGATGGAAATTTGGTTCGCGTTGGCATGTCCGTATCTTTGAGCCGTTTCATTTGGATCCGAGGACTGTGGGAACGTAATGGAGTGTTGTCATTACTGATCCAGTGACTAGTTCTGGGTAAAAGTTCTCCTGTCATGGGATTTATTTGAGTGGCCTGAAAACAATCAGTCAATGCATTGCAATTATATAGAATAGGTTTACTATTTTAATGGGTCCCCATATCCCCCAGTCTTTGAAAAATGTAGAGCTCACCTGAACTTCTAAATTCACATGACGTCCCAGAGTCCGGAATTTGACACCAGTGATTACATGACTAGAGGGAACCAGGAGATCATCTAAATCGATCGCTCTTTTCGTGTACTCCATCCGCACTGTCTGTTGTGAATCTTTTCGGTCAGCGGGTTTCAATTTGACCCATTCCGTTGTGCCATTGGTGACGAGGCCACCTTGTTCAGCCAACCCTTCTTCAATCTAATTGGTGCAAATGCGAGAAAAACTTCAGCCTAGTGAATACACAGTCCACAGTCTCAAAAATGCAGAATCACAAAACTTTACCTGAAGATGCAAAACTCCATGCTTCATGGCAAACCGAACGCCGGTAACGATTTTATTTGCTGCCACGTTCGAGGTAACAGGGAGAATGCTAAAATGTCGCTCAGTTGTGGGACTTCTGGGATCGTCGCACAAACAGAAGCAATTACTGCAGTGGTAGAAAAGTCGCCAGTAACTGTCCCGTCGAACCGTACTACGTGGACATTTTGCCACTATAAATCAAATAACATTTTATGTTAGTTCAGTCAATCCCAGCAAAGCATACCATACCAATGTAAACTTACCACTTCCAAGCTTGGGTCCATTTTTGTAATCAATGTAGTCAAATCTTCGAGGAGGGTCTGCTAAACAAGCTGTTGCATCTGCGGCAATGTAGTTGCACTGAAATCCATACACGCAATTACATAGTAGGGGTACACCCGAAGCCGTGTAAACTCGTACATTTCTACGTGCGTAAATCTCCCAGCCAATCAGATCAGTAAGGAGAAGTTGGAAGTCTGCTCTGATTGGCTGGGAGATTTACGCACGTAGAAATGTACGAGTTTACACGGCATCTGGTGTACCCTTAGTTTGTTTAAAAACTTACTGTAGGATGCAAAACTGCATTCATTTTTAAATGCTCACCTCTACTATAGTTCCAGTGCAAACACGATGCCGATAGCATGAGTTGTCATCTGGATATGTACATTTTCCTCTCACGAATGTGTAGTCACTACACGTTTGTGTACAGGATCCAGTGTGGTGCATTCGAACCTCGTTTTCAATATATCCCTGAACAAAAATAATAATACTATGATTGTTCCGTAGTAACTAGCAACAGTATCGCATTTTCGCATTTAATTAACTAACCTGGAGTAACTCTTTGAACTGTTCGTAAGTTTCTCCCTCCTTGTACTTGATAGGGTCACATTTCCAATAAGATGAAGACGCTTTTTGAATAGCAGTTTTTGCCAAAATTCTTTTTTCCAGGGCTCTGTTCTCGAGCGTTTCTTTCAAGTTGTCCAGTTCCAATTTAGGATCAGCTGTAAACATCAATATTCTATTCTATTCTTTGAAGAGCATATTAGTTAGTTACAAACAGGAGGGGAAATTAACTTTCACTTACAGTTATTCATAGCATATCGGAGCATCCACGCAAAATTGAGCAGGGCATATTCTTTGACGTCCATGAGTAGCAGAGAGACGTACAAGCCATAAATGACCCTTTCTGGAGTTTTCCCATTCCACAAGCACCAATACGAATGAGCTAATGCCTCCTAGAAAAAAATGCAAACCAATCTTTACATTTATCTCCATGGACCATGGACAGACAATGAAAATAGCAATTAACGAACTAACCTCTATATGCATGTTGAGCAAGGAAAAAGCATTTTTGCCATGATGAGATACTGCAGCTATGTGAGCATTCTGGAGCAAATATTTGAGTGTGATTGCTCCTTTTTGGTCATTGTCGTACAGCGGTTTCAAAATCAAATCTGCCAGACCGTTAGCATCGTAGTCCATTATATTGGACCCTGGCACAAAAGTTTGTGGCATTTCCTAAAAAATATAAGATAATATGCTTTTATAAGCCAATTCCTTTGGATAGAGTATACTATGTTACTATGTAGTAAAGAAAATTCTCTTACAGGAAATATTTTAAAATGTCCGTATAAAACGTCCACCGGGGACGTAAGGATAGTTATTTCTTGCCACTTTTCATGCCAATGATTGGAAGTGCTATCCAAAAATGCACATTTTACTATAATTATAATTGAGACAAAAAAGGGATCGAATGTTTGTTCATAAACTAAGCACTTACTTTTTTATTCTACCTAGAGATTTGAGTGCGTCTTCATAATGATAGGTGTTCATTTCATTTTCGACAACATTGATCATTTTAGGAATGTTTTCAATGATTTTGGCCAAATCCATGAGAACTTGTCCAGAAGATTTGCCATCCAGATTCAGGGTCTGAAAACATCCAGAATGCATAAACGAAACCTATAGCTATCATCATATACAAAAGGCATACAGTTAATACAGTAGCAGTTTTACCTTTAAATTGGCCCACGCCGTTTCGAAATCTCGAACTACAAAATTTCGAACATCGTCCACTAGAAACCCTTCCACTTGGAATGAAAACGAAGAGAGAAGGAGCAGAACAGCGGCCATATTTTTGTACATCTTGAGACCGAATCAGGGAGAAGGTTGTTGCAAACAAATGGACGAATATGGTAAACGAGTTCACTGTACGTCCAACTAACTTTAACTAATTTTAGTGCCTTTGGTCTTGGAAGACTTGGAAGATGAGTTTAGCACAATCTGAGCATTACTATTTCTTTCAATCAGCAGGGGTTCGAATTAATATTGTCAATCGTGGACCGCGGACCACCACATTTCGAACACTGAAACAATAATGCATAATACATGAGTCATAACTAAACTGCATTACAAAATAATTGTGAAACTTTAATATGTAATTAAAATACCTAATGTTTTTGATAAACAATTGCCCTTTGTTTTGTTCGTGGCACACAGCAAACATTTGAGTCAGTCTGAGAACTTACCAGGGGGAAGGGAATCCAAATCTCGTATGACTTGTGATGAGTTAGCGACAACTTGCCAAATTTTAAGTAAGTTGCCACAATTAATTCATAAATGATTAATTGAAAATTAGATATTTCTGTTTACTGATTTAATGATTTGGATTGCTTGTCGTGCATCACCGCGCTTCGTGCAGCTGTAGATTTATGTTTGTGTTACTGCATGCATACTACACAAGATTATGTTCAACCTATACGACGTACTAGTTCAATTCAAAACAATACCTACTTTGATACTTTGATTTCCTGTTTTGGTGCAGCTTCCTAAAATCGATAAAATGACGATAAAAAGTAACGCCGCTCAATGGTCGATATAAACAGTGGGAATTTTTGAAATAGCTGTCTTTTTGACATATTTGATTGAATTGAACAGTGAAGATTTTATTTGCTAGTTTTAGTAATTTCTTGCCCGCAGTTCTACTCTTAGTGAATAGTCTTTCATTTCAAAATCAGCATCATTTGCAAATAAACAGTAAGTTAATCACTGTTGCTCATTTTTTGTGTTACACTGTTTCATTGGAAGTAGCCTAAATGACAGCAGACTTTTTTCCTGTAATGATAGACACTTCGTCCAACTTGATCATGGAGTCAGCCCTTGAAAGTCCAAGTAAGCGAGGGAGGGGTAGAGGCCGTGGACGCGGCCGGGGAAGGGGTCGTGGCAGAGGTCGTGCCAAAGCCACACGGGCCAGTACCAGAGGTCGAGCTAAAAAGATGGTATTATCATCCAGCACTGATTTAAATATGCATTGCGCTCAGTTGTGATATGAACAAGATTTATTTTCTATTAAGATCATCGAAAGTGATGAAGAAGAAATCGAAACGAACGAGACTGTTGACAATCAAGTGGAACTGGAGGCTGATGAAGATGAAGGTATGAAAATTACAGCAGACGTTACAACGGGGATTTTATTATGGGACGATTAACTCAGTAATAATAATTCGTTTTATGTAGAAATGGTTTCTGGTGATTTGGCGTCCAAGGATGAAGCGCTTGACAAGTGTGAATGTATGTACCAATTGCGAACTCAAAGCATTTAAGCATCATGAAATGAGTTTAGGACACATTTAAATGAACAATGCAATTTGCAGTTAACATTGAAGATGACATTTCTCAACTGGTTCCACCCACATTCTCCACACTCACTAATAAGCCACCACAACCCATGGTTGAGCTTCTATGGAATCAGCAGTACTATCCTATTGGAGAAAAGGTTTCCAGTCCCAACATTCATATGTGTGCCACCTGCAAACTGCCTATTCGAATTTATGGTCGTTTGGTGAGTTTTTCAGTCTGTCAGTCAGTCACTTCACTAGTAGCTATTTCCTGGCAGTACTGCATCTGTGACAAAAGATTTTGTTACTGTAGATTCCATGCAAGCACGTATATTGCTACAGCTGCTCCCTTTTGCAAGGGGATTATTGCACAAGTTGTTCCGAAAAAGTTCATCGGGTGGAGAAAGCCCCACTGGGAAGTGTTTTCATGTGTCATCATGAAGGTATGTTACTAAGTAACCTAAGTTCATTTCTGTTTGAGAATGCTTTGGCCGTCTCAGATTTTTATGATACATATTTTGTGCACAGGTTCTAGATATGGACTAGACGGCTGTCGTCGAACCTACCTAAGCCCCAGAGATCTTCAAGCTCATATTGACCATCGTCATAAACCTAGACCATCAAAGTCTCCTGGAGCTGCTACTACCATTTCATCATCAATGATGTCCCCTGATCCTAGACTGGGTTCTGGATCCAACTCTGCCAGTCGCTCTACAACTAGTCCAGTTGGATCTGGAACGAATCTCGCGTCCAGTTCCCATTCACAATTGAACAATCCTGGCAGATATTCATCTGGCCGAACTAATCTGATATCTGTCCCTTTACAATCTACTTCTCCTAGGACTACTGAAGGGCAACCCGTACCTTCCCTTAGTTCAAATAACAAAATGGACGGTTCTAAGAAATCACCGGGATACTCGAGAAATTCTTCTAGTTGGTATCATCGTCCTTATTAAAGTCCATAGTTGGTTACTTACTTATTTACAATGAACTGGTGAATTTCGTTTGTGGCAAAATTAATCTTAATCTTAATGTGGCTCAACAAATGCTTCGTAAATATTTTTCAAAATCGATTCTCAATTTTAATATTGAATTTGCGTGAAACGCTTCAACCTCAACGTTGAGAGCTAATGCTTTGAATTGTTCAAAAATATTTTATGAAAAATTTTTTGAGCTGTATTCAAGCTTATTGGGCGCAAATAATGTTCACCAGTTAATCTTGTTATGATGACTGTTTAAAAATGCATTTAGAATGTTGATATTATATAACACAAATTGTGAAGAAATCGTATAGTTAACATTAAAAAATATCATCTTATTTTACATCGTATCCGAACGAGTCAATTATAGATTTTTGATAGTTATTTTGGTGGGTCCATAGTTCTAATGATTTTGGCTGGATTTCCAGCTACAACCACATTCGATGGTACATCTTTGACAACTACACTGCCGGCCCCTACCACCACATTATCCCCAATAGTAACCCCTGGACAAATGACACAACTTCCGCCTAGCCAACAATTGTTGCCAATTTTCACAGGCTTGGCCAACTCGTAGTAGTCGCTATTGTCCATCCGATATTTAGCATTTAGAGGATGAGTGGCTGTGTAAATCTGAACGGCGGGGGCCATCAAACAGTTTTCCCCAATTTCTACTGTACTACAGTCCAGAATGCAGCAGTCATAGTTTACCATGAAATTGTTGCCCAATTTCAAGTTGTACCCGTAGTCCAGTCGGAAATTGGGTTCTACATATATTTTCCTATCGTGGCAATCTGGGTGGAGCATTTCCTTCAACAATTTTTGGCGAGTTTCTTCCTCATCTGGTCCAAGACTGTTGAATTCTTTGCACAGTTTGCGTACTCGGGTTCTGCCTTCACATAATTCCGGGTCGGCTGGTTTGTAAGGGAAGCCCTGGATCATCCTCTCTTTTTCTGATAGATGGGCGTATAATTTAAGATCCGGCACGGGATCCAGCGGTCGATATGTACGATCTTGGGACATTTTGGAATCGGACACTGTTGAAAAATTAGATATGCATACATTTTTGCTCTACCGTGTTTCATTTGTTAAGAGTTCAGTTATGCCGGCATATGCTACTGGCGAGGATAAAGTAATGTATTGGTCAGAAATGGGTTAATAGTACTTTGGCTGGTACTAATCTTACAGATTCTATGATGTAAACGTCGATGGAATGATTTCCTCTCAGGAATGTAGGTCTATGGAGGAGAAAAGTGAAAGTTATTTTTCACATTTCACCTAAAGGCCACTTGACTTGAACTTGAAGGGAGACTTATGTGCTTTGTAATATAGTATTGAGTAGAGTATTGACTTGCTTTTACTTCTTTATTGGACCAATGTTCTATGGGCGGCAGATTTGAGTGAAAGCAGAAAATATCAAAAAAAATCAATCAATTCAATCTAGGTGGTGGTGTGTGGTGTGGTGGGTGAGTCGGCTGCCAAAATAAGCGTGTTACGTATGCAGTTTTGAAATGAATAATTGATCAACTTGGATAATAGTTGAATTAATTTTTAGGCGTTTAAAGTGTAAAGTCTAATATTGGAGATAAGAACTGCTGCAATAAATGTGGAGCAAAGTCCACTTTATTTTGTACACCTGTTCATCAGGTGGTTTGGTTTGAAACTCATCAGACTTACATAGGACCGAGGCTGGTAATTAAGTTTCCATTGTCGTCTCACAAGCTTGGTCTTATTGTGTTTAATCCTAATCCTTAATTTAATGCAGAGACAAACTAAATATGCTGTGAAAATCTACTTTTTCAAAGTTTACTGGACCGCACTTTATACTTACCTAGAGCACTAAACACGGTGCTGCACACTTTTGATTTCCTAAGGAAGCAAAACCTTTATTATGGCGATTGATCGAGACCAACGTTCGCTATGCAAGATCAATATTGATCATCTGCCAATTAAAGTACATTACTTCTTATACTTTGGTGGTAAGGGTAGTAGTTATGAATTCTGCAAAGTCTGCTTCTCAGGACTTGTTATATCCAGTTAGTTTTTCAGTTTAGTGATCAAGGAATTAATTTCTTCAGGCATATCAACATTATGGCCATTCATACAAGTATTCGCAAAGCAACAAGGCATATCGGAACTGGACGTTGGCGTAGTGTTTACAATTGCCCCAATGGCGGGCCTCATAGCCAAGTTCATATTCGGTGCAATAGCAGACAAATACAAAAAGAAAAAGATGACCTTCCTATTCTTTATACTTTTGAACCTCATGTCGTACCTTTGTATCGCCTTCTTACCGCTCAAGCAGCCGGATCACCCGGTCATGCTGGAATGCAATCCTGGACTCTCCATGTTCCGCCAATGTGGGCGCTTTTCCCAGGAATGCGGCCAAACGGAATTGGACTCGTTTAAACCGGAAACCATACAAGAGTTTGGCCTTACTGACGAACCTTTAGAAAGTACGTTGGACCAAAATGACAATCAAGGATTCGAAGGGAAAAGTAGTGCTGAGGAAGACGCGGGCCGCTTTGACTTACTAAACACAATAAAACGGGATCGGCACAATTACCGGATTTGTTCCGCCCATTGTAAAATCACGACCTTTTTGGAAGGACTCGATTTCTGTGACAGCATTTATCACTACAACTCCCCCAGAGTGTGCTCCCGTTCCAAGGTTTTCAACCCCAGTGCGTGGAACAATAGTAGTAGCAGTGAACCCCCTAACGGGGACAACTGGGATGGCAAAAATGAGCCTACTGTTGGGTTTCAAATGTCAACCAACAAACCCGTAGGCTTTCAAGAGGGCAGTAATAGTGTGGATTCAAATGATGGCACATATCGCTTCGAATTTGACGTACAAATTAAGGTGGTCATGGTTTATTCACATTCACATATTAAAGTTTCCATTTGTCCAATAATTTAAAGATTTTTTGTTTGGTTAGATTGTTGACGCGACATTTATCGGGGATTGTTTGAATCTCCCCATTTTCAATGTAAACTTCAAAGATGATGATGTGGACAACTTTGAAGGG
>Ga0210040_10002650_pt1 | contig 24981 bp, 30 predicted proteins | sample CryGeyCG12114_NA_FD_185462 | JGI IMG/M metagenome (GOLD analysis project Ga0210040, IMG submission 185462) | Groundwater microbial communities from aquifer - Crystal Geyser CG19_WC_8/21/14_NA (SPAdes) (version 2) | ecosystem: Environmental > Aquatic > Deep subsurface > Groundwater | place: USA... | reverse complement strand
CCCCTGCTTTTAATCTGCTTGCCGCTAATTGGGTTGAAATTTCGCAAAATCGCTCATTTACCACTCAGGTTCCTAAAATATTAGCTTCCAGCGCTAAAGTTGACGCTCACAACATGAAACAGTGGAAAAATTTAACATAAAGGTTACGGTTAGGGTATCTTGCCGAAATTGAAAAATCAATAAGGGAAGAATTTTGAGATTTTTCCCATGCTAAGTTTTATAAGAAAATCTCAAAAATTAATCTCGTCTCACAATACACAAAAGCAGGCGCAGGCGCACGAAAGTTGGAGCGCTGGACGCTAATATTTTCGGAGCATATAAAGATTGTGGTAAATGAGCTATTAGGGAAAGTTTCAGCACAGTAAGCGAAAAGTAAACAGTGTCTAGTGCTAGGTCTATTTATGCCACACTGCGGGTATTTTTGTTTGACATGGGACAGCCATAAATTCATACTCATTCAATTCATTCAAGTATTCATAAAAGTCATTTGGCCAATTACTGCTCACAAATAATTTGCTTGGCTAACACGCAACCACATATTTAAACATTACCATTGGTAAATTGCCTTTATGTTTGTCCACATAGTTTGAGTAGTTTCATTTCAAAGTGATTTATGTACTGTAGTTGGAAGCCAGCTGAACTTTTTATGTAAACGAATTATAGCTCAAGTAGATGGTAGAGATCAATTGTTGGATATATTTTGTTTGGCTTTAGCAAACAAGTTATGTGCAATATAAAGTGTAGTACGTAACTTAAAATTCAGTTAAATTATGGTGTTTGTCTATAACTGATAGTTAAAGAAGTGAAAACTAAAGTTTAGTCTGATTGTCACACTTACAGGTTTGTAGTTACAAGCCGTTGACAAGTAATCTTGAATGAGGAAACTACTTTGAGAGCCAGAAAGAAGTGCCCGATAAAACCAAGAAGCTGTCTCTGGTCCTCCACTTTCACCACACATGATGACCACTTCTGTAGCCACAACAGCAAAACTGTACACATCCCCAGATTTGTCCAAACTAGTCCGCTGAAAATTCCAGTTAACAATAAACTATTGTAAGAAATTGGAAATTAAAAATGCCGACTACTTTTTAACATGAACTACTTATTGTGCACTACGGTGAGTGCACAACATACTTAACCCTACATACCGACTCTACAGCATTGAAAGGACGACCGTAGCACATATTTTGTTTATGAATAGATGAATTGAAAAATATAGTCTTTCTTCATCAAAATCATAAGGTAATTCAACTTACGTGCTGACTTTGGAAATATCCTTCCCTTCCTTCCTGAATGGTTTCCAAAATTTCCGTTATCACGCCAAAATCTCCAACCATTGCAGTCAGCTTACCACTGGGCTCTTTATGCAAAAGCACATTCTCTGGAATGAGGTTCCTGTGTGAGATATCTTTTGAATGCAAGTAGGCAAGTCCTTGAGCCACTTGCATCATCAAGTTGATTCCTTGAGATGTTGATCTTTCCGAGGAGCTTAGCCAGTGCCGAAGACTTTTATGGTTACAGTACTCCAGCTGCATGAAAAGGACTCCATGTTGCGCTTCCTCCTCAGTGATCGGACTCTGGAACTTGTACTCATGTCCTGCGGCTGGAGTCTCCAACCACATTTCAAAGATTCGCACAATGTTAGGATGTGTGGTAGTCCGAAGAATTTCGTAAGTGTTTGCATATTCTGAGATGTTTCTGTAAATTTTTTGTATTGCTATTAATTGTTGGATGTATTGCATGGGAAAAATCAGTTGCGTTTGTTCTGCCTTTATGATGCCTACTTTCAGTCGTATAGTCTGGCATTTGCAAATACAACATTATTTTTTCATGTAACATTTCAAAATGCAAGCCAAAATGTTGCACCAAATAGATAACGTTTTTAAGAGATGGCAACTAAAAACTATTGATTAATTTTCTTGGAATAAATGAAAATTTTAGTCACCTTTTCAGCCTGATAGACTTGATGGCGTATTCATTCCCGGAATGTCTTTCCTTGCAAAGATACACGCTTCCAAACGTGCCTCTCCCAAAAGATTCTATAATCTCATAATCTCTTTCAAATTTGCCCACTGGCTCACTGGAGCTGTGCTTATTTCCCATGTTGAAAAAATCCTAATAAAGCTGTAGTTTGTTGAAATTATCTTGCCATCACACCACTCTCCTTGTTTAATCCTAATAAACATACACGGATTCGGATGCGCTGGCAGAATAAAACCCGTGTACACCGTACTTTGGCGTGTTGAGAAAAACTGAGTGAATCCTTTAAGAGCCCACTAGTTTACACTGACTATTACGTTGTGCAGTTACCGTGCTGGTGTGTTATGAGCTCCGGGTGAAGAATGGAATGCATCTCATTCAGCAGACACAAATGGATGCAAGTAAATACGGAGGTTGGACAGAATAAAGGTTCGGTAGTCCTGGTAGTCAGAACAGAAGAAGCTGTATACACATACACAGTAGTTAGAAGTAGTAAACCGAAACCGAGTTTACAAGAGAAGAAAATCGATAGTTGTGAGTGGCGCAGGTTTGGGATAAGAGCCAAAAAATAGTGTACCATACTCTCACCTTTTAATGTGAAACGGAAGTTTTTAAGCTGCTATAGACCGTATCTTTGGCAGAACATTGTCTATAGGATGAAAGATGCGGGCTCTTATAATATTAGTCATGGCTTAATGAGTACATGACATGACTGATGAGTTCCATCAGTTCATTTTATTAAGTTTCATAAGAATCAGATAAGAAGCGTCATTTTACATGCTTTTCGCACAAGGTGAAGAAAACTTTTCTCATATTCGGTTTCGGGAACGTGCCTACGTGCTCATAACTCTTTTTGAATCATGTTCATGATGGGAAAGTAAATGAAATTTTTATCATTGGGGATACATTCACGTGGAAAATTGTGAGAGACGGATGACAGGAAAGTTTGGGCAGGGAATTGCTTGGTTTTCAAACCTTGATTAAAAATGAGCAAGGTTATCTAGCGTTTGCTGCGCAGTAATATCTAGTGATTACATTGTTTTCAGCTATAGGTTCATGTTATCGTATTGTATGAAAGCAACCAAAGATTTATTCCTAATGCAGTCTGTAGCACATTTAATATAGATTTCTCTCAACAGAACATACGAACAAGGTAAATATACCACCTATCAACATGGATGATACAAAAGTCCAAAAAAAACATATTTTTCCCACTACAGCTCTACATGTCTTTTTAAACAATCATCTCTCGTCTTGTTGAGTTGATGCAGTTGAAAATTTGATTTGACACTCCGTCTCATACAGTGAAAACCCAATTTGCCGGTCAAATCGTAAAAACATTCATCCCCTTTTCTCTCAAACTCTAGTTTTTCTTGAATATGTATCCCAGCATAATTGATAGTGAGTACAAAGCACAAACACAAAGAAACCATGGTGTACAGCATCAATATGCCTGTTTTCGTAGCCTGGAATGGCATCGAACGAGACGTGTATTCTACAGCTTCTAGCGGGAACTGGCCCCGTTTGGGCGTTAAAGTTTGCATCTTGTTGTCTTGCATTATCTGAATGACACTACAAGTAATGGTTATCAGAAGCCACAAAACGTATAAAAATCCGGCAATTATAAGAGTCTCTGTACAAGCGAATTCTCCTGCCACCAGAATATAAACCCCTAAAAAAATACAAGACTTTTTTTTGAACTTCACAAAAAAACAATTAAAAGCTTCTTTTTTACAAATAATACCTGCAAAATTTATCAGAATATATCCTATAGCTGCATGAACTGTTGCAAGGTTACGAAAGCATCCTGTAAAGGCACACAGGTGAAGCAAACCGACGAGAGCGTATCCAAGATATTCATGCGACATGGCGGCATTTTCGCAATTTTCAGAGACGCCTATGACATTGCAAGAAGATTTTAAATCCTTCCCTGTGATCTCTATCATGCCGACTCCCAAGGTGAAAAAGCCGCAAGAAGCAAATAATACGTGTCCCTGTAAGATTATTGTGGCGATTTAGTTTGTTAGACTGGAATTTAAGAATGGGCTGGAAAAGTGAAAAAAATCTCACACTGAGCCATAACCCAGTGCCACAGCAGCAGTTTTTCGACTGAACACTAGTTTCTTTGAAAAATCGTCCGACAATGGCTGCGAGGGAATTGAATGCAAAAAACGTCACGATCAGTAGTCCACCATGAAGCTTTAAATGTATCTGTTGAGTGAATGAGTGGTACTAGGGTTAATGAAATAAGTGAGATGAAAAATAAACTGAATTGTTTAGAACCTACTTTTTCTGTAAATGAGAATTTTTCTGAGACCTCGTTTTGTAATGGATGCTGTTCCATTGTCCAATTGGGGTTACTCTTCCGTTGAATGTTTCATTGGTTTGCACTTTTTGGCTGGTATAGACGGTGCGATCATAATGAGATGTGGGAAACACATATTTTTAGTACTATTAAATTGACCATGATACTTAGCCGTTGTGAGCATCAAAATAGTAATATGGCTATGGTCATTGGCACAAAAAAAGTCGCATGCTTTTTTTTGCAGTTGTATGTTTTGTTTTGTAACTTGGTAACCAATTAAAATAAGCCGAGATAAAACTGTATCATTTTGCATTCTTCTTGAAGATTGCGATCCTCATTTTTTAACTGATGTTTCCCAGCAATCTAAAAATACTCAGTGGAATTAGTACAAAACTATATAGCTCAACGCTTTAGAATCAAATATGGAATCGATAACTGAAATGAGCCAGGCAGTATTTTTCTCAATGAAGCATGGTATTGTACGCTAACATTCCTGATTCCTGATTGTGATTTGGATTGTATTGGGTAGTGTTGACAAAGCGTCATGTTTTGTGATTTGTGATTGACAAAATCACTCCACTATTACGGAAACAACCAGCTTGTGTATTGTATAGATAGAAGGAGGTTTCAGAGTAGAAAATTTCCAACTCGGTTTTCACCAATTGCAAAAACGAAAAATAAAAAAAAATCTGCTAAGGACAGTTAGTATACTAGGGCAGATTCTGCAGTCACCTCTTGATATTTATCATTTTTTAAACCTCATAGTTTTTGTTCTAATTGTTTGCTCTTGCTGCATATACTATAATAAGTATCTTGAATATTTCGTTTCCCTCTAGTGGGAATATTTCAAAATACAAGCGAGGTCCCAAGTTCAGACTGCTGGTTTGTGGGTTTGTACGGTTTGAACCCCCAGAGCGAGGACACTATCCGTATCCACTTGAGGATCACTTTTAAGGCAATTTTAAAGTAAATTGGTGTAGTTTTTTTTGGCCAGAGCATAATGATTTTTGAAAACTCCATTCAAAATTTTTTAAATTTTCAAATTATTGCCGTGGTAACCAAGCTACCAAGAGTGTAATAAACATGTCAAACAAAATTCTGCATCCAAATTCCGCCAACGTTTTTGAGTAAGACCAAGATGTGTTGATTAGATTATCAGATAATAACTAAAATATAATATTACATCCCAGAACTTTGAAAATGGCTCATACTCGGAATTCTTACTTTTGTTGGAAAGGACATACCATCCGTTTGTCTTTGTCACTAGCAATAGCTATTTTTACAGCTTTAATATCTCCATCAGTAGGTCAGACAAAACACTTGGTTAAGGATCCAATTCCACTCGCCCGCAACGTCCCAATCTGGGTGGACGAGAACGACCCTAGAGTGGCCAAAATGAAACCAATCTTCACTGAAATCGAGGAAAAAGAAAAAAAAAGAATTGATATTGTCAAAACTGCAGAGGGAAAGCATTTTATAAACAAAGACTCTGGAGTGAAAACAGTGAGTCTGAGAGTCTGACGATTTCAGGGCTCAGGCTCAGTCGCTGATATACAATTCAATACATTATCGACTACAACTTTATACATGCTTATTCTTCCATCTTAAATCGACTCACTCTTATACTTTTTTCAGTGGAACTATTATAAAATAAATGCAGAAGGCTATTACAGCAAGGCTTTCAATCAAGATTTCGGGAAGTCAGAGGTAGGTTTGTGGGCAACCGTGAACATGAAACTAAGGAAGAAACCTATTGCCTTCTATATTCAACCAGTAGTCGGACCTCTTGGGCTCCCAATGCTCGAGTTTCAACTTAAACTAAACTGCACAGATGCCAAAATCTCCCCTTCAGACGCCAAAATCGTTCCATGCAAATATTATTCCCTATCGCAGTACACGGTATGATTTTACGGACAGATTGCCGTATTTGGGAAAGTAATCGAAACCACCACCGTCTGCCCACTCCCCCCTAGGCCACCATATAAATCATCCTCTATAGTATGGACGGAGCTCATACTTATTGGGCGGAGCCTTTTCGCGTCGCAATTCTCGGTTCAAATGAAATCACAGGTCTCACAGTTTCACGTACCGTTCTTTTTTGGAAGAAATTCCTTTTAATTTTTTTAGGGTTTTGAGGCTGTGGTGGTGGCGGTGGTGGTGATTTGAATATTTTTCTTCATACTGCGATCCCACCGATTTTACCAAGGAATCTATAAGACAAGCGGAGTATTATTTAAAGAAATGTTTTTGTAGTACCCTCAAGTACTTACATGGGGTTTGGAAGAAGGAGAGTCACCTAAATCCCCAATTGACGATATCTCATTTCATTTCACATGGCTGGACTCTCCGTGTCACTACGTCTTATTGATACAAATGCTGTAAGTTCCTTGCTGTGCTCGCTCACTAAAGTCCAGCGTCCGGCAAACTATAAACTGCATACAATTAATACAAATCCTCAAATATTTCTACATATAGGGTAATACTAATCTACGATTTCAATGCACCCAACTTTGAAGCCTTTTGGTCCCCAGTCCTGGTTCCGCAGAGAAGCCCCTCACAACAAGGAGGCATGCCTTATGCCCTTGGATACGACAGTAATATGAAATGCAGAAAGTCATTATATTCTGATTCTGGTACTTTTGGAAATAATCGCGTCATGCCAAACCCCCATTTCGACCAGTGCTATTTGAAGAATGCTGCAGATGAACACAAGGGCTGCCCACCTGGCCCTTTTTACTGCAATACAGTGTCAGTACCATTTTTATTACATTTGAAAATTTGAAAAAATTGAAGGATGCATCTGAGTGATCTGAGCTAAACAAAACAGAACAATTTTTGAATTTTTTACACTACTACTATCGAGTTGGTTGAAATTAGAGTATAATTTAGAATTATAGTGACTCCCACAATTTTTTGCACAGAGAATGCAGATTATATTAATCCATCTCATCATTTCTTGACCCTTTACCATGGATAGGAGGATATCTAACATTCATCTTTTTGATCATGCAGGATACTCGAAGTCGTTGCACAACAGCGAAGAACTGCGGAGAAGTTGTGCGCCTGCAAACCATGTAATGGATATACTTTTGATGACAAGTTTGATCCCTCCACATGGAACAATGATCTTGATGGTGTACCTGCATGTGTCGGGGTTTATGATCCTAAAAACAAAGGTCGTGCAGCTGAAGTAAACTCAGCTTTCCCGACCGACGACTACGAGATCCGGAATATCCTGCAGCGTAAAAAAAATGAAAAATTTGCGCTCAGTGCAAAGGTTCTAAAGTTTTTAAAAATTAGAGCGTTTATTATTGGTTTCAAGATCAATCCAAACATGTGTTTCGTCATTTTTGCTTTGTTTGATTACATTTTTTTAATGTCCGTAAATTTTCAAAATGTTATTTCAGTTTGGACTTTTTTCATTTTGTAAAATAATGTATTCATTTTAATAATTTTTACTCGATGTACGTCAAACCGATGTTATTTAAATTAATTCGGGGCGGAGTGTATTTTAACTAACAATTCTGTCAACAGCACGGCGCACATGTCTTATCAAAATTATGTGAATCTACAAGGTTGTGCATGGTTGAATAAATGGACTACTTCATATTCTACCACTTGGGAATGCTATATATTTTCATGACAACTTTTCTTTGATCATATAATAGGTTACCAGTAAACAACACGGGGGTGCAATGATACTGGCAATTTTTGTGATCCTCATGCTGGGTGTGTTTGTGGGCACTTTCTTCAAAGAGCAAACAGAGAAACAAAGAAAATCCTTCTGCGGAGTTGGTCTTTTTTTGGCCGTAAGTGAAAATTCTTGTAACTCAGTATCAGTTGACTTCCTCACCCTCCTGCAGGAGAACACATGCAGTTACATAATAACCATAACCACTCATTTCGTAAATCCAGGTCCATGTTGGATTTTCCATTTTAGGGATTTTGATTTGCTGGATAGGTGTCGGAATAGCTGGAGCTATCGAGCCATTGAAATGTGAGCGTTTTGGTGATCAAAATACGGAGTTTATGGAACAATGTGGTGAAACGAAAAATTTGTCCGATACACACCAAAGTATTGGTCATGTAATTTTATGGATATTCCATTTATGTGCGTTAACTGGATTCATACGGCCGTCCAGTGACATGAGTAGGAATGCAATGATAGCTGTTCACAATATCCTGGGTTACGGAATACTCCTATTCTCTGGTAAATAAAACGGTCAATTTATTTCTTTGGGTTGTTTCATTATCTTCTAAGTATTCATGCACCTAGATATAATGACCGTGTGGATTTGTTTTTGTCGATAGCAATCTATACTTGGACATTCGGACTGATTTGCGCGGAGACAAAGGTTCTCATAGGCTTCTTAACTGCTCTCTGGTTAACAATGACAATTATTGGAGTTACTGTGCAAGTATCTCAGAATAAGAAAGTTGGAATTAAACCACCTTTACGCTGGTGCCCTACGATCGAGCCAATTGAATACAAAAAAAATCTTCCATGTGCCGTTACTAAGAAAACAATACTTGTTCTGTATGCAATATTTTCCTGCGTTATTTTTTTTACGGTCGTGGCCAGTTTTTCTGCTATTCTTGAAAGCGAAAATAAAGAGTTTACGGAGGAAAAGGATCCTACATTTGTCGACAATCCAATTTCAAAAGTTAAATACGCCAATATATCGGGAATTTTCGGGCAATGTGCTCCGAAGTCCATTAAAACTCTGGCCTACTTCATGTACGGTCCTGACAGTTGGCAGAGAGAAGATCCATCAATCTAGAGACGGCAATGTCAATTTGGAGGACAGCAACAATAACTACATAACAGTGTCAGGCAATTTGTTATGCTGCGTAATGTGCTATATGATATTTTTGTGTATTTTAAGAGTATTCTCCATGAAATGAATAAAAATTCAGTAACTCGTGTACAATTTGATTGTTTAAGACAGGAATACAATGGTGTTGATTTTTTACTTTTCAGAGCACTAAAAGAATGATGATATAGCTTTGTTATACATGGTTTATTTGGTGGTTATCATTTCTATTACGTAGGATCGAAATGAGAGGGAGCTGAGGTTGGTTATGCACAAAGGAAATACAGAATGCATTAACTAAGAATTTGGCATGAATTTCCCCTGAACGTTAAATGTCGATTTTGAAATCACGACTAAAACATTCATTCAGAACATCCTGGTTCACATAATTGTCGAAAACCAGTCACAGTGAGGAATACATTGAGTCACTGTCACTGTGAATAATGGGAAGTATCGAATCTAAGACTACTTCGATACTTCCAAAAACCTTGTGAAATACGGTATTTGAAGTGAAAAAATGTTCAAAAACACAATAAATTAATGAAATTTACTGTGTATAATTTACTCTGTACTGGGAAATCCGGGTTTTAGTGCATATCATAGACTTTAGACAGTAGACAAACCATAAAGGAGCAATGCAAGCAACGCCACATAGTTTTTGAACGTATACGACTTAGAAAAATAAATCAAATCCAATCAAAATTAATTGTGTGTATTTTAATTTTGTTTTTATCATTTTAAGGATTTTTAGGATACTACTGTGTAAACCTCCGTATCTCCCAATAACTCATATTAAACCCACCTATCCACTGTTTTTAGACCCTTTATTTACTACGATATTTCCCAGTTACGCACATCAAAGCATTACCGAACTCGTTCGTACCCTAATCAGATTTTCAGGCCCCAGATACAAGATTCCAAGCGTTCCAAACATTGCATGCGCGATGCGCCATGTGATATAGAGTATAAGGAAAATAATGCTAACAAATAAACGAACCTTAACGAACCAGCTCTCTAAACATACTCTACACTACATAACAAAGATGGAATATCTAGAAAACAAACCTATATTATTAGAATTTACGATTAAGACGAGACGACAAACAAATTACAAAATTACGGGTTCGATTTCAGATTCAGTCGTTTTAATATTTACAATTTACTAACTTTCCTCAACTCGATATTATAGCTGAAAGCCAAAGCTAACAAGAAATGAATAGATGCGTAAAAATGATGTACAAGGAATAACTTAGGTTGGCCAGATGAATGAAGTCAAACATCCGACTTGAAGAAAAGTACAAGTTAAGAAACGTCCGCACCTATATTATCTACAAGAGACGAATAAACTTGCCTTTAACTGTTTGACGTTGATTTACGTGAGTTAAAAGCAAGTTTATTCACCCACATATTTTCATCATCCTCATGAAGTGTAAGAGAGTTCGAAGTAATTCACCACATCGTGTAATCCATATCGTCACTGCCGAACGTCACAAAAAATCCTACTATTGTTAAGAAAACAACAATGTTTGCTCCCATTGTGTACCACATAGCAGAGAGGGAAATCTGAAAATATGCAAAGTAAGTTGGTTATAAAACATATCTCTTTTATAATGAAAAATATGAGATGGGTACATACAACTGCTTCATCTACCACAGATGTTGGGGCTCGAGCTAGAACTATTGGTAGGGCAAATGCAGAAATTCCAATTCCAACAGTCAAGAATATTGACAGTTCTAGGAAAACAACTTTAAATTAAAACATATTCCCACGTAAGGTTATATATTTCTGCTGACTTGCGGCAAGTTGTACCTTGACATGGATTGCTAGGCCCCATTCCAGAGGATGCAGTATATCGACGCGATAAGAGCATAGGTATTGGAGATAGTAAGTAAAAAATTGTTGTGAAAAAAGGATACCAGCTGCAAAAATCCATATCCACAGCAAGTTAGACAAATTGACAAATATCATTTTATCGCTCCCCATGAGTTATAGGTAACAAAACTTACTTTTTATGGACAGCACATCCAATTACCAGTAATGTCATCCCAACAGAGCCAAAAAATGCGAGGGTGACAAGCCTACACAAGATAAGAAATTATGCTCTAACATCATCATTACCTTAAAAAATGAAAGAATAAGCACAATCTAAACTAAAACAATTACGCTTTAAGTCCCGCCATTTCCTAAAACTTTCTCGGTCCTTCAGTTATAGGGTAGATGCTTAAGTTTGTCAAATTGGTGAGGAATAATCCGAGAAAGCTCAATACCGTACCGTTGTCATTGAATCCACTTTGCCAAGGTCTACTGGTTTAACCTCAAATTACAGCTTGCTGAAAATCAAGTTAAGTCAATAGGGGTCCACCTGAACAGCTCGTACTTGTGTACTTGTGTACTTTGCGTACTTGACTGGACCAATCAGGAGCCTTGTAGCAAAAGTACTTACAAGTACACAAGTACACCGCACAGTTGCCGTGTAGAATCAAAGTACACAATGTAGATTTAGCATTACGTTTTTGGCCCCATCGAGTAAATTCTACTAATCTACACAAGTACGAGCTTACACGCCGTTCAGGTGGACCACTAATCTTAATAGCCAAATTTACATTGTGAAAAACCACCCCCGTTGGATGAAAAAACCCCACCCACGTTATCTATTTTGAAATAAAACAAAATACATGATGCACAAAATAGTTGACAAGCTATTTCCCTACAGGTTCGCGCAACCTGCGACGCACCAATACAAAATTAAACCCAGAAAAATAAAAACTTACTTTTAGACCATTCAACCGCAGATTTTAACTTTAACCTTTGTTAGTGATAGATAACCGTCACTAAAAATTTGACTGACTTCATAACAACATAACAAATTCTTTAAAAAGTTGTGAATATTTGAAATATCACCAATTCCCGGGGCGCAATACTAAGGAAATAACAAATCGGAATTGTCATACTATTTGTTCCATTTATAGCTTCTCAAATCTGAGATAGGTTGAATACACTTTAGTGGACTCTATATACGGACGGTTACACACAGGAAAAGCAGAGTCACATGAGCTGTTCTTAGGTGCATGTATTGCTTGTTTGATGTTCTGTCACTGCACCAGAAATCGCGTTTTTTCTCGCACTTGGCCAGGTTTTCATGAAAAACTATCAAAAAAGCAATATTATTGTGCTATTTTTTATGTAAAACCAGTCAAACCGCATATTTTTTTTGTTTTATCATACAAAAGTATGAAATCACTCCTGAGAAATGTAGGAAATTAAAGAGAATTTTGAATCTTTGCACACAAATTTCAACTATCTTTATAGATTTCTACCATCTATTGCAGAGCTCATAAAGACAGACTTCTATGCATAATATAACAGCTGCAGTGTATTAATTGCTTTGATACAAATTCATGCAACTAAATCTGCGAATCTCATAGTTTAGGGATAGTTTCTTTAGATTCCATTTAAACAAGGGTCAACAGTTTGGTTGAGCTTTTTTTTCTACATGACTCTAAAACCCAACTTTTAGCTATGCTGATGCTCTCAGTTCTTGCATTTCTTATGCTCCATGAAACTTTATAGATAAACGTAATGCATTAAACTTACAGCCGACCTCTGGTTTGGTGAACATAGACCTACAGCATTTCATCAGTTTGCTGGGTTTTTAGTTTGCTGTACACATTCTGCATAGTCATCCTCTTCTGGCATATTTGATTACGTGTTGTTAGCCGTGGAACAGTTGAACTCATTCGTGAAACTTACGAGAAAATTTGTTAGCTCTTTTACTCAAAACCTGGATAGCATTTAAGTCTGTCAAGTTTCTGTAACTTTTGAGGAAGTTGTGAATTTTTACGTCTTCAATTAAATTCTGAGTTTTACTTAATAAAATTTCTGTGGCAACCGTTGATTGTTTGAACAGTTTGTGAAATTCAACAGACATCAAGTAAGCACATTTTTTGTTCGAATGGAGGTTGATGATTGTACATTTTCATTCCTGTCTAAATTGCACATTTTGTGATCAAAATTGAGAAAACTTAAATTGCCTGTTCAATATTAATCCTTTGTCTTCATCTATAGGTTTGGTTCTTGCAGTTGCAGTTGGGTATTTTTTCACATTTTGAAGCAGGAGTTAGAAAAGGCAGTAAATAATGGCTGAAGGGAAATCGTGAGTTTTGTATTAGCTGTTTGAATAATTTTGAATGTGACTGTAAGGGTGAAATGGGTGACCTGTATTGATTTTGAATTGCAATTTACAGGGCTGACTTAGCTACGGCTATTTTAAGAAAAAAGGAGAAACCTAACCGTCTCATTGTCGAAGAAGCTCCTTCTGATGACAATTCCGTTGTTGCACTTTCACAGGTAAGTATCTTGTGGCGACCAACAGTAGCACTGGTGTCAGTGTGTAAATTATGTTGGTCAAATATACACCTGTGTCTGTATTTTAATTCCCGGATTTTCCTCTCCTAATTTAGAATAAGATGGACGCCTTGGATATATTCCGAGGTGACACCGTCTTACTCAAAGGGAAAAGAAGGCGTGAGACAGTTTGTATCGTGTTGTCTGACGAGAAATGTTCAGATGATAAAATTTTGATGAATCGTGTTGTACGGAACAACTTACGAGTCCGAATTGGGGATGTTGTCTCAATTCAGTCTTGCCCAGATGTGCAGTATGGAAAGAGAGTGCATATTCTCCCCATTGATGATACAGTTGAAGGGCTGACTGGAAACTTGTTTGAAGTGTATCTGAAACCATACTTTTTGGAAGCTTATCGTCCGATTCACAAAGGGGATGTCTTTATTGCTCGAGGTGGCATGAGAGCCGTAGAATTCAAAGTAGTGGAAACTGATCCGCCTGCTTTTTGTATTGTAGCTCCAGATACGATTATACATTGTGAAGGGGACCCAATTAAGCGAGAGGTATGCCAATCACTGTTCTTTCATCTTGTATAAAATGATTTCATTGAAATTAGATAATAATAATAATTATCTTATCAACGATAAAATTTTTGTGCTTCTTTTTTCGGTTCACAGGAAGAGGAAGAAGCATTGAATGCAGTAGGATACGACGACATCGGAGGTTGCAGAAAACAGTTAGCTCAGATCAAAGAGATGGTAGAGCTTCCATTACGTCATCCTAGTCTTTTTAAGGCTATTGGAGTTAAGCCTCCTCGAGGTATTTTGCTTTATGGGCCTCCTGGTACCGGAAAGACTTTGATAGCTCGTGCTGTCGCAAATGAAACGGGTGCATTCTTCTTTTTAATCAATGGGCCGGAAATCATGAGCAAATTGGCTGGAGAATCTGAGTCTAATCTTCGAAAGGCCTTTGAAGAAGCTGAGAAAAACTCACCATCCATAATTTTCATTGATGAGTTGGATGCTATTGCTCCAAAACGTGAAAAGGTAAGAATAAGAAAATGCTCAAAAGACTTTGGCGCAGTTATTGGACTTTCAATTGTCCATAAGTTCGTGTTCATGGATAAAAAGGAGTATCGCAGATAAGCATTCTGCGGACTCTTACTGAAATTCATAAAACTACAGTATTTTATGCAGGCTTGTATTTTTTGTAGACTCATGGAGAAGTGGAAAGACGTATTGTCTCTCAATTGTTGACTCTCATGGATGGCTTGAAACAGCGGTCTCATGTAATTGTTATGGCGGCCACTAACCGACCCAATTCCATTGACCCTGCTCTTCGTCGCTTTGGTAGATTCGATCGTGAAATCGATATTGGTATCCCGGATGCAACTGGTCGTTTGGAAGTACTTCGTATCCACACCAAAAATATGAAGCTGAATGATGACGTTGATTTAGAGAAAGTGAGTTTTTCAAAAAAAAAATGTTTCATGCTTTCATATTTTTTGGAGATGAATTGCTCAATGACACTCAATTTATTTAATGCCCTTATTTAGATCGCAGCCGAAAGCCATGGACACGTTGGTGCAGATTTGGCAGCTTTGTGCTCAGAGGCTGCTTTGCAACAAATCCGAGAAAAAATGGATCTTATTGATTTGGAAGATGATCAAATCGATGCTGAAGTCCTTAATTCTTTAGCAGTAACAATGGACAACTTCAGAGTAAGTTTGTTTATTTTAACGATGTACCATTCCATACTAAACTTTTGTATTATATTGAACGAAATATTAATTATTATTGAATTGATACTGATATATTTTTCTATCTAACTTTTAGTACGCAATGGGAAAGAGCAGCCCAAGTGCATTGAGAGAAACAGTGGTAGAAGTGCCCAACGTCTCATGGACCGATGTTGGTGGTTTGGAAAACGTCAAAAAGGAGTTGCAAGAATTGGTCCAATACCCTGTGGAATACCCAGACAAATTCCTCAAGTTTGGAATGCAACCTTCCAAAGGAGTTCTGTTCTACGGACCACCTGGATGTGGTAAGACATTGTTGGCTAAGGCGATTGCCAACGAGTGTCAAGCCAACTTTATTTCCATCAAGGGGCCTGAGTTGCTTACCATGTGGTTTGGTGAGTCTGAGGCCAATGTACGAGATGTCTTTGACAAGGTAAGCTGGTGTGGACATGCTTCGACTTTGCATGTATTAAACTTTCAGTCCTACCTTTTATCTTATCTAATTGTTTTCTTTTAATTTTCATATAGGCTCGGGCAGCTGCTCCTTGTGTTCTTTTCTTCGATGAATTGGACTCAATTGCCAAAGCTCGTGGAGGTAGTGTCGGGGATGCTGGTGGTGCTGCAGATCGAGTGATTAACCAAGTTCTTACTGAGATGGATGGTATGGGAGCGAAAAAGAATGTCTTCATTATTGGAGCCACTAATCGTCCCGGTATGAAATCTGAACTCGGAGAAAAGTTTTTCTCTATCTCTTTTTACTTGCTCATAGTTAGTTAGTTTATTACGCAACTAACATAACGTGATATTATTGCTTTCATTAGATATTATTGATCCAGCTATTCTTCGGCCTGGTCGTCTTGATCAGTTGATCTATATTCCTTTGCCTGACGAGAAGTCTCGAGAGGCTATTTTCAGAGCCAACTTGCGTAAATCGCCTCTGGCCAAGGTAATTTTTTGACGGGCGTTTTATTGTTTGGGTTTGAAGCCTCTAGGGTAACAAACTACTAAATTATTTTTTCACTGGTTTAGGACGTGGATCTTGCATACTTAGCTAAAGTGACTCATGGGTTTTCTGGAGCTGATTTGACTGAAATATGTCAGCGGGCTTGTAAATTAGCCATTCGCCAGTCTATAGATTTTGAAATTCGTAGAGAGAAAGAGCGTGCGCAAAATCCTGATGCTGTGATGGATGTGAGTGGAGAAAATAATGTTTATTTATAATTATAAAAGTAATTATACATTTTTGTATAAAATTTCAATGATTAGTATCTATTTGTAAATGTTAATTGTTTCATTCAAGCAGACAGATGAAGAAGATCCTGTTCCTGAGATAAATAAAGCCTTCTTTGAAGAAGCCATGAAGTTTGCTAGACGCTCTGTGTCTGACAATGATATCCGCAAGTACGAAATGTTTGCTCAAACCCTTCAGCAATCTCGTGGGTTTGGAAACAACTTCAGGTTAGATTAAGAATACGATGCGAATATTTGAAATATTTTTTGTTCAGAGTTCAGTGTTTACTCTAACATGTATGAAAATTTCGGAATGTATTGACTATAATTTTTGTGGTTTCACTTGCGTGGTTAGATTTCCAACTGGGCAAACCCCTGGCCAAGGTAATCCAGCCGGACAAGGGAACTTCCAAGAGGAAGATGATGATCTGTACAGCTAAATATACTGCATGCTGTCCCATCACCAATCTGAAACCTGCATCCTGTCTAAAAATTTTAACTCCAAAATGTTAAGGAAATCATGTATTTGTCATGCTAACTAACTGAATCATTGTGTACACGCACTGAATGATTACATTTTCAACTGTTTGTACTATTACCTTTATTAAATTTCTCATGTAATTTATACTTCTGTAATGGGTTTTTTTCTTGTAGTTGTAATGAGGCATTATTATTGTACTGTCTTGGGGGCACTTAATGATTAAAATGAATGTTGTGTAGTTCCGAAATATAAAACTAGTTAAGTAGAAAAAGAATATCAAGTTCTTTCTGTGTCGACACAAACGTTTAGAATATTATTTATGCAGTATGAAGAAACAATATTTTCCATCATGCTGTTTTCATTTTACACGGACTAGGGAAAAACAGCTGTATTGTTTACTAAGAACGAAATAATAAATCGTGTGCTTTAAGTTGGGTACCAAATCAGTTAAAATGTCCCTGCTCACTTTTCATTTACGTTAAAACCAGAAGGAGATAATTGTTACGATGCAAATACATTTACTGATTTACTATTAAAAATGGTTTTATTGATTCAAATATTACAATGCAGACAGGAATGCCTAAATTATTTCAAACAGAGCTTCAAAATCAATTATAGTATTCGATATTAATTTAAATCAGAACAAAAAATATCTTAACACCCAGTTGAATCAGTCTAACTTCACCTCTGAAATCGTTCAGTCTTCCCATTTTTACATGTGTCAAACACATTATATCATTTTTTCAACTTGGCCCATCGTATGCAATGCAAGCTTACGTTTACGTTCTCAACATTCAAAGGAGAAGTCAGATACTTTCACACATCAGTTAGAATAGAATAGCTTTTATGGTGTACGAGAAGCAATAGAATGCATACTTTACTAACTTAATATTATCTAACAAGGTCAATGATCATAAATTATTAGAAAATCTTTAAGCAAGCGCACTAACAGATTTCTACTCACGTTGAAATGATGGCGCCTCAAACATTTTTCCCCCAAAAACTACAGTGTGGAGCAAAAGAATAAAATTATTTTGTACACGAAACGAAAACAATAAAATTCACAAACAATAAAGTTGGATTTTTTTCAAATGAGAAGAAAAATGTCACAAACACATGAAATCAGAGCCATTACAGGCGAATAAAAAGTGCAATGGGACAATGGTCTGATCCATACACTTCAGATCGCATTAAACTTTCAGCCAAAGTTTTGGAAAGCTTCTCAGAGAGTAGGAAATAATCAAGGCGCCAGCCGATATTCTTTTGTCGAGAATTGTGCATGTAACTCCAAAACGTGTACGATCCCTTTTGGTCTTTATTGAGACTTCGGAATGAATCGAAGAGTTTGGCGTCCTCTAAAAATTTGGAGAATCCTTCCCGTTCTTCTTTCGTGAACCCAGCAGTAGTAGTGTTCGTTTTCGGATTTGCAATATCTGCAGGACAAGAAAATTAGCAAACAATACATCCACCTTGTTAATAAGCCTTAGAAAAAAATTAAATAATTACCAATTTCCTCATGAGCTACGTTCAAGTCCCCAGTAACAATGGTTGGTTTACTTTCTCCCAATTTCTTAACATAGCTGCAAAATATTTTGTCAAAAAGTTGACGTTCTCCATTAATGATTTTGGGTGGATATCCTTTGGGGTATGTTTCGTCTTTAACACCACGACCTGAGTTTGGAACATCTAAAAAAAGACAAGCACAATTCACAATAAGTTAATTGCTAATTATAATTAGCTAATCTCTATAAAATGCAAAATGCATAGAAAATTCAACATTACATGCATTGATGAGGAAAAATTTTTCGAACTCGACAGTGATCAGACGTCCCTCCTTGTTAAAATTCTCCTTGGCAGCAACTTCTTTGTCCGTATCTTCACTGTCTTCCGGAAATCCATAAACAACATTTTTGGGCTCAGTCTTGCATAAAGTAGCTACACCATGCAGCCCAGACTGCTCAGCATACGACCAATAAGTATGAGGGTAGTTCTTAATGGTTTTTAACTCGTCTGGTTTAGTTTTCTCTGAGCATTTAATCTCTTGCAGACACATGATGTCAGGGTCCTCTTCTTGCAGATATTTTAACCCGTTTTTCTACAAAATCATAAAAACACGGCTCAATATGATGATATGAAACCAATGAGCAATTGTGCATTGGCAGAAATCGCAATATATGTGCAATTCATTTTCTTTTCCATACCTTCAACCAAGCCTTGATACCCCCAATATTCCAGCAAGCAATCTTGAAATTCCAATCTTCTCCATCTGGAGTTTTCTTTGTACACGTGAAATCAATAGATTTGTAATCTGTTTCTGATCGATTTTTCAATCCAGCATCCTCGACTACAGGCTCAGCCTTGCGGTTTTCATTCCCGTTTTCCATTTCATTTTCTGAGCCTTTAGAATCTTCGTCATCTTCTTCCACTTTTTTGGCTGGCACGACTTTCTTCCCATTTTGTTTAGCTGGTTTAGCTTCCTCTTCACTACTTTCTCCCTTGGATACTTCACTTTCCTCTTTTTCCTCAGCAGAAATCTTTTCATCGATTTCGGGCTCTGATAAACTATTTTCCGATTCCACTTCTGGTTCTGGTTTTGACTTTCGCATTCTCTTGCTAACTGGCTTTACTTCTTCTTCGCTGAAGTCCTCATCATCAGATACTTCTTTGTAAGATGCTTTTTTAGCAGCCCTGCCACGAGAGCCTATTTATACATGTTCAAAATTAAGTTAGTTTTGACTTTAGAATGCAAATGAATAAAATAAATTATATGAACTTTTCTAATGTAAGTACCTCGAGCTGAGGAGGTGGGTGCAACAGCCTTGGCTTTTGCAGGCGCCTTCTTCTTCTTAGGCGATGCTTTTTGAATTGCTTGCTTTACTGGATTTGACACTTTCTTTTTCTTCTTGCCATACTCACTTCCAGAACTATCAGCCTCAGGCTCGCTTTCAGAATCATCTCTGACCCTCTTGCGAGATGCAGTGCCATTTTTGGCTGCTGGCCGTCCTCGTCCTCTGCCTGCAGGTCTTCCACGTCCTCTGGCTCCCTTGGCAGGACTAGCCCCGGCTTTTTTACGCCCCACTTTGGCCGGTTTTTTCTTCTTTCCATATTCACTTCCTGAGCTTTCATTATTCCATTCGGACTCAGACTCCGACGGTGAAGGTTCTTCGTCGGAAAAATCATCATCTTTATACTTGGGTTTTTCCTCTTCTGTTTCCATCTTCTCTGTTTCAGAGTCGGATTCCTCTTTGTAACTGGACCTAGCTTTCTCTCTAGTTTGACGGGACTTTGTTTTCTCCATTATTTCTGCACCTGACAGTAAAAACCCAAGAGCAATGAATACAGTGAAAACTGAAACACAGAACTTTCATCTCTTTCTGCACAAACGTTCATTAAAACCAACCTTTAGATGAAAACTCGGAAAAATGTAGCAATGTGTTCGTCCTCCCAAAGTCTCTGGCAACTAAAAAATGATTATTAGTGATTTGGACGGTAAAACGGGTACCAAAATTTCCACTGCCAACAAACCGGACAAAATATTTCCAACTCCCGGTATGACTAAACTTGCATACAAAATGAGAGAATGATCGAAATAAGTTGCCAATGATGATTGTTTGAATTCAGTCAGTAACTAACTAACTTACAGGATCTAATGTCAGTCACTGGACCCTCTATTTTTTTCTTACACCTTTATAGTTAGTTAGCTATCGTAGACTTGTTTACTAAATAAAAGCTTTTGTGAAATGAATGAAATGGAGGACCCACTACTGCACGTAAAAAGATTATACAAGCAAAGCAACTTAGCAATAAGCAATAGGCCGAAAATGCGAAGCTTCATCTTTTAAGCTTTGGATACCGCTACAACTCCCTTTTATGCTTACTTTCAATCTGTAGTGTAAGCAGCATCACGCAGTATATAGTTGGATAGAATGAAGTTGGATACGATTTTTTTACCACCAGATACAATGAATACGAAACCTAGAGTGCATATGGTGTAGAGCCAAGCATCTTCTTAGCTATATACTTCCTCTGTGTCCATACCCTTTCACCCACAATTTTCATTATTTCCAATGAGATACTCCATGTCTTGCATAAGATAATTTTCGTTTTTTGTGGCTAGCTTTGTATACTCACATAGCATATCTGACGGCGAAATAGCCGAGCTAGTTCATCGCATATTGCATGGGTATATTGGTGGTTTTGGTTTGGTCGTGGTCAGCAGAAAGCACTGACCGACCATACAAACCAAATACCTATTTGTAAATGGGGTAATGTGATAGTGAAGAATTTCAGCAGCCAGCTTGGTACAGGGACACTTTTGCCTTTTGGATCGATGGCTTGATTTGATAGGCAAGTTGAGTGCTTTCAAACACTTAAGTTTCATTTCATGCAAAATTTCGACTAGGATTGTGTTCATTCACAAAAAAACTGTTGTAGTAGTCACTCCATGCATCTACTTAACCCATGCTTCCGTGGAGCATCCACATTTATGTAGGTATAGACAATTTATCTGCAGGCATAGGAAATACATTTATAAAATTTTCCTTAAATCATCAAATGGCGTGATGACATTTCAATGCACTTGCTTTAGGAACACGAGCGTACAAAAACATTTTTACCATAAAGTAGTTTTGTGCGGGCTACGGGTAAACAAGACATGAAAATTTTTTGTTTGTTTGTAATGTAACGCGAAACAGTAAGCGCACGGTGTAAAAAAATATTGATTTTTGTTAACTAATTAAGTATTCGCTTGGTTTTTTCGTTAGTTTATGTTGTTATGTATCTTTACGAAAAGAAAGTTAACTGTGTGACCAAAAATGAAGGATTGTGCTAAAAGGATTGCGGTATAGCATGTTTCGATTTCTCAGAATGACGAAACGAAAAAGAACTTTTTGGAAGCTCATAATCATCTTGATTTCCCTAATTACTGCAGCCACTTATTTAAATTTTGTACAAGAAACACGTATTAAAAGTAGAAATATTTTCACTTCCCTTGGGACTCTGAATGTCTCCGACATGGTGGTTCCTTTTGTAGACACTTTGTTAATTTCACCTACCAACTGGAACATGTCAAAACAAAATGGATCCACAGTGAGTGTGTTCAGGAATAAATTGTTCACCGTATCTTAATTTATTATTTACAGATATGAGCTTTATTAAATATCTCATCTAGATCTAACTTTTGTCTCTCCGTGTTTATTCATAGAAAGCTAGAAGACCTATATTAGGAGTTGTTTTAGTCACATCTAAGGCTGAGAATCTCAAACGGCGAAATATAATCAGACGGAGTTGGGCAAACAGAAGAAACCAATTCAAATTGGTAGTATTATTCTTTACAGGAAGACCAGATTATGACAGCCTTGAGGTGTGACATAATTTTCGTCCCTAACCTCGTTTCCATTTTTCTAGAAACATTCAGCCAGCTTTATGTTCTAATTTAATTTCCAGGGATTAAAAGCAGAAGCTGATAAATTCGATGATCTGATCGTGGATGATTTTAAAGAGACGTACTATAGTTTAGCGATAAAGACACTACGAATGATGAAATGGACAATTCTCCATGCACCCAATGCCAAGTTTTTTATAAAGACTGATGACGACGTGTTTGTCAACCTTAGAAATCTCAATGATTGCCTCAACTCCAAACTTGTGTCTCAAATGTATCCAGATTTCATTGGTGGGGTCATACACGCAGATCGTGAACCCCATACTTTGAACTCTTTCTCCAAGTGGTATGCACCCCCCATGCTTTGGAATCATGTGAAAAAATACATTCACTGGAAAGAAACTCCAAAACTTGTTTCATACGATGTATTTCCTCCATATGCCGAAGGAAATTTTTACATCATTGCGTACCCTTTATTGCCCAAGTTATTAAATGCTAGTCTTTCAATACCACTGTTTCATTTAGAAGATGTCTACGTAACTGGGATTGTAGCTTCGCTTGTTCCTAATGTGCACAAAATTGATGTACCGTATGTGTTTAGTAGTAGTTCCAGTTGGCCCTGGTTGTCTTCAGTTGTATCTGGACTGATCGTCTCACCTGAGGAAGTCTTAGCTTACCACTGTGATAATTATGTTGAGTTTATTGAATGGCTCCATATACATGTGTGAATGTGAATAATGATAATTTTAAAAAAATCTAAACAAACATAACAATTTTGTCGTCATTTATTTAATATAGTCCATACTTATCTATTTTTCACATTATCCTTGAATCTCTTGTCGCGAGTGCATGCAAACGCCATATTCCACTTCATTTTTGTTTCAGACGAATGTCTTAGGACGTTTGACATTCCACTCCTTTATTTGCGGGATGCAAAAAACTTTATCTTTTTGAATTCTCAACGAATCATACAACTCAAGAATATTTTTGTCGAATAATTCTTCCCAGATGTTAGTGAAATTAGCTACCCAAAAGTCAGCCCATGATATAGCCTCTCCACATACATAGGGACCTTTGTACTCGGAAACAAGATGCTCAAGTTTTCTTAAAAAACATGGGAGAGTGTCTTTCATCAGTTCTTTCTTCATGTCCGCCTTCTTCTTTTCATCGGGCTCGATTATGAAGTTCTTGGTTGCTGCGATGTATACAATTCATTAGCAATAATTCTACCACCGCTATCACTGATTATCATTATCAATTAACTCCAAACAGCATGCTGCATGCTTTATACGATTTACTGTACATTTCAAGCCTCTGCAGTTCATAACTACAACACTTGTTGTGGAAGTACATACAACATACCCATTCGAAGATCCTGGACTACATCCACTACTTCATCACATTTGGCCGCTTTCCATTCACATTCAGGCATAAGATCAAACCGCTTTGCTAAAAATCTACTGATAGCAACAGACTGAGTGATTCGCTTCCCTTCGACTTCCAATTGTGGCAAGAATCCACCAAAGATTTCTACATATTTTTGAAATCAACAAATAGTGGTACAAAATAATTACATTGATGTATATGCACGCTAAAATTATTTTATTCGCCTAATTCGCCACCATATTGGTCAAATATTAGGGACGTAAAAAGGAGCGCATGCGCGTTGTGTAACATCATAATTCGCACCAGTGCAGTTGCGCTATCGCAGGGTAACAAAACTTAATGCCACAAATCCTTGAATGCGACTTTGTTAAAATTTCTTTAATAATGGACTAAACAAAAGATAAACAAAAAAAAACATACTTGGTTTAATACTGGGCCATTCAAGGTGGTTGACTTCGTCATTTTCGAATTCCACTTGTTTGTAAACAAACATGAATCGTATAGGTTCTCCGATTGCTCGTAGGTCAAAGTATGTCAACTTGTACTGAGGTTGTTCCGACATTTTAACTATTTTACTTTCAGTAACAAAAATTCAAGTGCTATTGACGGACACGTGCGTTTACTTGAGTAGTTTCTATCCAACTGGAGACTTGGTTCTTTTTTCAGAAGTTCAAAATCTTTCGTGTCCTATTGAATCGCTGTAAAATATTAACCTTTTTAGTTGTAATCTGACTGTCAACTGATACTGATATGCCTGTGTATTATGCATGCGATTAGTTCAATCAAGATGAACATAACCTTGAATAGTATTCTAACTCTACTATTCGCATCCATTATTCAGCAGATCAGCTGGTGGTGAAAAAATGTTGGTGAATTGATCTGTTACAAAAACTGTATATTCTACATGGAATGTTTGAGTTTGAATATTGATCAACTTTTATTCAAGGCAACTTTGAAACCATCATAGAAAACTAAATATATACACCATTGATCTGACGACCTTGGGGTCTCTTTTCAATCCATTCTTTAATCTGAGGCTGGCTAGTGATATTGTTCCTTTGTGTTTGGAGAGCAGGAAAGTCTTTCAAAATATCAGAGCCTAAAGTCTCCTCCCAAAGCAGAAGGAATGCAGCCAACCAGTAGTCAGCCCATGTTGGTTTGCTGCAAACCAAATACTGGCCACCATTGTCTTGAACGACTTTGTTAAATTTTGCTAAATATGTGGGGAATACTGATTGTAGAAGATTGCTCTTGATTTCCTGTTGCTTTGTAGCATCGGCTTCTTTGTAAAATGGAGTCCACTCTGAAACGACATATGA
>Ga0210040_10002649_pt1 | contig 24990 bp, 17 predicted proteins | sample CryGeyCG12114_NA_FD_185462 | JGI IMG/M metagenome (GOLD analysis project Ga0210040, IMG submission 185462) | Groundwater microbial communities from aquifer - Crystal Geyser CG19_WC_8/21/14_NA (SPAdes) (version 2) | ecosystem: Environmental > Aquatic > Deep subsurface > Groundwater | place: USA... | reverse complement strand
CGGTCGCCGCGACGACCCTCGGCCTCCCCGGGCACGACGAGGAGATGACCGACTACAGCCCCGCCGGGGCGGCCCGCCGCGCGGACCTGTCCCGGCGGACGCTGGCGGCCCTCGACGCGCTGCCCCCGGGCGCCGTCACGGACGACGTCGACGCCGTCACCGTCGCCGCGATGCGCGAGCGCCTCGCGCTCGAGGTGGAGATGGCCGACGCGGGCCTGGACTCCGGGGAGGTCACGGTCCTGGCCACCCCGCTGCAGGACGTGCGCGAGGTGTTCGACTCCATGGCGGTGGGCACCGCGCAGGACGGGGCGGTGCTCGCGCGCCGCCTGGCCCGCGTCCCGGAGGCGCTGGCCGGCTACGCCGAGTCCCTGCGGGCGGCCTGCGACCGGGGACGGCCCCCGGCCGCCCGCCAGGTCGGGGCCGGGGCCGAGCAGGCCGCCGAGCTCGCCGACGCCGGCGGCTTCTTCACCGCCCTCGTCGCCGGGGCGCTCCCGGGGGGCGCCGCTCCCACCGGCGCGCTGGCGGCGGACCTCGAGCGCGGAGCCGCCGCAGCGCGCTCGGCCTACGCCGAGCTGCACCGCGTGCTGGTCGAGGAGGTCCTCCCCCGCGCCCGCGAGGAGGACGCCTGCGGCCGGCAGGAGTACGCGCTGCGCAGCCGGCTCTTCCTCGGCGCCGAGGTCGACCTGGAGGAGACCTACGCCTGGGGCCTGGAGGAGGTCGCCCGCATCGAGGCCGAGATGGCCGAGGTCGCCCACCGCATCCGGCCGGGCGCGAGCCCGGACGAGGCCATCGCCGCGCTCGACGCCGACCCGGCGCGGCGCCTGCCCGACAGCGCCGCCTTCACCGCGTGGATGCAGGACCTCTCCGACCGCGCCGTCGCCGAGCTGGGCGCCGAGCACTTCGACGTGCCCGAGCCGCTGCGGCGCCTGGAGTGCCGGATCGCACCCACCGCGTCCGGGGCGATCTACTACACCGGCCCCAGCGAGGACCTCTCCCGCCCGGGCCGGATGTGGTTCTCCGTGCCGCCCGGCCAGACCAGCTTCTCCACCTGGCTGGACACGACGACCGTCTACCACGAGGGCGTCCCGGGTCACCACCTGCAGGTCGGCCACGCGCTCCTGCGCTCGGACGTGCTCAACCGCTGGCGACGGACCATGGCGTGGTGCAGCGGGTACGGCGAGGGCTGGGCCCTGTACGCCGAGCGCCTCATGGCCGAGCTCGGGCACCTCGACGACCCGGGCGACCGGATGGGCATGCTCGTGGGCTCGGTGCTGAGGGCCACCCGCGTCGTCGTCGACATCGGCCTGCACTGCCGGTTGGACGCACCGGCCGAGGTGGGCGGCGGCACCTGGGACGCCGACAAGGTCTGGGCCTACCTCACCGCCCACGCCCGCCAGGAGGAGCCGGTGCGGCGCTTCGAGCACCTGCGCTACCTCGGCTGGCCCGGCCAGGCGCCCTCCTACAAGGTCGGCGAGCGGCTGTGGCTGCAGCTGCGCGAGGAGGTGCGCGCGCGCGAGGGGGACGCCTTCGACCTGCGCGACTTCCACCGGCGCGCGCTCGACCTCGGGGCCGTCGGCCTCGACGTGCTGCGCGAGGCGATGGCCCCCGCTCGCTGACGCGGCCTCGCGCGCCGGCGCCGCCAGACCCGCTCCGGCGCACCGGAGACGGCCACGGACGAGTTCCCGACCTGAGAGGTCGGGATGGGCGGGAATGCTTTGGGCGAGCGTCGTGGTTGCGGGGTCCGTGACACTCCTCCGGCGCGCCGCGCGCATCCCCTTCGGAGCCCAGATCCTCGTCGGCCTCGTCGCCGGCGTCGGCCTGGGCGTCCTGGCCCGCTCCCTCGGCGGTACCGCCGAGGACCCGAACGCGCTGACCACCGTGCTCGCCACCATCGGCGGCACGTTCGTCCAGCTCCTGCGCGTCGTCGTCCCGCCGCTCGTCGTGACGGCGATCATCGTCTCCATCGCGAACCTGCGGGAGGTGACGAACGCGGCGCGCCTGGCCGGCCAGACGCTGCTGTGGTTCGCCATCACCTCGCTGATCGCCGTGAGCATCGGCATCGGCATCGGGCTGCTCACCAACCCCGGCGCCAACGCCGACATCAGCACCGAGGGCGCCGAGGCCTCGAGCACCCAGGGCGGCTGGACCGACTTCCTCGACCAGCTGGTGCCCTCGAACATCCTGTCCCTCAACGCGGGCACCGACGTCGAGGTCGCGCCCGACGGCCTCTCGGCCACCGCGTCGACGGGCCTGTCCTTCGGCGTCCTGTCCCTCGTCGTGCTGGCGCTCGCCATCGGCACCGCCGTCCTGAAGACCGGCGAGAAGGCCGAGCCCTTCCTCGCCTTCGTGCGCTCGGCCCTCGCCGTCACCCAGACCGTCCTGTGGTGGGTCATCCGCCTCACCCCGATCGGCACCGCGGGCCTGCTCGGCAACGCCGTCGCCAGCTACGGCTGGGACCTCGTCGCCCCGCTCGCCGTCTTCACCGCCGACGTCTACGTGGGCTCGCTGATCGTGATGCTCGGCGTCTACCCCCTGCTCGCGAGGGCGCACGGCCTGTCGGCCCGCAAGTACCTCTCCGGCGCCTGGCCGGCCATCACGCTGGCCTTCGTCTCCCGCAGCTCGGTGGGCACCCTGCCCGTCACCCAGCGGGTGGCCGAGCGCAACCTCGGCGTGCCCAGCTCCTACGCCTCCTTCGCCGTGCCGCTCGGCGCGACGACGAAGATGGACTCCTGCGCCGCGATCTACCCGGCGCTCGCGGCCATCACCGTGGCGCAGCTGTTCGGCATCCAGCTCGGCATCACCGACTACCTGCTCATCGCCTTCGTCTCCGTCGTCGGCTCGGCGGCGACCGCGGGCCTGACCGGCGCCGTCGTCATGCTCACGCTGACGCTGTCGACGCTGGGCCTGCCGCTCGAGGGCGTCGGCCTGCTGCTCGCCATCGACCCGATCCTCGACATGATCCGCACGGCGACCAACGTCGCCGGCCAGGCGCTCGTGCCGGCGATCGTGGCCAAGCGCGAGGGCATCCTGGACGTCGAGGCCTACCACGCCCCGCGCGGGCGCGACCCGCTCGCGCCCCGCGAGGACGAGCGCGAGGACGCCGGCGTGCGCCGCGGCGAGACCGACGACGCCCTGCGCGGCAGCTCCGACGGCACCCGGGTCGGCGCGGCCGCCTGACGGCGTCCGCCGAGCCCGTCCGGCACCGCCGGGAGGACCGCACCACCGCACCGCACGACGCAGGGCCCGCCCCCCGGGGCGGGCCCTGCGTCGTCGCGCGCCGGCCGCACTACGGTCGCGGCGTGCGCCTCGTCCTCGCCTCCGCCTCCCCCGCCCGGCTCGCCCTCCTGCGCTCGGCCGGCGTCGACCCGATCGTGCTCGTCAGCGGCGTCGACGAGCCCGCCGTCGTGGCGCGCTACGGCGTCACCGACCCGCTCGACGTCTGCCTGGTGCTGGCCCGGGCCAAGGCCGAGGACGTCGCGGGGCGGCTCGAGGAGCTCGACCCGCTCGAGGACGCGGGAGCGCTCGTGGTGGGCTGCGACTCCGTCCTCGAGCTGGACGGCGAGGTGCACGGCAAGCCCGCCGACGCCGCCGAGGCCGCGGCGCGCTGGCGGCGGATGCGCGGGCGCTCCGGCGTCCTGCACACCGGCCACTGGCTCGTCGACGCGCGCGAGGACGGTGGGACGGGCGCCACCCTGGGCGCCGTCTCCTCGACCACCGTGCGCTTCGCCGACCTCGACGACGAGGAGGTCGAGGCCTACGTCGCCACCGGCGAGCCGCTGCGCGTCGCCGGCGCCTTCACCCTCGACGGCCTCGGCGGCCCGTACGTCGAGGCGCTCGAGGGCGAGCCGTCCGCCGTCGTGGGGCTCGGCCTCGCCACGCTGCGCTCGCTGCTCGCCGACGCCGGCGTCCGCTGGTCGGCGCTGCGCCGCCCCCTCCCCCCGTCGTCGTAGCCCCGCCCCCTCCCCTGCGGCCAACGTGCTGCGCCAGTACGACGTCGCGGACGTGCCCGCCGCTTCGTGACCTCCGGCCGCCCCAGGCCCTCTCCTGCGCCGACTTCGTGAGCTCCCGTCGTCCGAGCCCCCCTCTTCTACGGACTTCGTGAGCTCCGGCCGCCCCGAGCCCCCTCCTGCGCCGACTTCGTGAGCTCCGCCGCCCCTCGTCGGTGGGACGCGGGGGCGCGGCGCGTGCGCGGACGCCGGGGGCAGCCCGGCTAGGCTCCCGGCGGCCCGTCGCCAGGCGCGGTCCCGCGGCGGGAGACGGCGCGCGGTGCGGTGGACGGGACCCGAGCAGCAGGAGGCGGAGCACGGCATGGCGACGGCGGACGACAGGCGCACGATCTCCAAGGTCCTCATCGCGAACCGCGGTGAGATCGCCGTCCGCGTGGCTCGGGCGTGCGCCGACGCCGGCCTCACCTCGGTCGCCGTCTACGCCGAGCCCGACCGCGACGCGCTGCACGTCAGGACCGCGGACGAGGCCTTCGCCCTCGGCGGCGCCACGCCGGGCGAGTCCTACCTGCGCCAGGACCTGCTGCTCGACGTCGCCCGGCGCGCCGGCGCCGACGCCGTCCACCCCGGCTACGGCTTCTTGTCCGAGAACGCCGACTTCGCCCAGGCCGTCCTCGACGCCGGCCTCGTGTGGGTCGGCCCGCCCCCGGAGGCCATCCGCTCCCTCGGCGACAAGGTGGCGGCGCGCAAGATCGCCGAGGCGGCGGGCGCACCCCTCGTCGCCGGGACGAAGGACCCGGTCTCCGGCGCCGACGAGGTGCTGGCCTTCGTCGACGAGCACGGCCTGCCGGTCGCCATCAAGGCCGCCCACGGCGGCGGCGGGCGCGGCCTGAAGGTCGTGCGCGAGCGCGAGGAGGTCGTGGCCGCCTACGACTCCGCCGTCCGCGAGGCCGTCACCGCCTTCGGGCGCGGCGAGTGCTTCGTCGAGCGCTTCCTCGACCGCCCCCGGCACGTGGAGACCCAGTGCCTGGCCGACGCCCACGGCGGCGTCGTCGTCGTCTCGACGCGGGACTGCTCCTTGCAGCGCCGCAACCAGAAGCTGGTCGAGGAGGCGCCCGCGCCCTACCTCACGAAGGCCCAGGAGACCGAGCTCTACCGCGCGTCCAAGGAGATCCTGCGCTCCGCCGGGTACGTCGGGGCCGGGACCTGCGAGTTCCTCGTCGCCCAGGACGGCACCATCTCCTTCCTCGAGGTGAACACCCGCCTGCAGGTCGAGCACCCGGTCTCCGAGGAGGTCACCGGCCTGGACCTCGTCCGCGAGCAGCTGCGCCTCGCGGCCGGCGAGCCGCTGGGCTACGACGACCCGCCCGTGCGCGGGCACTCCCTCGAGTTCCGGATCAACGCCGAGGACGCCGGGCGCGGCTTCCTGCCCGCACCCGGGACGGCCACCCGCTTCGAGGCGCCGAGCGGCCCCGGCGTGCGGCTGGACTCCGGCGTGGTCGCCGGCGACGCGGTCGCCGGGGCCTTCGACTCGATGCTCGCCAAGCTCGTCGTCACCGGCGCCACCCGGCGCCAGGCGCTGGAGCGCGCGCGCCGCGCCCTGGCCGAGTTCGTCGTGGAGGGCATGCCCACGGTGCTGCCGTTCCACCGCGCCGTCGTCGTCGACCCGGCCTTCGCCCCCGAGGTAGCCGGCGGCCAGGGCCCCTTCACGGTGCACACGCGCTGGATCGAGACGGAGTTCGACAACCAGGTGGAGCCCTTCGCGGGCCCTGCCGCGGACGCGCCGGAGGCGGGCGCGCGCGAGGGCGTCGTCGTCGAGGTCGGCGGCCGCCGGATCGAGGTCGTGCTCCCCGCCGGCCTCGGTGGCGCTGCGCCCGCGGCGGCACCCGGCCGGGCGAAGGCGCGGCGCGGGCGCGCCCAGAAGGCCACGAGCAGCAGCGAGGCGCTCACCTCGCCGATGCAGGCGACCGTCGTCAGCGTCGCCGTCGCCGACGGCGACGCCGTCGAGACCGGTGACACCGTCGTCGTGCTCGAGGCGATGAAGATGGAGCAGCCGCTGACGGCCCACCGCGCCGGCGTCGTGCGCGGCCTCGCGGCCGAGGTCGGCCAGTCCGTCGCCTCCGGCGCCGTCCTCTGCGATATCGTCGACCCCGCCTGAGGCCCCCCGCGCAGACGTCGTGGGCTCTCGTCGTCCGGAGCGGCCCCCTGGGGCGACGTCGTGGGCTCTCGTCCGGAGGAGCCCCACGGATCGACGTCGTGAGCTCCGGTCGGCGAGAGAGGTCTGTCCCAGGGACTACGCGCGCTCCTGTGGCTCCGGCGCGCTCACAGGCCGCACCGGCGTGGGCCTCCTCCACAGGCGGGACCAGCAGCCGGGCGCTGGGGGACCCGCACGCTCGACGCTCCACGCATGCGACTCCGACTGCCCGAGGAACCGGTCGTCTTTCGCGGGTGCGACGCACTCGCCTGGGGGGACCTGCGGCGCGCCGAGCTCGAGGGCCCCGGCTTCCAGCGGGTCCTCCGCAGCGTCTACGCCCCCGCTGCGGCCCCGCGCGACCACGCCCTGCTCTGCGCGGCGACCGGCCTGCTGGCCCCGCCGTCGGCGATGATCACCGGGGCCTCCGCGGCCACGCTGCTCGGGATGCCCTGGCTCGGTGCTCGCGACGACGTCGAGCTGGTGCTGCCCGAGGGCGTCTCGCCCCCGCGCGTGCGCGGCCTGCGCGCGCGCCGGAGCACGCAGGCGCTGCGCCCGGGGCGCCGCTGGGCCACCACGCAGGTCGCTGACCCCGTGCGCGTGGCCTTCGACGCGGCTGCGCGGCTCCCGCTGCCCGTGGCGGTCGCCCGGCTGGACGCTCTCCTCGGCGCCGGTCTCACCTCGGTGGACGCTCTCCGGACGCACCTGGACGGCACGGGTGCCAACGACGTCGTGCAGGTGCGCCGGGCGCTCGACCTCGTCGACGTGCGCGCGGAGTCGCTGCCCGAGTCCGAGCTGCGCGTCCACCTCGCGCTGGCCGGGCTCGACGTCGTGCCGCAGCACGTGGTGCGGCACGACGGCCGCCTCGTCGCCCGCGTCGACCTGGCGCTCGTCGAGGAGCAGGTCGCCGTCGAGTACGACGGCGCCTGGCACGCCCTGCGCGAGCAGCTCGAGCGCGATCGCCAGCGCCTGGACGGGCTGGCTGCGGCGCGGTGGGCCGTGGTCCACGTGACGGCGCCCGACCTCCGAGACCCCCGGCGGGTCGTCGCCCTCGTCCGCGCCGCCGTCGAGAGGCAGCGGTCGGTCGGCATCGGCGTCTCGACGCGGTCGCCCACGCCGCGCGGAGGGCGCCGTGGGGCCCACCTGAGCTGACGAGAGCGCACGAAGTCGGCCCTGAAGCCCACCCACGACGACGGGAGCGCACGAAGTCGCCCCCGAAGCCCACTCACGACGACGGGAGCGCACGAAGTCGCCCCTAGAGCACACCCACGACGACGGGAGCGCACGAAGTCGGCCCTGGGGCACACACACGATGACGGGAGCGCACGACATCGGGGCCCGACGGCGTCGCGCGGTGGGCGGACGGTCAGTCCACCTCGGGCGCGGTGTGGAGGCGGCGGGCGGCCTCGGCGAGGGAGCCGGACAGCGACGGGTAGACGCTGAACGCGTGGGCCACCTGGTCGACGGTGAGGCGGTGCTCGACCGCGAGCGTCAGGGGGAAGACCAGCTCGCTCGCCCGGGGGCTGACGACGACGGCACCGATCACCGTGCCGGAGCCGGTGCGGCAGAACAGCTTCACGAAGCCGTCGTGGATGCCCTGCATCTTGGCGCGCGCGTTGCCGGCCAGCGGCAGCTTGACCACCTGGCCCTGCGCCTCGCCCGACTCGATCTGCGCCTGGGTCCAGCCGACCGTGGCGATCTCCGGGGCGGTGAACACGTTCGCCGCCACGGTGCGCAGCTTCAGCGGCGAGACGGCGTCACCGAGGGCGTGCCACATGGCGATGCGGCCCTGCATGGCGGCGACCGACGCCAGCGGGAGCACCCCGGTGCAGTCCCCGGCCGCGTAGACCCCGCGGATGGACGTGCGCGAGACCCGGTCCACCACCACGTGGCCGGACTCCGACGTCCTGATCCCGGCCTCCTCGAGCCCGAGGCCCTCGGTGTTCGGGATGGAGCCCACCGCCATCAGGCAGTGGGACCCGCGCACCTCGCGCCCGTCGGCCAGCGTCACGAGGACGCCGTCGCCGTCGCGCACGACCGACTGCGCCCGCGCGCGCGCCATGACGGTCATGCCGCGGCGCCGGAAGACGTCGTCGATGACCTGCGCCGCGTCGGCGTCCTCGCCCGGCAGCACGCGGTCGCGGCTGGAGACCAGGACCACGTCGGAGCCCAGGGCCTCGTAGGCGTTGGCGAACTCGGCCCCGGTGACGCCCGACCCGACGACGACGATCCGCTCGGGCAGCTCGGTGAGGTCGTACAGCTGCTTCCACGTGAGGATGCGCTCGCCGTCGGGCATCGCGTCCGGGAGCTCGCGGGGGTGCGAGCCCGTCGCCAGCAGCAGGACGTCGGCGCGCAGGTCCCGCGTCCCGCCGTCGCGCAGCTCCACGCGCACCCGGTCGGGCGCCAGCACCGTGCCGCGGCCCACGAGGACGTCGACGCCCTCGCGCTCGAGCCGCTCCCGGATGTCCTCGGACTGCGCCTGCGCGAGCCCTCGCACGCGGGCGTTGACCCTGTCGAGGTCCACGGTGACGGCGCTCTCGGCGTCCGTCCCGCCGTGCCCGGCGCCGGGGAAGCGCAGGCCGAGCTCCGGCGACTCCGTGACCGTCGCCATCACCTCGGCGGTGGCGATGAGCGTCTTGGAGGGGACGACGTCGGTGAGGACCGTCGAGCCGCCCAGCCCGTCGCGCTCGACGACGGTCACGCCGGCCCCCAGCTGCGCGGCCACGAGCGCCGCCTCGTAGCCGCCGGGGCCGCCGCCCAGGACGACGACGCGCGTGCTCGCCACGTCGGTGACGGCCGAGCGCAGGGGCAGCGGCGCCTCGGCGGCCCGGAGCTCGTCGGCCCGGGCCGGGCCGTGCGGCTGGGCGGGAGCGCCGCTCGCCTCGCTGCCCACCGGCGCGCGCTCGGCGGGAGCGCCCATGCCCTCGGCGCCAGGGGCGCCCATCCCTCCGGCGCCGGAGGCGCCCTCGTCCGGGAGCGGCGCGCTGGAGGGCGACGCGCCGTCGCTGCCGGCGCTGTCGTCGGGGGCCGTGGTCTGCGGGTCGCGCGCGGAGGGAGACATCGCCGCCCATTCTGCCCCGCGCCCCTCGGGTGCGGGATGGGCGGTGGGTCGTGCCGCGCAGCGTGCTCGCCGCCACCGCGCACGGGGCCGGGCGGTCCACCCCCCGGCCGCCGCGGAGGGCCCGGCCGCGGGCTGGCTACAGTCGCGATCATGCCTCAGTACGCGGCCTACGGCAGCAACCTGCACCCGGCCCGCATGGCCGAGCGGGCGCCCCACTCGCCGCTGGCCGCGACGGGGTGGCTGCGCGGGTGGCGCCTGACCTTCGGCGGCGAGGAGCGCGGCTGGGAGGGCGCCCTGGCCACCGTCGTCCAGGACGACGCCGCGGACGCCGCCGTCTACGTCGGCCTCTACGACCTCACGGAGCCCGACGCCCGGGCCCTCGACGACCTCGAGGGCGCCGGGATGGGCCTGTACCGCAAGGTCCGCGTGCGCGTGGACACCCTCTCCGGCCAGGTCGTCGCCTGGGTCTACGTGCTCGACGCCTACGAGGGCGGGCTGCCGGCGGCGCGCTACCTCGGCATGGTCGCCGACGCGGCGGAGGCCGCCGGTGCGCCCGCGGACTACGTCACCGCCCTGCGCGCCCGGCCCTGCCGCCCCTCCCAGGCCGGCGGCCCGCCGCCCGCCGGGCTCGTCGGCGGCGCCTGAGGCACCGCCCAGCCGCACCGCGGCCCGCCGGTAGCGTGCGCGCATGGCCAGCACCGCACCCGCCGCCGGGGACGCCGGCGACCCGCCCTTCCCGCCGCCCGCCGGTCCGCACGGCCCCGCCGGGACGCCGCCGCCGCGCGGCGGTGCGGCCGCCGCGGACGACGTGCTCGCCGACCCCCGGCGCGCCGCCGAGCGCGCGGCGCAGGTGCTGGCCGAGCGGACGGGCGCCGAGCGCCACGACCTCGCCCTCGTGCTGGGGTCCGGATGGGGCACGGCGGTCGAGGCCATGGAGGTCCTCGCCGAGGTGCCGGCGGACGAGGTCCCCGGCTTCACCGCCCCGGCCGTGGCCGGCCACGTCCCCGTCTTCCGCTCGGTCCGCATCGGCACGAGCGAGCGCCGCGCGCTCGTCCTGGGCAGCCGCACCCACCTGTACGAGGGGCGCGGCGTGCGCGCCGTCGCCCACGGCGTCCGCACCGCCGCCGCGGCGGGGTGCCGCGGCGTCGTGCTCACCAACGGCTGCGGTGGCCTGGACCCGGCCTTCGCCCCCGGCCAGCCGGTCCTGATCAGCGACCACCTCAACCTCACCGGCCGCTCCCCGCTGGAGGGGGCGACCTTCGTGGACCTGACGGACCTGTACAGCAGCCGCTGGCGCGACGTCGCGCGCTCGGTGGACCCGTCGCTGGCCGAGGGCGTCTACGCCCAGTTCCCCGGCCCGCACTACGAGACGCCCGCGGAGGTGCGGATGGCCGGCGTCCTCGGCGCCTCCCTCGTGGGCATGTCGACCGCCCTGGAGGCCATCGCGGCCCGCGCGGCCGGGCTGGAGGTCCTCGGGCTGTCGCTGGTGACCAACCTGGCGGCCGGCATCAGCGACCGGGCGCTCAGCCACGAGGAGGTCGTCGAGGCCGGCCGGGCCGCCGGTCCCCGCATCGGCGCCCTCCTCGCCCAGGTGGTGGAGCGACTGTGAACGGGCAGCACGAGGAGCGGGTCCCGGACGGGACGGACCGGGCGCGCGCCCTGGCCCGGGCACGGGCCGAGCGGCACGACGAGGCCCTGGCGTGGGCCGCCTCCGACCCGGACGAGACGACCGCGGCCGAGCTCCGCGCCCTGGTGCAGCGTGCCGGGGAGGGGGACGAGCGGGCGGTCGCCGAGCTCGACGACGCGTTCTCCGGGACGCTGGCGTTCGGCACGGCCGGCCTGCGCGGCCGGCTCGGCCCGGGGCCCCACCGGATGAACCGCGTCGTCGTGCGCCGGGCCGCCGCCGGCCTGGCCCGCTACCTCCTCGAGCGCGAGGGCGGCCCGGAGTCCCCGCCCCACGTCGTCGTCGGGTACGACGCCCGTCACGGGTCCTCGCGCTTCGCGCTGGACACCGTCGCCGTCGTCGTCGGCGCCGGGCTGCGCGCCTCGCTGCTGCCCCGCCCCCTGCCCACGCCCGTGCTCGCCTCCGCCGTGCGCCACCTCGGCGCCGACGCGGGCGTCATGGTCACCGCGAGCCACAACCCGCCGCAGGACAACGGCTACAAGGTCTACCTCGGCGGGCCCGGTGAGGAGGGCGCCCAGATCGTGCCGCCCGCCGACGCGGAGATCGCCGCGCGCATCGACGCCGTCGGCGACGTCACCGACCCCGCGCAGGTGCCGATGGCCCCCGGCGGCTGGGACGCGCTCGGGGAGGACCTCGTGGACGCCTACGTCGCCGACGCCGCGGGCGTCGCCGCCCGCACCGGAGCGCGCGACCTGCGGGTGGTGCTCACGCCGCTGCACGGAGTGGGCGGCGTCCTCGTCGAGCGAGCGCTGCGCGCAGCCGGCTTCACCGACCTGCGCACCGTCGCCGAGCAGGCCGAGCCCGACCCCGACTTCCCGACGACCGCCTTCCCCAACCCCGAGGAGGAGGGCGCGCTCGACCTCGCCCTGGCTCTGGCGCGCGAGAGCGGCGCCGACGTCGTCGTCGCGAACGACCCGGACGCCGACCGCTGCGCCGTCGCGGTGCCCCTGCGGCCCGGCGTCGACGACGGCGCCGGTGCCGTTGCCGGCACCGCCTGGCGCCAGCTCACCGGTGACGAGGTCGGCGCGCTGCTGGGCCACCACCTGGCCGAGAGGGGGCTCCCCCCGGGCTCCGTCCTCGCCCGCTCGGTGGTCTCCTCGGACCTGCTGGCCCACGTCGCCGAGGCCCACGGGCTCGAGAGCGCCGTCGCCCTGACCGGGTTCAAGTGGATCAGCCGCGTCCCCGGCCTGGCCTACGGGTACGAGGAGGCCCTGGGCTACTGCGTGGACCCGGCCGCGGTGCGCGACAAGGACGGCATCAGCGCGGCCGTGCTCGTCGCCGAGCTGGCCGCGGCCGAGAAGGCGCGGGGCAGAGGGCTGCTCGACGTCCTGGACGACCTGGCGCGCGCCCACGGGCTGCACGCGACGGCGCCGCTGACGCTGCGCGTGGACGACCTCGTGCTCATCTCGGACGCCATGGCGCGCTTGCGCGCCGAGCCGCCGACCTCGCTCGCGGGCAGCGACGTCACGACCGTGCAGGACCTGTCCGCCGGCGACGACGACCTGCCCCCGACCGACGGCCTCGTCTACCGCACGGCCGACGGCGCGCGCGTGGTCGTGCGCCCGTCCGGGACCGAGCCGAAGCTCAAGTGCTACTGCGAGGTCGTGGTGCCCGTGGCCCCGGGGGCGGGGGCCTCCGCCGTCGCCGCCGCACGACGAGAGGCGGCGCAGCGCCTGCAGGCCCTGCGCGCCGACCTGCGCCGCACCATCGCCCTGCCGGCGTGAGCACTCCTGCTCTCCCCGACGGCCGGCACGGCCGGGCGGTCGACGCGGACGGCGCGTCCCCGGCGGGCGACCAGGAGGCCCTCTTCGCCGAGCCGGCGGGCGCCCGCCGCCCACCGCGCCGCCGGGTCGTCCTGCTCACCGGGCCCAGCGGATCCGGCAAGACGTCGATGGTGCGGCGCCTGGGCCTGCCGGTGCTGGCGCTGGACGACTTCTACCGCGACGGCGACGAGCCAGGGCTGCCGCACCGGTTCGGCATCGTCGACTGGGACGACCCGGGCAGCTGGGACGCCGGGCGGGCGCTCGTCGCGCTCGAGCGGCTGTGCCGCGAGGGCGAGGCCGCGGTGCCCGTCTACGACATCCCCACCAGCCGCCGGACCGGGACCGTCCACCTGTCCGTCGGCACCGCGCCCGTCGTCGTCGCCGAGGGCATCTTCGCCGCCGACCTCGTGGCCGCCTGCCGCGAGCGGGCCCTGCTGGCGGACGCGATCTGCCTGCAGCGCCCGCTCGCGGTGACCTTCACCTTCCGGCTGCTGCGGGACCTCGCCGAGAGCCGCAAGCCGCCGCACGTCCTGGTGCGCCGGGGTCTGGGGCTGGCGCGCGCCGAGCCGGCTCTCGTGCGCCGGTGGACCGACCTCGGCTGCCGCCCGCTGGCCGTCGCCGAGGCCGAGGCCGCCGTCCGGGCCCTCCTCTGACCTGAGGTCGGGCGACGACGAGGACCAGGGCCTGGAGCAGCTGGAGGATGGCGCAGCTGGAGGGCGGCCGCAGCCGGAGGTGGCCGCGGCGACGCGGGCGTCGTCCCAGCGCACGCGGCGGGTGCACCGCCGCGGCAGCGGCCACGCCCACCGCCGCCGCCGCGTCCACGACGTCCACGCCCGTCGGGCTCGTGCGCCGGCCGGTCAGCCGCGGGCCGCGGCGAAGCCCGGGCGCACGACCTCCTCGACGAGGACCTCACGCACCGGGTGCGGCAGGAAGGCCGCCCGCGCGGCGGCGACGGTGGCCGCCTCGAGGTCCTGCAGCGTCCAGCCCGCCTCGCGGACCAGGAGCTCCATCTCCCGGCTCATCGTCGTGGCCGACATCAGGCGGTTGTCGGTGTTGACGGTGACGACGACGCCGAGGTCGCGCAGGGCGCTGATGCCGTGCTCGGCCACCGAGGTCGCCGCACCCGTCTGCACGTTCGAGCTGGGGCACAGCTCCAGCGGCAGGCGCCGGTCGCGCACCCAGGCGGCGAGGGGCCCCAGGTGCGCCCGCGGCGTGCCGGCGCGCTCGACGTCCTCCAGCAGCCGCACGCCGTGGCCGATCCGCTGCGCCGAGCACGCGTGCACGGCGCCGTGGATCGACGCCAGCCCGGCCGCCTCGCCGGCGTGGATGGTCACCGGCACCCCCGCGCCGTGGAGCAGCTCGAAGGCCTCGCGGTGCCGCTCGGGCGGGAAGCCGTCCTCGGCGCCGGCGATGTCGAAGCCGACCACCCCCGAGCTCCCGCCGGAGCCGAGGTGGCGCAGGGTCAGCTCGGCGATCTCGACGCCGCGGTCGGCGTGCCGCATGGCCGTGAGCAGCGTGCCGGTGCGGATGGGGGTGCCGCGCTCGGCGGCCATCCGCCCTCCCTCGGCGAAGCCCTCCTGCACGGCCACGACCACCTCGTCGAGCGACAGGCCGCCCGCGAGGTGCTGCTCGGGGGCGTAGCGCTGCTCGGCGTACACGACGCCGTCCGCGGCGAGGTCGAGCGCGCTCTCGCGGGCGACCCGGCGCAGCGCGTCGGCCGTCTGCATCACGGCCGTGGTGTGGTCGAAGGTCTCGAGGTAGCGGACGAGGGTGCCCGAGCTCGCCGACTCCTCGAACCACCGCCCGAGCGCGTCGGCGGTGGCGGCGGGCAGGTCGTGGCCCACCTCGGCCGCGAGGTCCAGGACGGTCTGCGGCCGCAGCCCGCCGTCGAGGTGGTCGTGCAGGACCACCTTGGGCAGCGACCGGACGGCGCGCAGCGCCCGCTCGTCCACGCCCCCGCCGTCGCGGCCCTGCTCGTCGCGGCCCTGCTCGTCGCGGCCCTGCTCGTCGCGGCCCTGGGCCGCTCGGGCGCTCACGCCGGGGTCCCGTCGAGCACGGCAGCGCTGGCGGACAGCCCGAGGCGGGTGGCCCCGGCGGCCACCATGGCGGCCGCCTGCTCGGCGGTCCGGATGCCGCCGCTGGCCTTGACGCCGAGGCGCCCGCCGACCGTCTCGGCCATGAGGCGCACGGCGTGCTCGGTGGCGCCTCCGCTGGGGTGGAAGCCGGTCGACGTCTTCACGAAGTCGGCACCGGCCTCCTCCGCCGCCCGGCAGGCCCCGACGACGGCGTCGTCCTCCAGCGCCGCGGACTCGATGATCACCTTGAGGACGCCGGGCGCCGGCACCGCGGCGCGCACCGCGGCGACGTCCTCGCGCACCGCGTCCCAGAGCCCGGCCCGGGCCGCCCCGACGTCGATGACCATGTCCACCTCGTGCGCGCCGGCGGCGACGGCCCGGGCCGCCTCGACGGCCTTGACGTCGCTGGCGTGCTTGCCGGAGGGGAAGCCGCACACGGTCGCCACCACGAGCTCGCCGGTGTCCGCCAGGGGCAGCGCCGACGGCGAGACGCACACCGCGAGGACGCCCAGGTCGCGCGCCTGCGCGACGAGAGCGGCGACGTCCGCGGGCGTGGCCTCGGGCTTGAGGAGCGTGTGGTCGACCATCGCGGCGATCTCCGCGCGGCCGGGGCGGCTCGGTTCGGCTGTCATGCCCCGCATCCTGGCAGCCCCCGCCGACACCCCGCCCCCGCGCCCGAGCACGGCCGTCCTCCCGGACGGAGGCGGGCCCGGACGGCGACCTACGCTCGCCCTCGTGGGCGCAGCAGCGGGAGCGGTGCACGACGTGCCGGGGCTCGTCACCCTGCACGTCTGGGGGGTGCGGCCCACGGCCGTCCCCGCCGCGCTGGGCCGGATGGCGACGGACCGGGCCCTGCTGCGCGGCAGCGGCGCACGGTGGACCAAGCTGCTCGGGACGGGCTCGGGACGCACCTTCACCGCCCGCGACGCCGACCCCCGCCACTGGGCGCTGCTGGCGACGTGGGACTCCCCCGCCGACGCCGCCTGGTTCGAGCGCTCGGCCCCTGTCCGGGGCTGGGGGCGCCTGGCCGACGAGCGGCTGCGCCTGGCCATGACGCCGGTCGCCAGCCGTGGCCTGTGGGGCGGCGTCGCGCCCTTCGGCGACCCGCCCCCGCGGCGCCCCGCGGCGGGCGCGCCGGTCGTGAGCATCACCCGGGCCCGGGTGCGGGTGCGCTCGTGGCACACCTTCACCGGCGCCGTCCCCCCGGTCTCGGGCGACCTGGCGCAGGTCGACGGCCTGCGGATGGCGATCGGCGTCGGCGAGGCGCCCCTGGGCCTGCAGGGCACCGTGAGCCTGTGGCGCGACAGCGAGGCCCTGACGGCCTTCGCCCACGGCCGGGCGCCGCACCGCGCCGTCGTCGAGCGCACGCCGCGAGAGGACTGGTACGCCGAGGAGCTGTTCGCCCGCATGGCGGTCGTCTCCGTCGAGGGCACCCTCGCCGGGCGCGAGCCCTGAGCGGTCCGCCTACGCTGCGGACGGTGGTGACGACGAAGCCATCGGGGCACCCGACGACGACGAGCCGGGGACGGCGCTCCCCGCTCGCGCTCGTCTCCCTCGTCCTCGCCGGCGCCGCCGTGCTGGCCCAGGTCGCCCACCCGCTGCTGTCCGGGGACGCCCTGCACGTCGCCACCGTGGCCGCCGTCGGGCTCTTCGCGGCCGCCGCCCTCACCGACGCCGCGCGCCGCTTCGGCGTCGCCGCGGCGGCCACCGTGCTGGTCGTGGCCGGCGGCCTGGGCCTGGCGGCCGAGGCCGTCGGGACGGCGACCGGCCTGCCCTTCGGCGAGTACGCCTACGCCGGCACGCTGGGGCCGCAGGTGCTCGACGTCCCCCTCGTCGTGCCGCTGGCCTGGGCGATGATGGCCTACCCGATGCTGCTCGCCGGCCGGACCCTGGCCCCTCCCGGCAGCTGGACCGCCGTCCCCGTCGCCGCGGTCGGGCTGGCCTCCTGGGACCTGTTCCTCGACCCCATGATGGTCGCCGAGGGGCACTGGGCGTGGGCCGACCCGACGCCCGCGCTGCCCGGCGTGCCCGGCGTGCCGCTGACCAACTACGCCGGGTGGCTGCTCGTGGCGCTCGTCATCACCGCCGTCCTGCACCGCGTCGTCCCGGACCCGCGGCGGCTCCCGCGCCGGCGCGGCCTGCCGTCGGCCTCGCGCCACCTCGTGCGGCCCCCCGCTCCCGGCACCCAGCGCGCGCGGGGCTCCGCCGAGCTCGCCGTCCCGAGCGTCCTGCTCGGCTGGACCTGGCTCGGCTCCACCGTCGACGCCCTGGTCTTCGCCGGCCGCCCGTGGGCCGCGCTGTGGGGCTTCGTCGTGATGGGCGGCGTGGTCGCGCCCACCCTGGCGCACTGGCTGTGGGCCGCCGGGCCCATGCGCCGGCGCCGGTGAGGCTCGCCCGCCGCGCCGGACGGGCCCTGGTCCGCGCGACGTCGGCCGTCTCGGCGGGCCTGCTCGTGCACGCGTGCGCCAACGCGGTGCTGCTGCGCCGACCGGTGGCCGACCCGCCCCCCGTCCGCGAGCGCACGAGCGTCCTGCTGCCCGTGCGCGACGAGGCGCACCAGGTCGCCGCCTGCGTGGCCGCCGTGCTGGCCCAGCGCGGCGTCGACGACCTGGAGGTGCTGGTCCTGGACGACGCGAGCCGCGACGGCACCGCCGCGGTCGCCCGCGCGGCGGCGGACGGCGACCCGCGCGTCCGCGTCCTGCCCGGCCGTCCTCCCCCGCCGGGGTGGCTCGGCAAGCCGTGGGCGTGCGCCCAGCTCGCCGACGCCGCCGGCGGCGACGTCCTCGTCTTCGTCGACGCCGACGTCCGCCTGGCGCCGGGGGCGGTCGCCGCAGCCGTCCACCAGCTGCGCGCGAGCGGTCTCGACCTCGTGTCCCCCTACCCCCGCCAGCTCGCCCTCACCCCCGGCGAGCGCCTGGTGCAGCCCCTGCTGCAGTGGTCCTGGCTCGCGACGCTGCCGCTGCGCCTCGCCGAGCGCTCGCCCCGCCCCTCGCTGTCGGCCGCCAACGGCCAGCTGCTGCTCGTCGACGCCGCCCGCTACCGGGCGGCGGGCGGCCACGCGGCCGTGCGCGGCGAGGTGCTCGACGACGTCGCGCTCGTCCGCGCGGTCAAGGCCGTGGGAGGACGGGGCGGCGTGAGCGACGGGACGGCGCTCGCGACGTGCCGCATGTACGACGGCTGGCCCGCCGTCCGCGACGGCTACGCCAAGTCCCTGTGGAGCGCCGGCGGCTCGTCCGGGCGCTCGCTGGCGCTCGCCGCTGCCCTGGCGGCGCTCGGGCTCGCCCCGCTCGCCGGGGCGCTCGCGGGCTCGCGCGCGGGCGCGCTGGGCCTGGCCGCCGGCGTCGCCTCGCGGGTGGTCGCGGCGCGCCGGACCGGGGGGCGCGCCTGGCCGGACGCCCTCGCGCACCCCGCGTCGCTGGTCGTCCTCGCCGGGCTCGTCGTCCGCTCCGTCCGCGGCTCCCGCCGCGGCGACCTGGAGTGGAAGGGCCGTCGCCTCCCCGCGTCCTGAGCACCCGCCCCCGATCCCCCCCGGCGGGCGGCCCGGGAGCCGCTCGAGGCACGCCGGGCGAGCCGGGGCGCGCCCGCCGCGCTGGCGTACCGTGAGCCGGTGCGCACCTGCCCCTCCCCCCGCCGCCGCGCCGCCGCGGCGCTCGTCGTCGCCGCGGCCCTGGGCGTCGCGGGGTGCACCACCGGCACCTCGACGGACAGCTCGACCCCCGTCCCGATGGCCTCGCCCTCGCCGTCGCCGGGCGAGTCGGCTCCCGGGGCCACCCCCACGCCGACCACGTCCGAGCCGGCCTCGGCCACCGCGACCCCGACCGGCGCCCCGACCGGCGTCGCCGTCGGAGAGGTGGTGGAGGGCTTCCCGCTCGACGTCGTCCCGCTGCTCCCGGAGGCCGAGGTCACCCTCTCGAACGTCGTGGAGCAGGACGGCGGCGGACGCACCGTCGCGCTGGCGGGGCGCACCTCCCGGAGCCCCGACGAGGTCGTCGCCTTCTACACGGGGGCGCTGACGGGCCAGGGCTTCACCGCCACCACGCCCCCGCAGGTGGAGGGAGCCGTCGTCACGACGTTCACGCGCGGCGCCGCCGCCGACCTGCTGACCCTGTCGATCACGTCCTCCGAGGGGCTGCAGGACTTCTCGATCGGCGGCCAGCTCGCCTGATGGCCCGCGTCGTCGTCGTCGGCGCGGGGGCGGGCGGCCTCGCCGTCGCCATGCGCCTGGCCCGCCAGCGGCACGACGTCCTGGTCCTCGAGTCCGCGGACGAGGTCGGCGGCAAGCTCGGCTGGGTCGAGCACGAGGGGTTCGGCTTCGACACCGGCCCGAGCCTGGTCACGCTCCCCGCCGTCTACCGCGACCTGTTCCTCAAGACGGGCAAGAAGCTCGAGGCCTGCGTGGACCTCGTGCCGCTCGACGTCGCGTGCCGGTACCGCTTCGCCGACGGCACGCAGGTGGACGTGCCCACCGGCTCGCGCGGCGCCCTGAGCCGCGCCCTCGACGAGGCCCTCGGCGAGGGGGCCGGCGAGCAGTGGTTGCGCCTGCTGGAGCGGGGCTCCCGGATCTGGGACCTCTCGCGCGGGCCCTTCCTCACCTCCCCCCTGCGGGGCCTGCGCACCCTCCTGCCGCTCGCGCGCAGCGGTGCGGACCTGCGCACCATCGCCCCGCTCACGTCCCTGCGCGGCCTCGGCGAGCAGCTGCTGGAGCACCCCCACCTGCGCACGATGCTCGACCGGTACGCCACGTACTCCGGCTCCGACCCGCGCAGGGCGCCGGCCGCTCTCGCGTCCACGGCGTTCGTCGAGCACGCCTTCGGCTCCTGGTACGTCCGCGGCGGCCTGCGGCGCCTGGCCCTGGCCATGGCCGAGCGGGTCGAGGCGCTCGGCGGCGAGATCCGCTGCGGCGCAGCCGTCGAGGAGATCCTCGTCCGGGACGGTCGTGCCGCGGGCGTGCGCCTGGCCGGCGGTGAGGAGGTGGTCGCCGACGTCGTCGTCATGGCCGGTGACGCCGCCGCGCTGCACGGCGCGGGCACCGGGGGGCGAGCCCTGCTGCCGCGGGGCCGGGTGCGCCGGCGCGGGGCGGCGCGGCTGCGGCGCGCGGAGCCGTCGGCGAGCGGCGTCGTGCTCCTGCTGGCCCTCGAGGGCCGGACGCCCGACCTGCAGCACCACACGGTGCTCTTCCCCGCCGACTACGACGCGGAGTTCGACGCGCTGTCCGGCACCGGACGGCACCGCGGGGCCCCGGTCCCGGTCGAGGACCCGACCGTCTACGTCAGCGCGCCCGACGACCCCGCGACCCGGCCGGACGAGGACTCCGAGGCCTGGTTCGTCCTCGTCAACGCCCCGCGCCACCGCCCCGGGGCGCCGCGCGAGGGCGTCGACTGGGACGCGGTCGAGGACGACGGCACCCCGCTGGCCGAGCGCTACGCCGACCACGTGCTCGACGTGATGGCCGCCCGCGGCCTCGACGTCCGCGACCGGGTGCGCTGGCGCGAGGTCCGCACCCCGGCCGACCTCGAGCGACTCACCGGCAGCGTCGGCGGCTCGATCTACGGCAGCTCGAGCAACGGCGCGCGCGCCGCCTTCCTGCGCCCGCCGAACGAGACGGAGCTCCCGGGCCTGTACTGCGTGGGCGGATCCAGCCACCCCGGCGGCGGCCTGCCGCTCGTCGGGCTCTCCGCCGAGGTCGTCGCGGGGCTCGTGGGCCGCGCCTGAGCCGGAGCGCGCGAAACGCCTGCGGGCGCCGACGGTCATGTGCCCGAAACATCCGGGTACGACCGTACGGGTCAGCACGCGGCCGCCCCGGTCCGGGCACCACGACCGAGGAGAGCCCCTGTGAGGACGAGATCACGCGCTGCCGCGCTGGTCGGGACACCGGTGGTCGTCGCGGCGCTCGTCGCGCCCACCAGCACGGCCAGCGCCTTCACCTACGCGACCGACGGCAGCGGCACGGCCTGGGGCGTCCAGGACGCCTCGCCCCCCGGCGTCGACACCGGCAGCATCCGCGCCACGCAGCTGGGCACCGGGGTCCTCGCGCCGTACTCCACGACCCTCAACGGCTACGGCGGCATCCGCGTCGCGGTCGACTCGACGCAGGAGCAGCACCGCTTCGACGGCGAGCTGCTCCGGGGCTTCGGCCTCGTCGAGCGCGGAGAGGGGCACTTCGAGACGACGCAGTCGGTCGACCTCGGCGGGGTGCGCATCTCCCGCACCGTCGACGTCCGGCAGGACGCGGCCTGGGGCCGGTGGCTGGACACCTTCACGAACCGGACCCGGGAGCCGGTGACCGTCGAGGTCGCCTTCGGCGGGCAGACCGGCTACGGGGCGACCGGCAGCAGCGCGAGCCGGGTCGTGAGGACCTCCAGCGGGGACGCCGCGGTCACCCCGGACGACGTCTGGACCGCCTCTGCGAGCGAGACGGTCGCGGGCCGCACCACGGGCGGCCCGACGGCGACGGTCGTCGGCGACTTCGACCGCACGGGGAACTGGTTGAGGGACACCTTCACCCAGCCGATGGGCGCCGAGGGGCACGCCGCCAACTTCCCGGCCTACGTGAGCACCCTCGTCGTCGAGCCGCTGGAGAGCGTCTCGCTGCTGCACTTCGTCGTCGTGGGCGAGCCCGTCACGCCGGAGTCCCAGGAGTCCGAGCTCGACGAGGTGGGCGGCGTGGCCGCCGCGCTCGCCGCCCGTCCCGTGCTCGAGGGCCTGTCCAGCGCGGAGATCTGCTCCGTCGCCAACATGGACGGCCTGTCGCCGGCGGACGTCGGGGCCGAGCCCGCGCACTGCCGCGGCCGGGGTCCCACGAGGGTCCGGCAGCCGCTCGCGCCCCCGGCACCCGCCACCACCACCCGCTCGTCCTACGACGTGGTCGACCGCACGATCGAGGAGATGCGGGCCGACCTGGAGGCCGGCCGCACCACGTCCGTGCAGATCACCCGCGCCTACCTGGACCGCATCGCCGCCTACGACGAGGGCCAGTTCGGGTTCAACGCCTTCACGACGGTCGCCGACGACGCCGTCCGGCAGGCGGTGGTGGCCGACCGCCGCCGGGCCGCCGGCGAGACCGGGGCGCTCCTGGGGATCCCCCTGGCGGTCAAGGACCTGTACGACACCGAGGACATGCCGACGACCAACGGCTCCCTGACGTTCGAGGGGTTCCGACCGGCCGAGGACGCCTACCAGGTCGCCCGTCTGCGCGAGGCGGGCGCGGTCGTCCTCGGCAAGGCGAGCATGGAGGAGTACGCCACGAGCGGCTCCTACTCCGACAGCGCCTACGGGACGGTGTGGAACGCCTTCGACCCCTCGCGCTCCGCCCTGGCCTCCTCCGGGGGCTCCGCGGTGGCCACGGCGACCAGCATGGCCGCCGCGGGGCTGGGGTCCCAGACCGGTGACTCGCTGTACGCCCCCGCGGCGGCGGCCAGCCTCGTGACGCTCCGCGGCACCGACGGCATGCAGTCCGACCGCGGCGTGATGCCGCTGAGCTGGCTGCAGGACTACGCCGGCGCCATGACCCGCTCGGTGTCGGACCTGACCGACATCCTGAACGCCACGTCGGGCACCGACCCCGAGAACCCCGAGACCGCCGAGGCCGACGCCCACCGGCCGGAGGACTGGCGCAGCGTCCTCGACGAGGACGCGCTGCAGGGCAAGCGCATCGGGATCCTCCCCGCGGCGTGGGAGGACCCCTACGGCACCACGACGACGATCGAGGCGTCCGAGCGGGCGCTGTCGCAGCTGGAGGCGGCCGGGGCCGAGGTGGTCGAGCTGGCCGCGGGGCCGCAGGCGCCGCAGCGCCCCTCGGTGGACACGAACTGGGAGGGCTGGGCCCGCTACCTCGAGTCCCACCCCGAGCTGGGGTTCGCCGGCCCCGCCGACGTCGTGTGCTCGCAGGACAAGCTGCCGTACACGCGGTACCCGCCGGAGCACTGCGAGGGCAGGGAGCGCATGACCGACGCCGAGGTGGCGGCCTGGCGCGACTACCGGGCCCAGTACAAGGCCAGCATCGGCACGTGGCTGGACGAGAACGACGTCGACGCCGTGGTGTACCCGGGCCTGCTGTCGGAGATCAGCCTCAACGACGGCGGTGGCAACCGCTCGAGCTTCGGGCGGCGCGACACGCCCTCGGGCAGCTCGGGCGTCCCGACCGTCGCCTTCCCGGCGGGGACGGACGCGAACGGCGCGCCGGTCAGCCTGCAGCTGCTGGGGCGCGCGTGGGCCGACGCCGAGATCGTCGGCATGGCCTACGCCTTCGAGCAGGTGGCCGACGGCCACGTCGCGCCCGGCACCGTCCCGGCGCTCGAGCGGGTCGGTCGCGCCCGCGCGAGCTAGCGGACCGGCTCCAGCGCTCCCGCCCTGGACCTCCCGGCCCCGGGACTCCGGGGCCGCACCGACGACGAGGCCCGCCCCCGGTCCCGGGGGCGGGCCTCGTCAGGTGCCGCAGGGGTCAGCGGCCGCCGCGACGACCGCCGCCCGCGCGCGAGACGTCGACGACCGAGCGGCGCTGGGCCGGAGGACGGGTCGAGGAGCCGGAGCCGCCGCCGGACGAGCTCGTGCCGGAGCCGGACGACGAGCCACCGCCGTACCCGGCGGAGGAGGACGACCAGCTCGACGGCGCGCCGCCCCGACCGCCACCACCAGCGCTGGGACGACGACCGCCACCGCCGCGCGGGGCGCCGGCGCCGCTGCGGGAGCCGCTGCTCGCCGTCGTCGCACCGCCGCCGCCCGCGCCGCGACCGCGGCTGCGTCGACCGCCGCCGGCGGCGGGCTGCTGCGGCGGCGCCGGGGGCGCCGGCTCGACGTGGGCGGCCACCGGGCCGGTGAGCTCGGCGACGACCGGGGAGGAGGCGTCGACGTCGTGCTTGGCCGGCGCGATCCCGGCGAGGCGCACGAGCGTGCGCACGTCGCCGTTCTGCTCGGGCAGCACGAGCGTGACGACGTCGCCGCCCGAGCCGGCGCGGGCCGTGCGGCCGGAGCGGTGCAGGTACGCCTTGTGCTCGGTGGGCGGGTCGACGTGGACGACCAGCTCGACGTCGTCCACGTGGATGCCCCGCGCCGCGATGTCGGTCGCCACGAGCACCTTCACGTCACCGGTGGAGAAGGCGGCCAGGTTCTCCTGGCGCTTGTTCTGGGACAGGTTGCCCTGCAGGTCGACGGCGGGGATGCCCGAGGCCGTCAGCTGGCGGGCCAGCTTCTTCGCCTGGTGCTTGGTGCGCAGGAACATCATCCGGCGGCCGGTGCCCGAGGCGAGCGCGCGCACCACCTCGGCCTTCGCGTCGGCGTCGCGCACCGACAGCCAGTGGTGCGTCATCTCCACCACCGGCGAGGTCGCCGGGTCGATGGCGAAGGTGAGGTGGTCGGAGAGGTACCGGCGCACGAGCACGTCCACGCCGTTGTCGAGCGTCGCCGAGAAGAGCATCCGCTGGCCGCCCGCCGGGGTTCGGTCGAGCAGCCGCTTGACGCCGGGGAGGAAGCCCAGGTCGGCCATGTGGTCGGCCTCGTCCAGGACGGTGACCTGCACCTCGTCCAGGCGCAGGTGGCCCTGGCCGATGAGGTCCTCGAGGCGGCCCGGGCAGGCGACGACGACGTCGACCCCGGCGGACAGCGCCGTGACCTGCCGGCCCTGGGGGACGCCGCCGAAGATGGTCGTGACCTTCAGCCCGACCGCCGTCGCCAGGGGCTCGAGCGTCGCGGTGATCTGCGTGGCGAGCTCGCGCGTCGGGGCCAGCACCAGACCGCGGGGACGCCCGGGGCTGCGGCGTCCGCCCGCGGAGCCGGCCAGCCGCGCGGCGAGCGGCAGCGCGAAGGCGAGGGTCTTGCCGGAGCCCGTGCGCCCCCGGCCGAGGACGTCGCGGCCCGCCAGCGTGTGGGGCAGCGTGACGGCCTGGATGGGGAAGGGCTTCTCGAAGCCGCGCCCGGCGAGCGAGGTCGCCAGCGGCTGCGGGACGCCGAGCTCGGCGAAGGACTGGTCGACGAGCGCGTCCTCGGAGACGAGGACGGCGCCGGCGAGGTCGTCGGTGGGCGCGGCGGCGGCGGGGGCCGGACGGCCGCCGCTCCGCGGGGCGCCGCCGCGACGGGGTGCGCCACCGCTGCGGGGCGCGCCCTGGCGGGGTGCGCCCCCGCGGGCGGAGGAGGAGGGACGGGACGGACGGGACTCGGGCACAGGTGCCTCTCGGGCCGAGGTGCGGGCGCCGAGGGGCTCCTCCCGCGCGGGGCCGGCGGGCGCGGCGGGCGAGCTGCCGAGCCGCTGCCGGTGAGCTGCGGGGGCGGCTCGGCGGG
>Ga0210040_10002648_pt1 | contig 24991 bp, 19 predicted proteins | sample CryGeyCG12114_NA_FD_185462 | JGI IMG/M metagenome (GOLD analysis project Ga0210040, IMG submission 185462) | Groundwater microbial communities from aquifer - Crystal Geyser CG19_WC_8/21/14_NA (SPAdes) (version 2) | ecosystem: Environmental > Aquatic > Deep subsurface > Groundwater | place: USA... | reverse complement strand
TTACTTCTTTTGATTCCTGTTTATCACCTTTTTCCATTTCTTCTACTTTCTCCACGTAAATGCTCAGCAATCGCATCAGGGAATCTAGTTTATACTCCTGAAAACTTTTTAATTGTTTTGTGTCTTTAACATAAAGCGTCATGTGGGCTCCGTTAGGAAGTTTAATTACAATGGTATCTTGATTGCCCAGAGTTGATGCAAGAGAAAGGTTGGCGGCCTGTACCGACTCACCGGCAACCGTGGCCATGAAAATGGCTATTAGTAGAAGTAAGCGTTTCATGATAATGGAGAATTTAGAGTGGAATTACTTTGTTTATTTTATCTTTAATATTATTCTTTTCGTCTTTGAGACGTTCAGTATTAATTCCTAATGCCGCCAGCTCCACTCGTTCGCCGTTTTTTAGGTTGCGAGCTTGTTTGTAGATGTTTTTCAGGAACCGTCCTTTATTGGCCAGATTATCGCGTAGCCCGCTATTTTCATTTTCTTGGGTTAACTCATCCAGGTTATCGCGTTTTACGGTTATCTGAATTATGTTAACTGGTTCGTTCAGGGCTAAAGTCACCTGTTTTTCAGAGCTCGGAACATTGGTTTCCTGTACAAGTAAAACCTGGGTTTCGGTTACCGGTTGCTGTCCTTTTTTCTTGGTTACTGCTCTTTTTGCCGCTGTTCTCTTCCGATTAGCTTGCGCTAACAGGTTATTATCTTTTATTTTCCTGGTCTTTCCTGCTACCGAAGACGCAACTTCTTTTTTAAATTCGGGTGCCTCTATTGTACCAGATGCTGCTACTTTATTTTTAGTTGCCTGCTCCGGAGCAATTTCTATTGGTTTATCTATTTTTTGTTCTATTATCGGCTTGGTTACCGCCACTGGCTGACTACTAATAAGAGCTTGGTTACGCAAAAATAATAAGCCCACTACCAGCAAAATCGAAATGCTGGCCGCCACGTAATACAGCCAAATTTTATTCTCCTTTTTTGGCGGTTCCATTTTTTGCTGTAACCGGCTCCAGGCATCCGCCGAGGGCCTGGCCGGCAATCCGGCTAGGCGGTCCTTAAATAATTTATCTATTTCTTCTGGTTCCATGTTGTCAATTTTTTGAGATTTCGTAACCCACTAACCGCTTTTGTAACATAGCCCGGGCTTTGCTCAATTGCGATTTAGAAGTACCTTCGTTTATATCCAGCATCTCGGCAATTTCTTTGTGCGAATACCCTTCGATGGCGTATAAGTTAAAAACGGTGCGGTAGCCGGCCGGTAGGTCTCGTAACAATTGGTACAAATCTTCGGCGGCCAGCTCGCTCTCCACCGAAGCATCATCAGAGGCTAACTGAATGTGATCTTTTTCAATGGCCAGGTGCAAGGGTTCTTTTTTTCGTAAATAGCCCAGTGCTTCGTTGATCACAATGCGTTTCATCCAACCCTCAAAACTGCCTTCGTTTTTAAATTGGGCTACATGCTGAAATATTTTCACCAATCCGTTCAACATAACTTCTTCCGCATCCAACTGATTTTTCAGGTACCGAAAGCAAATACCCAACATAATGCCGGCATATTTTTCGTACACAATTTTTTGGGCTTTACCATCGCCTTTTTTTAATCCTGCAATCAGTTCCGGCTCGTTCACGTTAATGGTAAAGTTTAAGCAGCTAAAGTAGTTTTAGGTTCTTTAGTAGGGTAGATGCAAAGCTAGATAGAAGGGTTGCCTGGAGACAAAATAATTTTAGGTAATTTATAATAATTTTTTTCAGAAAAGACTTAATGTAATCTAGGCGGATTACTCTCCGGAAAGCTCCTTGAAATAATTTTTATTGTAGAAGTAGATTGGCAATTGTAATTTAATTATTTCTAAAGCTAAATAGCAAATCAGGAAAAGAATATAGGCTTTATTTTGCCCGAAAATCGAGAAAGAAGATTAGGTTGAGAAGAACTAATATAAAGGCGGATTATAAACTAAACTTTATTAATCAGCTGAGAAAAAAATAAAAAGAAAAAAGGGGAATTAATATTCCCCTGATGATAACATGACTAAGGTACAGCCATAAATTGTTTCGATGTTGGCCGCTCGGGCTTTATTTTCTAGTTCACTATTTTCGGTACCCGGATTAAATATGATACGCTTGGGTTTCAAAGAAAGAATATAATCGTACCACCCGGGTAAGTTGTTGGTGCCCACGTATAAGGTTACAGTATCTACATCCGCAATTAATTTCTTTTCGGTAATAATTTCCTCACCAGCTACTTCACCTTTGCGAATACCCACCGGAACCACCGCATGGCCAAAGCGTTTTAATTTATTAGCTGCCAAATAAGCAAAGCGGGAAGGATTATCAGTGGCTCCCAAAACAACAGTCTTTTTCATATTTCTAGCTTTTAGTTATTTAGTATTTGGATTTAGAGGTCCGATCTATCTTCTATCGTTTAAACAAACCTCTATCCAAAAAGATTAGTTTAAAACTTTTATTTTCTTACCCTGGCAACCAGCATCTCGGCGCAACGTTCGCCGTCCATGGCAGCCGACACAATGCCGCCAGCATATCCGGCTCCCTCGGCGCAGGGATACAGATTTTTTATTTGTACGTGCGCCAGCGTTTCTTTATCGCGCGGAATGCGCACTGGGGAAGAAGTCCGGCTTTCCACCCCAATTATTTGCGCTTCGTTTGTCAGGTACCCTTTCATTTTTGCCCCAAATTGTTTAAATCCTTCTTGCAACCGGTAGGAAATAGGTTTGGGTATAAAACTGTGCATATCCACCGAGGCCAATCCGGGTTGGTACGAAGTTTCTAATAAGCTGGCCGAAGTAGTACGACGGGTAAAATCGAGTAGACGCTGGGCTGGTGCTACCTGGGTGCCGCCGGCCATGCGGCAAGCCGCTTTTTCTAAGTCTTGTTGCATCCGCAAACCGGCCAGTGGCCCGTGTTGCGCTAGGTTCATGTCATCCAGGTCAATAGCTACTACAATACCGGAGTTGGCAAATTTAGAATCGCGGCGGCTCGGCGACATCCCGTTTACCACCACTTCGCCGGGAGCCGTAGCCGCCGGCACAATAAAGCCTCCCGGACACATGCAGAATGAAAAGATACCCCGTTGCTTATTATCCAGCACTACCTGATGTACCAACGCATACGAAGAAGCCGGTAAGTAGGGTCCCCGGTCGGCTCTTTTGTATTGCACCTGGTCGATGAGGGATTGTTGATGTTCTACCCGCACGCCCATGGCAAAGGGTTTGGCTTCGATTAAAATATTTTTGGCGTGTAGTAATTCGTAAATATCACGGGCCGAGTGGCCGGTGGCTAATATAACACCTTCGCCAGTAAATTCTTTCCCGTTTGCCGTGACTACTCCGCGCATAATTTCATTTTGCAAGATAAAATCAGTAACCCTAGTATTAAAATGTATTTCCCCAGCGGCCTGCAAAATGGTTTCCCTGATGTTAGCAATGATAACGGGTAATTTATTCGTGCCAATGTGCGGATGCGCATCAAATAATATTTCGGGCGTGGCGCCGTGTTGCACTAAAATTTGCAGCACCCGGTAAATATCACCGCGTTTTTTGGAGCGGGTATACAGTTTTCCATCCGAGTACGTGCCCGCACCCCCTTCACCAAAACAATAATTAGAATCCGGATTTACTAGGTGTTCTTTGTTGATGGCGGCTAAATCGCGGCGGCGGGTGCGTACATCTTTGCCGCGCTCCAGAATAACGGGTTTTAGTCCCAACTCGATGGCGCGTAAGGCCGCAAACAACCCAGCCGGACCAGCACCTACAATAATTACCTGTTTTTGCCGGCTTACATCATTATAAATATATCGGGGCGTAATAACATCTGCGGGAGGAGGCGAGGTGTACACATCGGCTTTAATACGTAAAACCACATCTTTGCCCCGGGCATCGATAGAGCGTTTCAGCTTGTGAATAAAGACGACCTCCTCTGCTGGCAAGAGAGCAGCGCGGGTAATTTCTTTATTTAACAATTCTTCCTGGTAAGCTATTTCGGGCGTAACTACCAGTTCAATTTCTTTTTTCATACGTTTTCGGTAAGGGAGTTATCCTTAAATCGAAGGGCTAATTAATGCCCTGGTAAGTTTACAACCAAATTAGCAGCGGTATAATTCGTTTCTAATGCCGAATACTACAAACTTTCGAGCACTTTCTCTACCCAACCTTTGCCCCAGTCTTCTAATTCCTGCTCTGACCAAATAGCCGGGAAAAATATTCGTCTTTGAAATTTGGGGGGTAAATATTTCCGCCAGTTGGTGCCGCCGGTGGCCGGTTTAGCATCGTCATCGACTTGCAAATAGCGCACCGCCGATTTATAATGCATTAGGGGCCAATTTACATTTACGTTGCTATCCAATTCCTTTAACTGCCGGATGAGGCGCGGGTGGTTTTTATCCGCTTCGGGCAATCGTTGCACCACGGCCCAAACATTTTTATCTTTATACAAGCGGGCGTGTTGATGTAAAGAATCGGTGTATTTATGTTCAAACTGCAACAAAGTGAGGGTTTTAGCGCCCGATTCGGCGTGGGTAGCGCCGGCTTTCCAGTAGATACAACCCATCAATTCGTCGTGAGTAGCGTTTTCGCCCAAGGCTTGCCGTTTTTCCCGGTCAGATAAGTTTTGTAAATCCGTGGCGCAAATTTCAATCATCCGGAATTGTACCGATTGAAATCCGCTGGCGGGCATGAGCGACATCCGGAATTGAAGGAATTGTTTCGGGTCCATGCCGTCCACCATTACATCAAAAGAATCTATCAGGTTTTCAAAATACCGGTTTATCCGTTGCAGCCGCATTATTAAGATATTCAGCGCGATATCTTTGGTGTTGCCAATACATTCAAATTCGTTCAGGCATAGCTTAAAATATAATTCGGTTATCTGGTGATAAATAATAAATATCCGCTCATCAGCAATGGTGGTGCGGGGATTTTGTAAACTTAGTAACGTATCCAGTTGAATGTAATCCCAATAATTCGTAAAATCTGCGTAATACAAACCTTCCAGATAAGAAGCCAAATCCTGCCCCAACGCTTCATACTTTTTTTCCAGCCGCTTTAGCTGCTCCAATACTTCCGGTGAAAAATGCTGATCCATCTATATATAATTCCTTATGTTTTATGCGTTAATTTTTTAGTCCACAGTCCACAGACGATAGTCCATAGCAATATTTTTTGACCGTAATAATTTTATTACATAATGATCTGTCGCTATCTGATTAACTTACTATTAAATCGCCAATAATTATTTCGGGTTGAGCTGAAAATTATTGGCCTTGTCTTAATTTTTTATTTTTATCTAAGCCGTAAATATATAATATTTAAAATTTATGTGCGCTAGCTTACTATTTCAATTAAATTTCTGATTATTGTAGTACGGATTAATCTAGCTATGGCTGAAAAAAGCAGTATTTTTGATATGATCGGACCCATCATGATTGGTCCGTCGAGTTCTCATACTGCGGGCGTGGTACGCATTGCCCGGGCGGCCATCCGGATATTAGGGGCGGCGCCGGAAAAAGCAGAAATTACCTTTTATAATTCCTTTGCCCGCACTTACGAAGGGCACGGCTCGGATCGGGCGGTTATTGCCGGTTTACTAGATTTTAAAACCGATGATACCCGGATTAAAGAAGCCTTTAGTTACGCGGAAAAGGCCGGACTGGAATATACTTTTAAATCGGTGGGCAATGCCTCGGCTTTACATCCCAATTCAGTTAAATTAAATCTGGTGCACCAGGATCGCTCGGTGGAAGTAATTGGTCAGAGCCGGGGAGGAGGAGTTATCCGGATTGTAGAGGTCGATGGCTTTCTGGCCGATTTTTCTGCGAACCTGCACACCTTAATTGTAGAAGCCGACGATGTGAAAGGAAGTATTGCTTTTATCTCCGATGTAATTGCCCACGATGATTGTAACATTGCCACCATGACGGTTTCGCGGAAAGGAAAAAACCAGGTAGCCCGGCAGTTTATTGAGATGGATTCGAGTTTATCGGCTTTAACGCTGGAATACATGCGGCATCTAAAATGGATTAAGCATATAATATATATCCCAAACATTGAGTAGTAATGGTAGTATTTAGAAACAAAAAATGGATAGCCGGCGCTCTACTGGCTTGTTTAAGCTACGCCACCCCAACTTTAGCTCAAACTACTAAAACCACCTGGACCTTGCAGGAGTGCGTTGATTATGGCGTAAAAAGTAATTTGCAAATAAAACAAGCCGAGTTGAACGGCGATTTGGCTAATGTGAACTTAAGACAAGTGAGGGGAAATATATTACCTTCGGTTAACGCCAGTACTTCCTATAGCTTAAACTTCGGCTTAAACAATGACCCGACCACCGGGACTTTGGTTAATAATGAGAATCAGGCAAATAATGTCTCGGTTAATGCCAATGTTCCTATATTTAGTGGCTTTCAATTAAGAAATAGCATTAAGCAAAACAAATTAAATATAGACGCTACCCGGTCAGATATTGAAAAAGCTAAAAACGACATTATTTTAAATATTGTATCGGCGTATTTGCAGATAATTTTAAGTGACGAATTATTACAAACGGCCCAATTGCAATTAGCGACTTCGCAGGAGCAAGCCAGCCGAACCCAAAAGCTATTTAAAGCTGGCAGCGTAGCCGAGAGTAATGTTTTTGAAATTAATTCCCAAATTGCTTCCGACGAAGTAAATATTGTTAATGCCCAAAACGACAAAGACATTGCGGAATTAAATCTGATTCAGTTGCTGAACTTGCAGCAGGTGAAAGATTTTGAAGTAGTTAAATTAGATGTTAAGGATCCGGATGAAACGCTTATAACCTTTAACGCCGAAGACGTTTATGCCCAGGCGCAGCAGCGTATGCCGGAAATTAGAAGCGCCGATATTCGGGTTAACAGTGCATTGGTAGGAGTAAATGTGGCCCGAGGCGCGCTATATCCGCAATTATCATTAGGTGGTTCTTTCAGTACCAGTTATTTCAATCTAAATAAAGATAGAACAGTTGAATTAGGGCAAGAACAGAACGCTATTATTGGTTTTTTAAACGGTGATGTCAACCAAACAGTAACCTCCATCAACACCTTTAGAAATCCTATTACCGAACCATATACTTATTTTACCCAATTATTAGATAACCGGGGGGGGGGATTTTTCTTGAACCTGAGTATTCCCATCTTTAACGGTTTTAGTGCCCGTAATGGCGTGCAACAAGCCACCATAAATCACCAGAATGCTATTCTGAACACCGAGATTGTCCGGAATCAATTGCGGCAAACCATTCAACAATCGTATGCCGACGCGGCGGCGGCCCAGAAAAGATTTATTGCCACCAAAAGGCAACTAGCTGCTTTAGAATTAACTTTTCGGAATGCTCAAATCAGGTTTAATAACGGTATCATCAATCCTACTGATTTTAATGTAGCCCGCAATAATTTTATTCGCTCCCAATCTGATTTAATTCAGGCCAAATACCAGTATACGTTCCGGCTAAAAGTTTTAGAATTTTATCAGGGCAAACCAATAACTTTTTAATCTGCTTTTATGGCGAACAAAAATTCAAATCGAATTATATATTTATTAGGTGCTTTATTAATAGTGCTGTTATTAGGTGCCTTTGTGGCCAAAAAGCAAGGCTGGATTGGTACCAAAACCGGTATTGCCGTTACCGTAGATAAGGCCAAAGTAGCTACCATTATCGAAAAAGTAAGTGCTTCGGGCAAAGTACAACCGGAAGTAGAAGTTAAAATTAGCCCGGACGTACCCGGTGAAATAACGGATTTATACGTGAAAGAAGGAGATGCGGTAACCAAAGGACAGTTACTGCTAAAAATTCGGGCGGATAATTACGTTTCGGTGGTGGAGATGCAACAGGCCCAGGTAAATACCCAACGGGCTAATTTGGCTCAAGCGAAAGCACAGTTATCCCAAACAATGGCAAATGGCACCCAAACCCGCTTAACCTACAACCGCAACACCGAGCTTTTTAAACAAAAGGTAATTTCTCCCTCGGAATACGAAGCCAGTAAAGCTACTTATGAGGTCAGCCGCCAAGAAGCGGAATCAGCCCGGCAGCGCGTACGGGCGGCCGAATTCAGTCTACAGAGCGCCCTGGCCAGTCTGGAAGAATCTCGTAAAAATCTGAACAAAACGACCATTTATGCCCCGGTGAGCGGCACTATTTCTAAGTTAAGCGTAGAAAAAGGGGAGCGCGTGGTAGGAACGTCGCAAATGGCCGGAACCGAATTATTACGAATTGCCAACCTGAATACCATGGAAGTACGGGTAAACGTAAATGAAAACGATATTATCCGGGTAAACGTCGGCGATTCGGCTATTGTGGAAGTGGATTCTTATTCCGGCAAAGACGAAAAATTCCGGGGAGTGGTCACGCAAATTGCCAATACCGCCAAGGATGCTATCACGCTGGAAGCTGTAACGGAGTTTGAAGTTCGGGTACGGTTACTCAATGATTCGTACCAACACTTAAATCAGGACAAGAAAGGCACCACACCTTTCCGGCCCGGCATGACCGCATCGGTGGATATTTTAACGGAGAAAAAACAAAATGTATTGACGGTTCCGTTGGCGGCCGTTACCACCCGATCCAAAAATGACCGGAAGCAAACCCGACCGGCTCAATCAGCGGTACAAGTTACCGAAAATAAAGATACACCGGCAAGAAATGAAGATATACAGGAAGTGGTATTTGTGCACCGGGGCGGTAAGGTAAACGCCATTAAAGTGAAAACCGGAATTAGCGATTTTGATAATATTGAAATAATTAGTGGTTTAAAAGCCAGCGACGAAGTAATTTCGGGACCTTTCCGGGCCGTTTCGAAACAATTAAAAGACGGTGCTGCTGTAGATGTAAAAGATGCCGAAACGATTGCCCGTACCGGTGGTACTCCCGAGGAGGAAGAAGTAGAAGAAGATTAATCAGCTTAAATATATTTTTTTGGAACATATAACAGTTATTGGCGGTGGCAGTTGGGCCACCGCTTTGGTTAAAATCCTATCGGAAAATAAAAATAAGGTTACCTGGTGGCTGCGCAATTCGAGTGATGTGCAGCATATAACGGAGTACCGGCACAATCCCCGGTATATAAGCGGCATCACCTTCGATTTAAATTATGTATTTCCTACTGCCGATTTGCCGGCCAGCCTGGAACCAGCCAAGGTAGTAGTTTTAGCCATTCCAGCAGCTTTTGTACAAACAACCTTAAGTAGCTTACCGTCCACAATTTTCAACCGCAAGCTGGTGGTTTCGGCTATTAAAGGCATGGTGCCCCTGCAAAATATATTAATTACTGATTATTTAGAACAGGCTTTTGGGGTGCTGCCTGCGCAACAATGTGTTATTGCCGGTCCGTGCCACGCCGAAGAAGTAGCCCTGGAAAAGCAATCTTATTTAACCATTGGCTCGCACGATTTGGAAAGAGCGGAAAGCTTCTGCCAGTTACTGCGCAACCGGTACGTAAAAGCTACGCCGGTAGACGATATAGATGGGATAGAATATTGCGCGGTTATGAAAAATATAATTGCACTGGCGTGCGGCATTACCCACGGATTAGGCTATGGCGATAATTTTCAGGCGGTGCTGGTATCGAATGCCTTACAGGAGATTAACCGGTTCTTACACGCTGTTATGCCGGTTACCCGCGATTTAAGTGGCTCGGCTTATTTAGGTGATTTACTCGTTACCGCATACTCCCAGTTTAGCCGTAACCGGACTTTTGGCAACATGATTGGCCGCGGCTACACAGTTAAATCCGCGCAATTTGAAATGAATATGGTAGCGGAAGGGTATTATGCCGTGCAAAGCATTTTTGCCATGAATAAAATTTTAAAAGTAGATATGCCTATAACGGATGCCGTGTACCGTATTTTATACGAACGCATTTCGCCCGCCGTGGAGATAGAAATCTTGAAAGAGAAGTTTGAATAATTAAGACTACTACTTACTCATCCATGTAAATATGTATTGGTTAAGTTTGTTTTGCCTGAATATAATCCTTTCATGGGTAATATTCAGTTTTTTTATTTACTCGTAAAATCAATCCAATATCGTTTTAAATTCCGTAGAGTAATAAAGGTTCGTAACCGGATTATATTTTTATCTTTAATTAGTTTAACCATTGCTTCCATCTTCCGCTGATACTGCTTTAATTTTATTTGCCCGCACGGCAGAAGAGGAGGTGCACCATAAACATTTATTGCCCGGTCAGACTTTAAAAAAGCAAAAAACACTTTTTAATCACCTTAATACCAAAGCCGAGAATACGTTAAAGGCCACTAAGCTGCCGTATTATATTTTTCACAAGCAGGATCAGGTAGGAGATACATTTGGACAGCGTTTGTACACGGCAATAGCGGCAGTTTTTAAATTAGGTTATAAAAATGTATTAGTTATTGGGAATGACTGTCCCGCGCTGGGAACAACAGCTATTCTAAAAGCGACCGGTAAAATATCTCAGCAAAATGTGGTAATCGGACCTACGGATAAAGGGGGAATTTACCTGCTGGGCATCAATCAGGATACTTTTTATAAACTGGATAACTTAGACGATATACGGTGGCAAACCGCGCATGTAACGCATGATCTAGAGATTTTTTTTTCTAAAAAATCGGCTACGATAAAGTGGTTAAAAGCGAACACCGATCTAAACCAACCTGTCGATCTAAAGAAAATTGTTACAGGTGGATATACTACTTATAACCTTCGGAAAATATATTATTCTTCGTTGAATATTAAAAGCGCTTGGTTTACCCACGAAAGTTTCAAATTTAATTATTCTTTTCTGGCTATTAGCCACCTTGTTTTCCGGGGACCACCGCAGTTGGTGTAATCCGTAAGGCCACTGCAATTCACAGCATTTACTCTTTCCTGATATTCCAACCGACAATTGCTGGTTGGCCCTTTTTATTTATATTATTTAATCCCTCTGACGATAATGGAAAAAACTTATTATAATCCCGAAGACCTAAAAAAATTTAGTAATATATCTGAATTCTCGCCTAAACTCGCCGAAAAGTTTTTCAGTTATTACGGCGAGGTTTTTGCAGAAGGAGAATTAACCGCCCGGGAGAAATCATTGATTGCCCTGGCCGTGGCGCATACCGTCCAGTGCCCTTATTGCATAGATGCTTACACCGTTGATACTTTAGAAAAAGGCTGCACCGAAGGGCAAATGATGGAGGCCATTCACGTAGCGGCAGCTATTCGGGGAGGTTCCTCGTTGGTACACGGCGTGCAAATGATGAATAAAGTCAAAGACATTGTAATGTAATTCATGCAATCCTTAAAAAAGAAAAAACACTTTTTTTCCGATACCTTTATTCAACTGGAGGTTTTAAACCAGGCGACTCAAACCGGTAGCCAATTTCCGGCTTTTACCCAGAAGCTGCGGGAGGCGCATTTGTTTCCGCTAAAATCGAGGCAACTCGAGGTGTTCCAGGTGAACATTGGTAAAATGTGCAACCAGGTGTGCCGGCATTGCCACGTAGATGCCGGCCCGGATCGTAAAGAGATCATGACCCGGGAAACCATGCAGTATTGCCTGGATGCGTTGGCCCAAACCACTATCCGTACGGTGGATTTAACCGGGGGAGCACCCGAAATGAACCCAGATTTTAGGTGGTTTGTATCGGAAATCAGGAAATTAGGCCGGGAAGTAATTGTGCGCTGTAACCTGACGATAATAGTAGCGAATAAAAAATATTATGATTTGCCCGAATTTTTTAAAGGACACCAAATACACGTAATTTCTTCGTTACCATACTTTTCAGCGGCCCGCACAGATGCCCAACGGGGAAACGGGGTGTTTGAAGATTCTATTAGGGCTTTAAAAATGCTGAATGCGGTGGGCTACGGTAAACCCGAATCCGGTTTAACGCTCGATTTGGTGTATAACCCGTCCGGTGCTTTTTTGCCCGGAAATCAATTGGCTTTAGAAGCGGAGTTTAAGAAAAAATTAAAAACTGGGTTCGAGGTAGAATTTAACCAATTATTTGCGATTACCAATTTACCTATCAGCCGCTTTTTGGATTACCTAATCGAGAGCAAAAATTACGAAGGGTATATGGAAAAATTAGTCACGGCTTTTAATCCTGCGGCCGCGGCCAACGTTATGTGCCGGAATACAATTTCTATTAGTTGGGACGGCTATTTATACGATTGCGATTTTAACCAAATGCTAAACTTAAAAGTAGCTAAAACAGCTCCGCAACATATTCGGGAATTCAATGAACCTTTATTAAAAGAAAGATCTATTATTTTAAATCAGCATTGTTATGGCTGTACTGCGGGAGCAGGCTCTAGTTGTGGGGGCGCAACTGCTTAAATCTGGAAATAAAATAATAAGAGGTATTATTGGGTAAATCTTAAGGTTTTATATACCTATATAAAAAGGTTTAGAATTAAGTATAAGAATAATAAATTTAGACAAATTAGATAATTGAAAGATTACTTCCGGTATAATATATTATATTTCCGATGCTTTCTGGTGATCAAAAATTATGTATAAATATTTCGCTACTTACTCTTTCAAGAAAGTAGTTTCAGTTTAAATTAGTATAAGAGTACGGAATACATGTCTGAAAATCTTTTAATAATATTTATCAAAAACCCTATTTTGGGAGAAGTTAAAACCCGGTTAGCGGCTAGTATCGGTCCGGAAAAAGCACTGGAAGTTTACCATTTATTGCTTGATCGTACTCAAGCTGTAACCAAATTAGTACCTTACGACAAAGTAATTTATTATTCGGAATCTGTCATTCAGGACGATTCCTGGGATGAAAACACCTACAAAAAAGAATTACAACAAGGCACCGATTTAGGCGAGAAAATGGAATCTGCCTTTCATAAAGGTTTTGAGCAAGGTTATAAACACATTTGCTTAATTGGGAGTGATTGCTACGAGCTTTCGGATGAAGTAATAGAAGAAGCTTTTGATAAATTATTGGCTTGCGATATGGTCTTAGGTCCTTGCTTAGACGGCGGCTATTATTTGATTGGTTTGAAAGAAGTGTTTCCTGAAATTTTCCGGAATAAAAAATGGAGCACCGATACCGTATTGCAGGAAACCCTGCAAGATGCCAAGGAAAAGAAGATTTCTTTCTCCTTACTTCCTACTTTAACCGATGTAGATGAAGAGAAAGATTTGATCTCGATTGATGATTTGCTCTGGGATTAACCCATTAATTTCCTTTTATTCCTTTTGTAGAAGGTAAATTGCCTACTGAAATTTATATTCTGTTTTCTTATATAAACTCCTTTCATTGTTCTAGTGGAAGGAGTTTTTTTATAAATCTTTTTTTATTAATTTCTCAATTAATAAATATTAGCCGCTACCTTCCTGACAGATTTAGAACTTTCAATAAAAATTATGAACAAAGGCGTACGTCTTGTTTAGTTAATTTACTTCCTTTTTCCTTCTTCATACTTCTAATCATACAATTACAAAAGAAGCTTACCACATCATTTTAAAATAAATTGAGCCACAGTATTTTTATCTATCTTGGATAATCAACATTAAAGACGTTTCGTTGATATTTAACGTTATAATTTGAATAAAAAAGAATTATCCTAAATGATGTATACAGGAATAAATTTGATGATTTTACAGTACAACTAAAGATGAAATAATCAAATTATTAAAAATATTCAATTAATTAATAAGGTGTTGGTTTTATGTAAATGTAGAAATATAATAATCGTTATAGTTAATGATTAAAATACGGAATTAACTAATTTTATTATTAATGAATATAGTTCAATATTTTAACCTTAATATTTAAAATTTATTATTATTATTTGTTTTTTGTTGCGTAAATACTTTAAATATCAACTATTTACTTGTTGTATTAATGTACTTGTTCTGAAATTAATTAGTAAAAATAATAATATAATTAAAATTTAATTTGTATTATATTTTATGGTTAGTATATTTACAAAATACAATAACACTAATAAGTATTAATAGTGTTTTAAAAATGTTGATTTAAAATCATTCTGCTGATTAAATTGAATTTAAATGCATCAATGCAGGTTTTAAGGCATTTTAATTAATGTTAAATTATACTTTTTAAATACGAACAATCTATTTTTTCATTTATACTTCTATTACATGAGAAAGATTTACTTCTGCTTAATTCTGATAAATTTACTGTTTATCAAATTTGCATTATCAGTAAATGCCACTACTTATTACGTAAGCGATTCTGGCAATAATTCAAAATCGGGTACATCGGTTGCCAACGCCTGGGCTTCTATTACTAAAGTTAATTCCTTTAACTTTTTACCGGGAGATAAAATACTTTTTGAGGGCGGTAGCTCTTTTACCGGAAGTTTATATTTCGATAGCAATGATAAAAGCTCTACTTCAGCTCCTATAATAGTTGGCTCTTATGGAAATGGTAAGGCAACCATTAACAGCAATACCACCTACGGCATTTATTTGTATAATATAGCTAATTTTATTCTTAAAAACTTAAAAGTTACGGGTTCCGGCCGCACCTCCAACCTGGATTCCGGTATTTCTTTTTACAATGATATAGAAAACAAGTACCTGGATAATATCACAATTGATAGTGTAGAGGTGTACGGCTATAAAGAAGCCGGTATTGTTTTTGGTAGCGATATTCAGAGTAATGGCTATAATAATTTCAGAATAACCAATAGTTTGGTGCACGATAATGGCAATGTGGGCATTGCTTCTTATTCTGCAGGTGGATTAAGTCACAAAAACGTCTACATTGCTCATACGAAAGTTTATAATAATTCCGGTATTTCAACCAGAACAAACACCCACAGCGGTAATGGTATTATGTTGTCGGGCATTGATGGTGCTTTAGTAGAGTATTGTGAAGCGTATAACAATGGCTGGTTGAATGGCCACGAAGGGGGAGGACCAGTAGGAATTTGGGGTTATATATGTAATAACTTAGTTATTCAGCACAGCGAATCGCACCACAATAAAACCGGAACCACGAAAGACGGCGGCGGCTTCGACCTGGATGGGGGTTGCACCAATTCTATTATGCAATACAACTACTCCCACGATAATGACGGCGCCGGTTACTTACTGGCCCAATACGGGGACGCGCCGGTAATGAAAAATAATATAATCCGTTATAACATTAGTGAGAACGACGGCCGTAAAAACAGCAACGCCGGTATTTTATTGTGGGCTACTAGTTCAAACGGCGGTATTCAAAATTCAGAAATCTACAACAACACTATCTATCTTTCTCCAGCCATTAGTGGTTCGCCCACCGGTATTTTTGTGTCTAGTAGTTTTATAAGCAACGCCAAAATACGCAACAACATTATCCAGACTACGGGCGGCTTGCACGCTGTGCGGGCAGTTGCCAATACCGGGGTCCGGTTTGAAGGTAATGCCTATTGGGATACTAATAATAATTTAAAAATATATTGGTTAGGAAGTATCCATACGTCTATAAATGCCTGGCGTGAAGCTACGAATCAGGAGAAATTAAACAATTTGCCGGTTGGCTTGCAGGTAGATCCTAAGTTAAAAGATCCGGGGAAAGGTATTATTGTAGGTGATCCCCGCCAGTTAGCTAGTCTGGTAGGATACCAATTGCAAGCCACTTCCGGATTAATTGGTGAAGGATTGGATTTAGCTAATGATTTTGGTTTAGATGTAGGAAACCAGGATTTCTGGAAAAATAATATTAGCAACCAGGCAACCTTTAATATTGGAGCCCACCAAAGAGTAGATGTGCAGCCCACTAAATCCGCGCAAACCATTCTGTTTTTACCTATTGCGGATAAGACCTACGGAACGGCACCCTTTGCTTTAACTGCCAGTGCTTCATCGGGACTCGACGTACAATACCGCGTTGTATCCGGACCAGCTAATCTAGCCAGTAATGTACTTACTTTAACCGGAGCGGGAACAGTTGTAATAGAAGCGACTCAAACGGGCAACGAAACATATGCGGCCGCCCCGGCCATCAGACAAAGTTTTACCGTCTCCAAAGCAACTCAACAAATAACGTTTTCTCCGCTGGAGGATAAAATCTTAACTGAAGATCCTTTTACCTTAAACGCCATTACCTCCTCGGGATTAACTGTAACGTTCGTTGTAAAATCCGGACCGGCAACTATAATGGGTGATATGGTTACACTTACCGGTGTTGGCACCGTTATAATAGAAGCGCGCCAAAGTGGTTCCGATTTATATCTGCCAGCCCCCAGTATTACACAAAGCTTTACGGTAAGCACGCTTATTCAAAATCAAACCATTCATTTCCCGGCGATTTCCGCAAAAGTTTACGGCGAAGAAATAAGTTTGTCTGCTTCCGCTACTTCCGGATTGCCCGTTACCTTTAAAATAACCGCTGGCCCAGCCGAATTTATAGATGATAACTCCTTAAAAACAATTGGCACGGGAACTGTAACAATTGAAGCAACCCAAAATGGTAATGAAGAATATACGGCGGCTACTGCCGTTATCCGAACGTTTAGTGTTAATCAAGCGCCCCAAATTCTTACTTTTAATCCTTTAAGTAACAAAACTTATGGAGACGCACCTTTTACGCTAACCAGCAATTCTTCTTCCGGGTTACCCGTTAGTTTTACTGTAGTAAGCGGACCAGCAACAGTAACCGGAAACCTGGTTACGCTCACCGGAGCCGGCTTAGTTACTATTCGGGTTAATCAAGCCGGTAACATAAATTTTGCGTCCGCAACTGCTATTGATCGTAGCTTTACCGTCGATAAAGCCGTTCAAACCATCAGTTTTGCTTCTTTGTCGGATAAAGTTTTAGGCGATGGCTCATGGGCTTTAACGGCCACAGCTACTTCCGGATTACCCGTCAGTTTTAGTATTGTAAGTGGGCCTGCCACTTTAGCTGGTAATAGCATTAGTTTAACCGGCATCGGAACAGTTGTAGTTAGAGCCACCCAATCCGGCGATGTAAATCATGCGGTTGCTCCCGCAGTAGAAAGAACGTTTCAAGTTTTAACTACTCCTAAACAAGGGCAGAACATTACCTTTACGGCAATACCTAATAAAACCTTTACGAACGAACCATTTACAATTACTGCCATTGCAAGTTCCGGTTTGCCCGTTAGCTTCAACGTTCTCTCCGGTCCGGCCACCATTCTTGGAAATACCGTTACTTTAATCGGAGCCGGCACCGTGGTGATAGAAGCTTCTCAAAATGGCAACGATACTTACAGTGCAGCAGCGGCTGTAACCCGCACCTTCTCCATTAACAAAGCTACGCAAACTATCACTTTTGCGGCCTTAGCCAATAAGACGTATGGTGATGAGCCATTTGCCCTGCAAGCAACGGCTACATCGGGTGAGCCGGTAAGTTTTACCTTAGTTTCGGGTCCGGCCAAACTGGATGGCAATATGCTGACCTTAACGGGAGTAGGTATAGTAGTAGTTAGAGTATCGCAGGCCGGTAATGAAACCTATTTGCCAGCGGCCCAGATAGACCGGACTTTTTCGGTGGGTAAAGCCCAACAAACTATTGTATTCGCTCCAATAACAAATAAAACTTACGGCGATAAACCTTTTAACTTAGATGGTACGGCAAGCTCGGGTTTAGCAATAGCATTCCGGGTTAAGTCCGGCCCTGCTACCCTTACGGGTAAAACGCTTTCTATTGTGGGTGCTGGCCTTGTTACCGTAGAGGCTACGCAATCTGGAAACGCTACTTTTGCTGCTGCCCCGGTAGTAGAACAAAGTTTTACGGTAGGTAAAACTACCCAGGTAATTACTTTTGAGGAATTAAAAAACGTGAATGTGGGCGATGCACCATTTGCTTTGCAGGCATCCTCTACTAACGCGGCGGTGGCTATCACTTTTAGTTCTTCTAACCCCAAAATTATTTCGGTTGCTTATACCTATGGCAAATGGATGGCAACGGTACTCGCGGCTGGGCAGGTGCAAATAACGGCTGCCCAAGCGGGCACGGATAAATATCTGGCGGCCACCAATGTTGTCAGGTCAATTTCGGTGCAGCAAACAGATGTTCCAGTTACCGATGTGCCTGAACCGAAAGAAGAAAAATTGAAAATAGTGGCGTTGAAAGCGAGTAATAGTAGCGGCATGGATTATAGCCCTTGGTTAAACGATGACTTATCGGATTTAATTGAGCAGGTATGGCGACCGAATAACAATAAATACGTGGATGTTAAACTTCAGTTAGAATACAAAAGCCTCGTGCATAAACTTTCTTTTTATGATTTGGGAGAAATATTTACCAGCAATCCAACCGAAATTTACGCGGTAAACGGGAAAGAGAAAACATTTTTAGGAGTATTTAAGGGCACAGATTCTAAAACCTGGATTAACTTAAATTTAAAAGAACCAATTACTGCTGAGGCAATCATTATCCGAAAATACGGAAACCATATTCCGCAAAAAATAAATGTTTACGGAAAAGTATTGCCGGTTACAGAGCAAATAAGCTTACCCGTAACGGCCGAGCAAAAAGCTCCAACATCTTTTCTTTGGACGGCTTATCCCAATCCAACAGCCGGGCAATTAAAAGTGGAGGTAAGCGCTGCGTTAGAAGGAGAAATAACCATTGATTTGCTGAATGCTACCGGATATAAATTACAGCATTTTACGTTGCAAAAATCTTTAACCGGAGCAAGCCAAATGATACCAATGGATAATCTTAAAAATGGTATGTACTTCCTGCATTTAAAAGCTAAAGGTGTTTGGGAGGTAAAAAAGATTCAAAAACAATAACAACTAAGCTGTAGTTACAATAACGCAGCCATTTTAAAATTTGACTATTTTAGATTTAAACAGTAAGGCCGGCAGTATAAGTCGGCCTTACTGTTTTTAAAAGGGTCACTTTCTTTTTTGATTTGTTAAATGAGGCAAATCAGAATGCAGCCAGAATCATAATCCTATTAAATTTGGTCTGGATTTTGAATTACCTTGGTTAAAGTATTTAAATTTAAATGGATGAAGCGCTTACTAAGTTTACTATTCTTGTTGTCTGTTTTAGGTTTGGCACCGGTAGAAGCAGCCGTTTCGCACGGGCTTTTTAGCAGTTTATTAAAAAAGCACGTGACCGCTATGGGAAAAGTGAATTACCAAGGATTTATACAAGATAGTACCCAACTAAACCGGTACTTAAAGTTACTGAGCGATAATGCTCCAGCGCCTAGCTGGTCACGCAACGAGCAGTTGGCTTACTGGATAAATGCTTATAATGCCTTCACTATTCAACTAATCATCCGCAATTATCCGCTAAAAAGCATTAAGGATATTGGCAGTCGAATTCAAATACCTTTTGTGAATAGTCCCTGGGATATCAAATTTATCCGCTTAGGCAAAGAATTGTATGATCTCAATAATATTGAACATGATATTCTACGATCTAAATTTATCGAGCCCCGCATTCATTTTGCCATTGTGTGTGCGTCGGTATCGTGCCCGAAGTTATTAAACGAAGCGTACGAAGGTGCCCGGATTAATACGCAACTGGAAGCGCAGGCAATTGCTTTTATCAACGATCCATCCCGGAATAAAATAGCGCCCAACCAAGCCCAGTTATCCGCCATTTTTAGCTGGTTTAAAGGTGATTTTACCAAACAAGGTAATTTAATCAGCTTTATTAATAAATATTCCAAAATTAAAGTAAATCAAAACGCCAAAATTTCTTCTCTGGATTATAACTGGAACCTAAACAGTTAATAACCTTTAGTACATTTACCTTTAAGGCTTCTACCGGCAAATAACAAAATTAATTTATCGAAATGAAGCCCTCAAATGCTAAATATATAACCTTTAAACTTGCAAGTGACAGAGACGAAGTTATCGGCTAGCGGTCGCCGGGGAGCCGTGGTTTCCATTGAAAAAAATGCTTCTGAAACCGGCATCGCAATATTAAAACAAGGAGGCAATGCCATTGATGCCGCGGTGGCTATGGCTTTTGTGTTGGCCGTGACGCATCCGTTTGCCGGCAATTTAGGTGGCGGCGGGTTTATGCTGCTTCGGTTGGCCAACGGCGAAGAAGTGGCGCTTGATTTTAGGGAAATGGCTCCCGGCCGAGCTACGCCTGATATGTTTTTAAAACCGGATAAGACGGTAGATTCAGAAAAAGCAGCTTTTGGTTATTTGGTAGCGGCGGTGCCGGGTACGGTAAAAGGACTAGAAACGGCTTGGCAAAAATATGGCACCCTGCCCTGGAAAACATTATTGGCTCCCAGCATTAAGCTGGCGCAGCATGGCATCTATCTGAATAAATACGATGTGGCGGAGTTGCAGAAATACCAAAGCAGTCTGGTCCGTTTTCCGGAGAGCCGGAAAATATTTTTTAAAGCGAATGGGCAGCCGTATGAATCTACCGATTTATTTAAACAACCGGATCTGGCCCGTACCTTAAAAGCAATATCCCGCTACGGGGCTAAAACTTTTTATGAAGGCCGCCTAGCAGCCAAAATAGTAGCTGACTTCCGGGAAAATGGCGGGATTTTATCTAAAAAGGATTTAAAAAATTATGTGGTCAAAATTCGTAAGCCTATAAAGACACAGTATAAGGGTTACGAAGTCATGGGCATGCCTTTGCCTTCGGCGGGTGGCGTATCATTGCTGAAACTCCTGCATATTCTAGATCAATTTAAATTTTCAAACAATCCACTCGATCCGGAAAACTTGCACGTGCTGATTGAAAGTATGCGGTACGTTTTTCTAGACCGGACAAAGTATTTAGGTGATGCGGACGTTGTAGAAGTACCTGTAGCGGAATTATTATCCCAGGAAAGTGCCGGGGCCGTTGCAACTCAAATCAATTTAGAGAAAGCTACCCGCAGTGAGACGTTATCCGGGAAAGTTTCGGTGCACAAAGAAAATATAGAAACCACCCATTTTTCGGTCATGGATGAGGCGGGCAATATGGTCGCGACTACCATTACGCTGGAAGATGGTTTTGGATCAAAAGCGGTAGTGAAGGATTTAGGTTTTTTGCTAAACAGCGAAATGCACGATTTTAATATTAATCCTTACCAAAAGAATATGCAAGGTGGAGTGGGGTCCGATCCGAATGGCATTGCGCCGTACAAAAGAATGCTGAGCTCCATGACGCCTACTTTGGTTTTAAAAGACAACAAACCTTTTTTGATTACCGGCTCACCGGGGGGGCGCACTATTGTGAATACGGTTTTGCAGGTTTTTTTAGGCCTGACCACTTACAGTTTATCGCTCAAAGAAGCCTTGCGGTTACCCCGTTTAAGTCATTTATGGATGCCCGATTTTGTTCATCTGGAAAAAGATAGCTGGCCACCTGAACTAATTGAAGCATTAGAAGCCAAAGGCCATACAATTATAATTGGTGATTATTTAGGCGATGCGCATTCTATTTGGATAAATCCTTTAACCGGAGAATACGAAGCCGAAGCCGATCCGCGACGGAACGGTTGGGCAGAAGCATTTTAACTAAAGTGAATTTTGAAGTGCCTGTTTAAGGAAAAAATATATTGTTGAAGCTGATTTCTAAATTCAATTACTTTTGAGCCCGTCGAAAAATCTAGAACCGGAAATGCCGGTTGTATGCAGATCTTTCGACAGGCTCAAAAGGATAAAACTTTGAACAAATCTTAAATAAGAGATATATTATTGCGACCAAGAAGTTGGTTCCCGATCCCAGCGGTGATCTTTAAGCTGCGCTAATAACTCTTCGGTTAAGTAATTACCATCGCTCGCGCCCATATTGGCTTGTACATTCCGGATTTTGCGCATGCCCGGAATTACCGTGCCTACTTGTTTGTTCGCTAAAATAAATCGCAAAGCGAGTTCCGGCATATTCATTCCTACGGGAATTAACGATTTAAGGGCATCCGCATGATCTACGCTGGCGTTCAGGTTTTCGGGTACAAAATAGGTGCTGCGCCAATCGTCGGCGGGGAAAGTGGTTTCTCTCGTGAATGTTCCGGTTAAGGTACCTTCATCAAAAGGAACGCGGGCAATAACGCCAATATCTAATCTTTCGCAGGCGGGAAACAATAAGTCTTCGGGTGCCTGATCAAAAATATTATAAATAACCTGCACAGCATCAATCAGACCGGTTTCTAAAGTATGCAGGCAATTGTTAGGTTCCCAACGGTTTACGCTCACGCCCATTGCCTGGATTTTACCTTCCTTTTTTAAGTCTTCAACGGCGCGTTGCCAGCGTTCATCGGTCGCCCAGGCATCTTCCCACACGTGAAATTGCTGTAAATCAATAGTTTCTACTCCCAGGTTTTTAAGACTTTTTTCGGTGTATTCTTTAATATGATCAGCCGGGAAACAATCTTCCAATTTAAAGTCTTTTTGGGAGGGCCAAGTAAAGTTTTTGGGCGGAATTTTGGTAGCCAGGTATAATTTTTTTTCCGGATGCTTTTTCTGTAAGGCGCCCAGTACCTGCTCACTACGGCCTTCGCCGTAGCCCCAAGCGGTATCATAAAAATTACAACCCTTTTCCACGGCTAAATCCAGGGCTTTTTCGTATTCATCGGCTTCAGAACCGGTCCAGCCGGCCAGGCCCCACATGCCGTAGCCTACTTCGCTTACTTCCCAATTGGTACGTCCAAATCTTCTGTATTCCATATATAGTTTTTAATGTGTTACAAATAGAATTTATTTATAGATAATAAGTACTGCTTATCCCAATTAAGTTTTACGCTAAATATTGGAATGAAATATGTATACGGTAGTTTGTACTCTAAACACGAAAATAATTTTAAAATATGAAAGTACCGCCTTTTGCCACCGGCTTGTTATTATCCGCCACCTTAATAATTTATACCGGTAAAGCTTTTGCTTTCCAATCCGTACCCAAGCCCAAAACAATAAATAAAACAAATCAAAATACGCCTAAATATAAATACCACGAAGCCAGTTCTTTGTCGGGCATTGCGGTACAACACGATAGAAAGAGCGGCACTTTTATTTTAACGTTTGATCAATATTTATCGGAATTGGGGGTGTTGCACTTGAAAAATAATGCCGGAAAAATTGTGTACGCCAAATCCCTGGAACCCACCAAAAAGATTACTTCCCATACCATGAATGTCGGCCATTTGAACCCCGGACTTTATTCCATCGAAGTTAAAACGTCCGATACTACCTTTTGGAAAAAAGTAAGAATCAAAAATTAACTTTTATTGTCAAGGTAATTGCTGCTAAAGTAAAAGTAGAACCTTGAAGTTTTATGCAAATGTATAAGTGTTCCGGTTTATGTTAAAACTCCAGTAATTCGGCGTAGATGGCATGTACCGGCAATCCCATAACATTATAATAGGAACCTTCCAGGCGTTCGATGGCAATTAGCCCCAACCATTCCTGCGCTCCGTAAGCGCCGGCTTTGTCGTAGGGCCCGTAATGCTCGAGGTAATAATTTATTTCGGCTTCCGACAAAGATTTAAAGTAGACCTGCGTGGCATCGTGAAATAAAACTTTTTTATCCCTGGATAAGAGGCAAACGCCGGTAATTACGGTGTGTTGCCGGCCGGATAAAAGTGATAACATGCGGAAAGCTTCCGTTTCGTCGGCCGGTTTATTTAGTACCTGATCATCCAGGCAAACAATGGTATCGGCCGTTAAAATAATTTCGTCGGGCTGTATATCGGCTCCGTAAGCTTCGGCTTTGTGGTTGGCAAGGTACTCAGCAATTTCTTCCCGCCGGAGGTTTTCCGGAAAATCTTCGGCGACTTCTTTTACCCGGACTTCAAAATCTATATCCAGTTTGTCTAACAATTCTTTTCGCCGGGGCGAATTAGAAGCAAGTATCAATTTCCGATTCAAATTCATCTTGTTTAATGGAAGAAAATAAAAAACCCGTTATTATTTTTGGGAAAAAAAAAGTTGATTTCTGCGGCATCATGGCGCCGCTGTAGCATACATCTTTTACTTCCTGCATGCTTATTTCATTTGTTATAAACGCGGCCTGGGCTTTACCCGAATCTACCAGGGCCAGACATTCGGAAAAATTGCGGATGTATTGCAAACCCGGATAAGTCCGTTGTTTCTCCCGTACAATACCTAATACTTTTTCGAATACAAAGTAATGCAATACCGTTAAGTCCAGCTCTTTTACTACGGCCGGAAAATTCCAGTAAAGTTGAATGTGTACCTCGGGTTTTAACCTGATTTTATATGCCTGGCCGTTTAGGTATAAGCCAAAAGCCCACTTTTTACCCATAATAACTTCATTTAAAACGTAGCCATCGGCTTGGGGCAATATATAAAAGTAAGTCGCTAAAGCATTTATAAAAGCTTCATCGGATAGATTAACCTGGGTGAGAACCCGGTGCGTAGGTAAAATTTTTAGATCATCGGCTTCGGTATTGGTGAGGTACATAAAATGAAAATTATAGCCTTCCTGACCAGTTTCATGCGGATTTGCTTTTTCCATTTGGTGTTTGTAAGCCAAAGAAGCTTCGTACCGGTGGTGGCCATCGGCTAACAAAACCTGTTTGTCTCTAAATACCTGAATAAATTTCCGGATAACCGCTGCATCCTGAATAACCGCTAAAACATCCCGCACGCCCTGGTAATCTTCCGTTTCGTAAAGCGGTGCCAGCATACTTTCGTCCATATATTTTTCCAGCTGAAACTCCGGATCGGTGTATAAACCGTGCGTGGCGCTGGTTTGCAGCAGGGTCTTTTGCAGTAATTCTGTCCGGTCGTTTACGGACGTGGGAATAGTATTTTCGTGGCGGAGCAGAATTTTTTCGGCCCAATTATAAACCCGGATGTGGCACATAAACCCTTTGCGGCAATATTCTTTAACGGAACCGGGCAACCGGAAATATTGGTAATAAACGTATATACCGGGTAAAATATCTTGTCGCAATATATTCTGTTCTTTCCAGTTTTGTAGCAAAGTTGCGGCCTGATCGGCGGGAGACGGGCCTATGGGAACCGATAAATGAATGCTGTTATACGGGTGCCGGTACAAGGCTTCGCGCTGATTTTCCGAGACAACATCGAAAAGGGGAGAAGCTAACGCTGCCATATCATTA
>Ga0210040_10002647_pt1 | contig 24997 bp, 19 predicted proteins | sample CryGeyCG12114_NA_FD_185462 | JGI IMG/M metagenome (GOLD analysis project Ga0210040, IMG submission 185462) | Groundwater microbial communities from aquifer - Crystal Geyser CG19_WC_8/21/14_NA (SPAdes) (version 2) | ecosystem: Environmental > Aquatic > Deep subsurface > Groundwater | place: USA... | reverse complement strand
CGGGCACGGGGGGCCTGATCCGGGAGCTGTCGGGAAATACGGGCCCTATGAACTGGCCGAAGATGAGTACGCCTATGACGTTACCATCCGGCTGGCGCGCCGGCTCATGCAGCACGGGGCTACGGTCTATATGATCATTCAGGATGAGAATGATGGCATCCGGGACGAGCCTATCCTGAAGATGGACTACGACGAAGTAAATTACCCCTCACACCGAATCTCAAGAAACCAGACGGAGCGGCTTCGCCAGCGCACCGCAGCCATCAACGCATTATATGCTAAACACAGGGGCGCCTACCAGCGCATGCTCTCTATCCACGTCGATAGCCGCAGCAAAGGACAGAATATCGATGTGTTCTTTTATCACCACCAAAACAGCTCTCTGGGGCTAAAGCTGGCACAAACTATTCACCAGACCTTTACCAGGAATTACAACCGCCACCAGCCAAACCGCGACTACTCCGGAAATGTAAAGCAGCGCAGCAGCTTATATGTGATCAAGTACAGCGACCCGCCGACCGTATTTATCGAACTGGGTAACATCCGCAACGACCTGGACCAGCGGCGCTTCGTTATCGCCAATAACCGGCAGGCGCTTGCGAACTGGATATCGGAAGGCATTATTTCCGACTACCGCACACGCTAAGGCTGCAGCTACAGTCTTCACGACCTACCACTGCTAAAAGTCTCTATGCAAAGCCTGTCAATATAGACTGCCTGCATTTAGCTGGTGTCGTTCATTGTCTGGGCTGCTCCAAAAGGTAAGCTTCTTAAGCAAGCGCTCCGCCGTCGATGGCAAGGTGCGTTCCGTTGCAGTAGCTCGATTCGTCTGAGGCAAAGAAGAGAAAGGCTTTTGCAACCTCATCAGCCTTGCCCAGCCGCTTGGCGGGAGTACCTTCTCTCCACTGTTTTTGTATCTCTTCCGGAACAGCGCTTAACAGGGGCGTAGCTATATAATAAGGGCATATGGCGTTTGCGCGGATTTTTTTGTCTGCATATTGCACTGCGATATTTTTAGTGAGCCCCAGCACACCATGTTTGGCAGCGGTATAAGGTGCCAGTCCATGCTCGGCGACAAGCCCAGCCAGCGACGACATGTTCACGATGGTGCCGCCGCCCTGCTTCAGAAACTGCTGCAACTCATACTTGACGCAGTAGAACTGCCCTGTCAGGTTGATAGCGATGATTTTCTCCCACACCTTCTCCTCCATATCATGAATGCCGGAGTAAGGTCCGCCGATACCCGCGTTGTTCAACGCTACGTCCAGTCTTCCAAACTTCTCTACGGTGGCGTTTATGGCGCTTTTTACGCTTTCCACATTCGCCACATCAATCGGTACAAACATCACCTCAGTGCCAAAGCCTCCGACCTCCTGCATCGTTTGTTCATGGTTTGACTTCGCCAGATCAGCCACCACGACTTTTGCTCCTTCCCTGGCAGCTTCCAGGGCACAGGCTTTGCCGATACCCGAGTTGCCTCCTGTTATGAAAACAACTTTATTCTCTAATCTATTCATAACCATTCTTCTTGCTTTAAGAAAGTAATTACGATGAAGCGGATTGTTTAGTAGACACAAATGGATGGAAAGCACTATCGGGCAGGTACAAAATGGCGACCTGCAGGTAGCGGTAGGCACGCCTGCCCATACCGTGGCACCGCGACCATACAGGAACCTACCTGACCTTGCACATGGCAGCAGTGGAACTGATGAACCTAACGCGCCCCATTGTGGCGTTATATCACCTTTGCTGCGCTGGCCCTGCACCAGTTCCCGGTGTACCGGTAAAAGGTTCTTTCCGGGGAAGAGAACTAAGGGTTCAAGTACTGGGAAGGCAGCAAGTTCGACTTTATCACGCAGGGCGGCGGCGACTACGAAAGCGGGCACCGCTGTGCCGGTGAGTGTATCACGATTGAGGTAATGAAGCAGGCTGTCGATTTTCTGACAGAAGCCATCACCTATTGGGTGCCGACCCAGGACCTTCGCTATAGCCTAAGAAGAATGCCCACCTATCCGAACAGCGGCTTTAAGATCAGTTATGTGAGGAGGACTGGCCATATGCCCGCAACTTTTGCAGCAGTTCCGGCTGTGTCCCATGCCGCCGCTGGACCACAGCGGTGCCCTTTTCATTAAGATGATTAGTTATATACTCAAGCCAATCCTGTATCTCCGGAAAGTAGCAAGCCATATAAAGTCAGGCTTTCCTGCTCTTCTTATACACACGAAAACTTACTCTCCCTTTTTCTCCTGCTTCTGCTCTTTTACGGCATCTACTACCGCCTTTAGCTTTCCAGAAGCATTCAGTTTAATTTCGCTGTTCTCCATAATCTCTGAATCTGACACCATTTCCGTGTTCATGTTGAATGTGTACCGCACATCGTCTCCTTTCCGGATGAGGTCGATCAGGCTTTTGCCAGCTTCTTTCAGGGTGATTTCAGCTGGAATACTTACGGTAGCAGCCCCTTTGGCAGGTATATGCACGGTGCCGGGCTTGTGTCCTTCCACCGGGTCATTGTCTTCAATCGCGACGGCATAATCCAGGTCTTTGAAACTGATCGGGAAAACATTCTTATTCCGCACCAGCGCCTCCACATTTAATGTTGCCCCGGAAAAGCCGAGGTCATTCACATGCAGGTCTTTGATTTCAACTTCGGGTATCCGGATAAGCGGCATGCGCTTGTCTACGCTCATGTGTAGTTTGTCTTTCGGAATAAGTGCCATATCAGAGAATATGGTTGCGTCTACTTTGTAGGTCACGCTGTCTTTCCCCTGCTGTTCAAGCTTTTGAATGACGGACTCCAGTTTATCGTAGTACAGCGTGAGCGGCAACGATACCTCGGAGCTGTCATTGGCTTCAATGTTGAGTGCATCCGGGTAAGTAGTTCTGGCCACCTCATTGTCTTCTATATAGATGACATAGTGCAGGCTGTCGATGGCAATGCCCACAGGGGCCGGATTGTCGATCAGCATGTTCATCTTCATATCCGCCTTCTCCGAAGTAAGGTTGGTTACCTGCATTTGCGCCACCTGTATCTCCGGCACCACATAATCTGCCACTTCCTTGCCAGATCGCTTTACCTTTACCGCAAAGTATACACCTGCCGCCAGTACGGCCAGTATAATAACCGCAACCACTATTTTCCTTGTGCTCATTCCGCTCTTGCTATATATAAACTGTACAATCCCCTGCAGAAAATTCATCCAGGTTTCACCTAAGACATGTACGTATTTGATATAGGTAATCAGCGCTAACCACTTGTTTATTTGGTACTTCCGCCACGTAATTAACCCATGGCAATGGCAACCACTGCTATCTCCGGTCCAGCACAGCTAGTTGTATCGAGATGAAAAGCAGGAAAATATCGTCCAACGGCGAAGGCGGCACGTAAGAATTCCCCACGCTTACATACAGTTAAAGCACCCATTGTCTTCTTATAAAAAAACACATATAAACAGCTTCCATGGCGCAAGAAAAATCTCCTGTTCGGCTACAGTTCATTGGTGCGGCCGGCACCGTGACAGGTTCCAAAACGCTCATACAGACAGACAGACACCAACTGCTCATAGACTGTGGTCTTTTCCAGGGCAGCAAGTCAGAGAAAAAACTGAATAAAATTAAGAGGCTTCCGTTCAACCCTTCCGAACTGGACGGCATTATCCTGACGCACGGCCACCTCGACCACAGCGGTTATCTGCCGGTGCTGGTGAAGAAAGGTTTTACCGGCCCTATCTATGCCACCACCCCATCCCGCGATATCACCGAGGTGATTCTGATGGACAGCGCCCATATACAGGTTGAGGATGCAAAAGAAGCCAATAAAAAGCGGGGCGAAGGAGAGAAGCCCCTGAAACCGCTGTACCGGGACAAGCATGTAAGACGCACCATGGAACTGTTCCAGACGCACAGCGACAACGAATGGGTGGAGATTGACAGTGACCTGCGGTTGCGGTTTCATAAAAGCGGGCATATTCTGGGCTCGGCCATAGTTGAACTGGAGGTAGACGGGCACCGCTTTGTCTTTTCCGGTGATATAGGGCAGCAGGAGCCGCTCATTCTGGATGGCCCTACGGGCATACCGGAAGCAGATTACGTGATCATGGAGTCAACGTACGGAGATAAGTTGCACGACGTCACGCTGTCGCCTTACCAGGCCCTGGAAGAGGTGGTGAACAAGACGTTTGAAAAGGGCGGCAGCGTGATTATACCCAGTTTTGCCGTGGAGCGGGCGCAGGAAATCATCCTGATCCTGAACAACCTCATGGACGAGAAGAGCATTCCCTCCATCCCCATCTACCTTGATTCGCCGATGGGTGCCGACATCACGAAAATCTTCCAGCAGCACCGTGACTGGCACAACCTCTCAGAGGCCGAGTGCGACAGCCTGACGAAGAATGTACACATCGTCGGGAGTTATCAGGAAACGCTGAGCGTGCTGGATGCCGACGGTCCTAAGAACAAGATCATCATTGCTGGCAGCGGCATGGCGACCGGAGGCCGTGTGCTGTATTATCTGAAACAATTGGTAGGCGACAGCAAAAACACGGTGCTGCTGGTGGGCCACCAGGCTACCGGCACCCGCGGCCACCAGTTGAGTAGCGGTGCGGCAGCCATCGAAATTGATGACGAGCAGTATGAAGTTGGTGCGGAAGTGAGCCAGATTGGCTCCCTCTCCGCGCATGCCGACCAGGGAGACCTGCTATGGTGGCTGAGCCATTTTATACACGCACCGAAGCGCGTGTTCCTGAACCATGGCGAGGCGCCTGCCACTATCGTGCTGAAGAAGAAAATTGAGGAGACGTATCGCTTCCCGGTAACAGTTGCAGAAAGGAATGAAGTCTACACCCTTTAACTTTGTTATATGCTGCGACAATTGTATGGCCCTGCCATGACAAAATGCGGGAGCCGTACAGTTGTCTTCCAATTGCGATATGCATGCTACTTTATCAGGAGGATACAGGCACCTGCTGCTGCAGAAGATCCATACAATTGGATCTGCCCTGGATCAACCATTTTTGGCTTTGGTTAAGAATAACTTAACCTGCTTGTTAACAACTTGATAGAACATGTGAAACAATTAACATAAACTTATATACTTAATTGGCGTTAATTATGGAGTAGATGAAATCATGTATTTCAATGCAATTTTGCATGTCACATTAAATCCAAAAGCTATGAAAAAATTATTATTCCTATCCGCTTGCTTTCTCACGCTTTCCTTTGGCGCTACCGCGCAGACCATTGAGGACCTTCCAAGACCACAGACAACTGCCCCAGTTTCGGGGGATGCTGTGCAGAAAGGCAACTGGATTGTCGGCGCAACGATCGGTAACATCGGCTACAATTTCAAGTCGGAGAATTTCGGGTTAGACATCAATCCCCGGGCAGGTTATTTTGTAAGCGATAACGCGGCCATCGGTACGGAAGTGCAGCTTGGGCTCTCTGTATATGACGGTGGGGAAGAATTCCGCTATGGCCTGACACCTTTTGTACGTTATTATTTCCCGGAAGGAGCCGCTCCGACACACCGTTGGTTTGGCGAAATACTGGCAGGTTTTGCCGGAAGCTCCCTGGAAGACAGTGAGGGAGATGCCGTCTTTTCTTCTGTTTTTGGCCTGCGCGGAGGGTACGCACACTTTGTGGCCAGTAACGTAGCCGTGGAGGGTATACTGGGCTTTACACGCACCAGCGCCGATATCAGTGTCGGTAATGGCAGTGGCGGGCTGAACCTTGGGGTAGGTTTGCAAATTTACCTGCCAGGCAGAAATAACCGCTAAAGGCACTATCTAAAAAGCCGGCTCCATCATCAGGTGGGGCCGGCTTTTTTGTGTCCGTTCTTTTATATGAGCAGACTAAGCATTTTTAGAACCCTTTTACAGGAGCACCACCTTTACCAGTGCTTTTGTGCCATCAATTTTGTGTGTGTAAGGCAAGCCAAGCAGCTCGGCCACGAGCGGGTAAACCTGTATGTTGCGGAACGCCGGAACCTTGATCCCTTTCCTGAAGGCTGGCCCCCAGGCATAGAACGTGGCGTGCATGTCTTTGACTGCTTCTGGATCGTAGCCATGCGCGCCGGGAGAAGGCTTACGTGCTGAAAAATTAAAAACCTTAGGCGCCTCCGTCAGCAGCAGGATATCACCAATGCGGTGGTAAACGTCTTCTTTGGCGCCATAATGCAGGTGCTTTGGCATGTTCTGCTTCCGATATACCTTGTACCCTTTGGCTTCCCGCTTCAGCTTGCGGTAAGTGCTTCTGATGGCGCTCCTGTCTTTGGCATGCAGTTCTACCACCATGCCTCCCCCCGACACCAGAAACTTAGCGGTATCCACAGCGGCAGGCAGTGGCAGGGTGTTATCTACATCCAGCAGCGTCATGCCGTGATCCGATACGAAAATATAATTGACTGGCAAGCCTGTTGTCGCTACTGCGTCGGTCAGCAGGCGTATATGGGCATCCAACTCCTCCACGGCGGCCTTTGTTTCCGGTGCATCCGGCCCGAAGCTATGGCCGGCGTGGTCTACCTCCGGCAGGTAGAATGTGATCAGGTGCGGGCGCTGGTCATCGGGCAGTTGCAGCCATTGCCGCACCGTTTTCACTCTTTCCTCAAAAGGAACATCTTCGTTGTACTGGTAATAATAAGTAGGCAGTACGCCTTTGATGGGGGCTTCGGAGCCGACCCAATAGTAGCTGGCGGTAAGCATCTGCTGCTGCTCAGCCAGTACCCACAAAGGCACGCCACCGTACCAGGTGCCGTCCTCCACTTTGTTCCTGTCACGCATCGAGTAAGCTTCTTTCCGCTGCGGATCGTAGAAGTAGTTGTTGATCAGGCCATGGGTGGCAGGGTACATCCCGGTGACGAGGGTGTAGTGGTTGGGGAAGGTTTTGGACGGGAAAGACGGTATCATCGACTCCGCCTGCACCCCCTGCGCCCGAAGCGCCTGCAGGTTTACGGCATTGTACTTGTCAGCATAGTCGTACCTGAAGCCATCGGCCGATATCATAATCACGTAGGGCTTTTGCTGCTGCTCCGGGCTGTTGCGCCGGTTGGGGATGACGTGCTGCGCTGTGTCTACCTGGGCAGTTGTGGCCGTCGAGAACAACAGCAAGCTAAACAGGAAAAGGTATCTCTTCATAAAGCAAAGGTAGTTTGCAAAATCAACAGCGACCAACAATGTCGTTTAACATAAGATTAAGTTATCTTCGCGCCACTTGAAAACAGACCAGCCGGAGGCAGGCGCTGTTGCTTCCAGAATAGCAGACAGAGAACAGAAACAACAATATGATCAACCCAAAAAACTTGCTGCTGGCAGCGTTGCTCTGCCTCAGCAGCAGCGCCTTTGCCCAGGTGTCCTTGCCGATGCCGCGCAACATTGAGCAGGCGTACCGCCAGGGTACCCGATCCGAAGACGGCACCCCCGGCAAAAACTACTGGCAAAACACTGCTGATTATACCATCAAAGTAGATTATAACCCTGGCACTCGCCTGCTGTCGGGCACCGTTGCTATTGCCTACACCAACAACAGCCCCGACACCTTGCGGCAGGTGCTCTTTAAACTGTATCCGAACTTTTACCAGAAAGGCGCAGCCCGCGACAGGAGCATCTCCCCTGCCGACGTGTCGGAAGGTGTGCAGATACAGCAGCTGACAGTGAACCAGCAGCCGGAAGAGGTAAGCAATCTACAGATCAGCGGCACCAACATGCTGGTTCCCATCAAACCGCTCGCCCCGAAGCAGCACGCCAACTTCTCCATCGCGTACAGCTACACGTTAAATGAAAGCTCCCATAACCGCACAGGCCAGGTTGACGAAGGGTCCGCTTTTATTGCGTATTTCTTCCCGCGCATCGCTGTGTACGACGACATTGACGGCTGGAACCGCATTCCGTATACCGGTTCTGCGGAATTTTATAATGACTTCAGTAATTTTAACACGGAAGTTACTGTGCCGAAGAATTTTGTGGTATGGGCAACCGGTGACTTACAGAACCCATCTGAGGTGCTGCAAAAAAAGTATGTGAAGCGCCTGCAGGAAGCGGAGAAGAAAGACGCCCTCACCAAAGTAATCGACAGCGCAGACCTGGCTAAAGGAGGTATAACTACGCAGCAGGCAACCAATACGTGGAAGTTCAAAGCGCAGCATGTGGTGGACTTTGCCTTCGCCACCAGCGACCATTATGTGTGGGACGCGTCCAGCCTGGTGGTAGACCCGAAGACAAAACGCAGAACCCGTGTTGATGCGGCTTACAACCCGGAGCACCAGGATTTTGAAGAGGTTAACAGCTTTGGCCGCAAAACAGTGGAAGCCATGAGTTATACTTTCCCGAAGTGGCCGTTCCCGTACAACCACATCACTGTTTTTGATGGGCTCGACCAGATGGAGTACCCGATGATGGTGAACGACAACCCGCTCGAAGACCGCAAAGATGTGATCATGCTCACCGACCATGAGATCTTCCATACAATGTTCCCATTCTATACCGGCATAAACGAGACTAAATATGGCTGGATGGACGAAGGCTGGGCCACCATTGGGGAATGGATCGTTACTCCCATCATCGATCCTTCCATTGTGGATGATTACGGTGTGGCACCTTATGGGGGCATGGCCGGCACCGAGGTCGATTTGCCCATCACTACGCTCACTACGCAGCAAAGTGGGGCGAGCATGTACCTCAACTCCTATCCGAAGCCGGCATTGGGCTATCTATATGTAAAGGATATGCTTGGGGATGAACTCTTCCTGAAGGCGCTGCATTTTTATATAGCGCAGTGGCAGGGCAAGCACCCGCAGCCGTACGACTTTTTTAACGCGATGAACACCGGCGCGGGTCGCAACATGAACTGGTTCTGGAAGCGCTGGTTCTTTGACAGTGGCGAGCCTGACCTGGCCATTGCCAATGTAGAGCAACAGGACAGTGCCTTTCAGGTGACTGTGGAGGCCGTAGGAAGCAAACCTGTTCCTGTAGATTTAGTCATTACCTATGCCGATAACTCGACAAGCCGCCTGCACCAGCAGGTGTCGGTGTGGGAAAAGGGCAACAAAACAACTACATTCAGGTTCACCCCTGAAAAGAAAGTGAAACAACTGGAACTGAGCGCCACACACGTACCCGACTCAAACAGGTCAAACAACTCTTATCATGTAAAATAACTGCTCTGTTCTGCTATATAACAAGTGCTGCCCCTACAAGGCGGCACTTGTTATATAGCAGCTTTTTATATGCCTTAGCTTTCCTTCACAAAGAGGCGCTTGTCAAATTCGAAAGGAGTAGAATACGTGATGGTCACGTCGCGGAAACTTGGGTGGCGCGGGTTCAGGAGGTAATTAAATGTGCCCTGTACAGTGGCCGAAGGCACTTTCAGCACCAGGTACTCTCCTTCCAGCACAAAGTTGTCGCCTATCTCCTGTGTGCTGTTGGCGTGCGGGAAGCTTTTCCAGTCAGCCGGTAGCGCCTCGTGTTGCAGTTCCTGTATAGCGGCATCTTTTGGGAGTTCGATTTGGATGAGGAAGTAATCCGCAGGCACAATTCCGAGTGGCATATGCACGGCAATCTCCACGGTGCAGAGCGCGATAGACTCGCTGGTATATAGCATGGCGGTGCCTTTGCTGTTCCAGCGGCCCCCTGCCAACTCGGCCCCGCGGCCGGAAAGATCGTTTTTGTATTTGCCCCTGCTGAGCCTGTAAACGATCATGCCAACACGCCGTGCTCGATGCGTATCAGTTCGTCTTTCAGCAGGCCGATGCCAAAGGTGCTGTCCAGGAGTTCTTTGGGTTTGATGCCGCCCAGCGCCACGTTCTTTGCGTTAAGCCACGCATCAAAGTTGGCTTTGTCGCCGAACACTTCCACGCCTTTATTATAAACCAGCGTTATCTCCAGAATTTTCTCCGAGTGCAGCGGGTCAAAGGTGCGCCTGTCTTTTTTGTAGCGCTGAAACGTGCGCTCCGACAGGTGCAGGAAGTTTGACCATTCTGTGGTGCTGAAAGGGCTTTTATCAGCAATGTGCTGAAACAGTCCGTACTTGATCCCTTCCCGCACCGTGCTGATGAGCATGAACACGTCCCGGTCATCAATTTGTTTGTAGCTAAGATCGCTGTTGAGTACCTGTCCCATATAATATGTGCCTTTGATTCAAAGATAACGAAAGTTGTCATATATAAAACGCCAATTGTCGCATTATAGTTTAGCATCCTCCTGTATAGATGGCCGTGCGGGGAAGAGCGTATTCCGCTGTTATAGCAGGTGGCGATCGGTATACATACAAAATTCCCGAAATCTAAATCTGCGCCAGGTCGTTGAATAAGACTGTAGCTACATTTATTTTCAACGAATCTTACAATTAAATTAAACAGCAGCACTATGAAATACAACTTATTAGGCGATACCGGGGTGCTGGTATCAGAGCTTTGCTTCGGCACCATGACGTTCGGTGGCAAAGGCATGTGGGAAAACATCGGCAGGCAGCAGCAGGATGAGGCAAACGACCTTCTGAAGATTGCGGTAGATGCAGGCATCAATTTCATCGATACAGCGAACGTTTACTCTTTCGGACAGTCGGAGCAACTGCTGGGCGAAGGCCTGAGGAAGCAGGGAATCTCCCGTAACGATCTCTTTATTGCAACCAAAGTCCGCGGCAAAATGGGGGAAGGAGTCAATCAGCAGGGCCTCTCCCGCTACCATATAATGCAGTCGGTGGATGAGAGCCTGCAGCGCCTCCAGATGGACCACATCGACCTGCTTTACGTGCACGGCGTAGACTTTGCCACTTCTGTGGAGCAGCAAGTGCATGCGCTGCACGATGTGGTTTCGAGTGGGAAAGTGCGGTATGTGGGCGTGTGCAACTGGCCTGCCTGGATGGTGATGAAAGCCCTTGGCATTGCTAAACAGCGGGGCTGGCACCACTTTGCTGCCATGCAGTACTTTTACTCTGCCGCTAACCGCGACGCTGAGCGCGACCTATTGCCGCTGGCCAGTGACCAGGAGCTGGCTTTTATGCCCTGGAGCCCGCTGGCCGGGGGATTCATGTCCGGGAAGTTTACACGGGACGAACAGAACACCGGTGGCCAGTCGCGGCGCGACAACTTCGATTTCCCGATCATTGACAAAGAAAAGGCCTACGATATTATAGATGTGCTGCTGGAGACGGGCAAGAACAGGGAAGTGTCTGCCGCAGAGGTGGCGCTGGCCTGGGTGCGGCAACAAAAAGGAGTGACGAGTACGATCATCGGGGCAAAAAATGCAGACCAACTGCACTCCAACATCCACTCTACCACTTTAGAGCTTACTTCCGAGGAACTACAGCAACTGAACGCTGTTAGTGAACCGCCAAGTTCTTATCCGAACTGGATGGTAGAAAGGCAGATGAGCGGACGCTATCCTGAGCAGTAAAAGCATATACTTTACAAAGCAGCGCGCAGTTGAATGATCAGCCGTGCGCGCTGCTTTGTGATAGCTCTTTCTTATATAGGTTCGGTCAGGCATATAGTACACTAAAGGGTAACTTATATAGCCGCGTTCGCTGCTTTGAATAAAGCCCTTTTCTCCAGCACATAACCAGATTCCAGTACTGCCAGCATGGTGGCACTAAACGGGCCCTCGTTCAGCCATAGCCAGCCCACTTTCGGCACTAGTTCCGGAAGCTCCGCCTCTAACCCCTTTGCCCCCGGGAAAGCAAAGCTGCCAGCCTGCGCCGCTCAAAAGAACGAAGGCAGCAGCGTTCCCTATGTTAGCTGAAACGCCCTTTCTCCCTCCTTTTTCTGTAACAGGTACAGTGAGCCTGCTCCCAACATTGAGCCCATCAGGATAGTGAAGGCACCGTGAAACCTGGCATGTGGCGTCTAGTTGGGGTTGAGGAGGTGCGTTCTGTTCCAGTCTAATAAAAAGCCGCCAACAGTGGTAAAGGCTGCCGCTGACAAAAGCAGCGTGCGACCGGTGTGTCTTTTTCCATAGGTCTGGATTCAGGTTAGAGGACAAAAGCATTATATAATAAACGCCGCTTCGGTGACGTAAGAAGCGGGTCTAAAATGAGTTATATACCTCTTCAGCAGCGAGAAGCAATCTACAGCTTTACCTGAAACACAGCGTAAAAGAGGCCACGAACGCTTCAGCAGGTATCTTCACGCTTTATAATATAAGCAGATTGTAAAGCCTTGAAGCACTATTTTACCTGATCGGGCGTTACAAAATTTTAAAGAACCCGAAGATTAATGCGAAACTATTTGGTGATGGCAGTCGGCCTTGCAGTAGGCTTGAGTGCCTGCAACACCCAGGAAGCGGTGACAGAAAGCCAGCAACTGCCCCTAAAGCCCCAACTTGCCCTGGCCGACGTGGTGCCGGCGATGCAACCGGGAACGCCGGAAGCTAAAGCAGCCCAGGAGGCGTTCCTGCAGGAGAATGTGTTCAGGTTCAGGAGCCGTGAAATGGCCGGCGCGTATTACGTGCTGCAGGCACAACGGGCCTTTAAGGAAGAGAAGCTTGACTCAGCCGCCTTTTTCTTTAACAGCGCCTACCTCATGGACAGCACCAATAACAACGTTTACTGGGGATATGGCTTGGTTTATGGACAACAGCAGCAGTATGATGAGGCCTTGTTTATCCTGTACCATGCCCTGGAGAAAGACGCTCAGAATCCGCGCCTGCTCAACGATATTGCCACCAGCCACCTGAACCGGTTCTATCTGACCAGCAATCCGGAGGACCTGCTGCAAAGCAGGAAACTGCTGGAGCAGGCCGTGCAACTGTCGCCGGAGGAAGCGGACCTTTATTACAAACTGGCGATTAACAGCTACTACCTGCGCGAGTACGAAGATGCCTGGGACTACCTGCACAAAAGCATGCGCCGTAACCAGCAGATAGCAGACAAGGCCTTTATCTCAGCGCTGACAGAAAAGCAGCAGGACCCGCAGGGGCAGAACGCGCCGCAACTCGGGCAGTAGTTAGTCTTGCGAAATAGGTTTCATTCCATTACTTTTATAGCTTAGCAGAAAAGAAATACATTATCATATTGATCTGATATAGAGATGAAAAGAATCCTATTAGCCGCTGTGGCATTTTTGTGCGCCATCACCCTTAGTTTTGCACAGGAGCAGCCGGCAGAGCAGAACATGCAGGTATTGCCCATGTTTGGGGGCAAGCAAAAAACAGAAGAGCAGCAGAAAAAGGACGAGAAGTTCCTGACCAGCTGCGACAAGAGCTTCACCAACCGGCAGGAAGCCAGCAAATTCTTCGTGGAGCGTGGCTGGGAGTACCTCAACGAAGGACAGTTAGACACTGCTGTGTATCGCTTTAACCTGGCCTGGCTGCTGAACCCTGACAACAAAGACACGTACTGGGCATTCGGGTTGGTGACTTCTGCCAAAGACCAGGACGAGAAAGCCATTGAGTTTTATGAGAAAGCGCTATCCCTGGATCAGAAAAACTCGTTACTGCTGTCCGATGTCGCCTCCTCTTACCTGAAGGTATATAACAAAGGAAAAAAGAAGAAGAAAGACCTGAAGAAAGCGAGCAGCTACCTCTCAGCAGCCATCACGGCAGACTCAGCCAACGCTTTTGCCTTATATAACCTGTCCAAAGTGAAGTTCTACGAAAAGGACTACACCAATGCCTGGAACTACCTGCACAAGAGCCGGGAAATAAACATAGCGCAGATCGACTATGATTATATCTCCGAGCTGTCGGCGGAGATGCCCGACCCGAAAGGATTCTTCCGGGCCGGAGCGCCAACAAGCAGTCAGCAATAAAAAGCAACGAAAGCCTCTGCCGCCAAAGCAGGGGCTTTTTTTATGATCCTGAAAAATCAGCAAGAATCGGGTTGAAAGTAAGGCAGGCATTTCGGTACTTCATTATATGAACCATTACGAAACCATTGCCGAAGCCCTGCGCTATATACGGGCGCGGGCGCAGGAGCAGCCGGACCTGGAGGAGATTGCCGCGCATGTTTGCATGAGTCCTTTTCACTTTCAGCGGGTATTCACCGAGTGGGTTGGCGTTAGCCCGAAAAAGTTTCTGCAGTACCTCACGCTGCGCCACGCCAAAGCCACGCTTGCGCAAACCGCTTCCCTGGGGCAGGCGGCGTTCGGCAGCGGCCTTTCCGGCACCAGCCGCCTCCACGATCTTTTCCTGCAGCTGGAAGGCATCACGCCAGGTGAGTATAAAAACCAGGGCCAGCAACTGCATCTCCGCTACAGCACAGGCAGTTGCCAGTTTGGGGATTATCTTGTGGCCTCCACGCCCAAAGGCATATGCCACCTTCACTTTTACAAAGACAGGACGCAGGCGTTACAGGAACTACAGGCCGCGTGGCCAAAGGCTGTGCTGACTAACCAGCAGGACATTTTGCACCAGCAGGTACAGCAATTCTTTCAGAACCAGCTTACAGCAGGGCACCAGAAGCTGCCCCTGCACCTGAAGGGAACACCATTCCAGCTGAAGGTATGGGAGGCCTTGCTGCAAATTCCGGAGGGAGGGCTTTCCTCCTACGCCGGTCTTGCACAGCGCATCGGCCATCCGGCGGCCAGCAGAGCCGTGGGCACAGCCATCGGCAGCAACCCGATCGCCTTCCTCATCCCCTGCCACCGGGTTATCAGGAGTGTAGGCGGCATTGGCGAGTACCGCTGGGGCAGCGAGCGCAAAATGGCCATGATCGGTTGGGAGGCAGCACAGCAGACACAGGAGACAGGAGAAGCTTCTTCCCACCCGCAACTGCCGCTCTTTCAGGAGAAAGCCTGAGATATAGCTATGTAAATTCACGTTGCATGCCGGGAGAAATAGTTATATAACTAACTTCCGGTATATCATAATTTGCTATATTTGTTTTTCACCCTTAGCATCACTTTTAGCCAATTATATATGAGAAAGAATTTACGCAGCGCTTCTGTGTACCTGCTGGCAGGTAGCATGGCACTTACCTCCTGCGTGGTATCGAAGAAGAAGTACGAAGACCTTTTGTCCCGTAAAAATGCCCTGGAGGTTGACAAATCAGGGCTGGAGAAAGAGAAAGCCACCCTGGAGCAGCAGAAGGCAAGCCTGGAGCTGGCGAAAGCAAACCTGGAGGAGGAACGGGCCAAGTTAGAGCAGCAGAAGGCAGCGTATGAGCAGAGTCTTGCACAAGCGCTGAAAGAAGGAAAATCGCTGGGCGAGAACCTGAACATGAGCAAGTCGCAGATTGAGCGGCTGAACGCGGACCTGAAGGCACGGGAGCAGCGCCTTGCCGAATTGCAGCGGGTGCTGGATGAGAAAGAGAAAGCGGTGGCCAACCTGCGTAACAGGGTAAGCAACGCCTTGCTTGGCTTTAACGACAAAGACCTCACCATTGATGTGCGCAACGGAAAAGTATATGTGTCGCTGGCAGAGCAGTTGCTGTTTAACTCAGGCTCTACCAAAGTAGACCCGAAAGGCGTGGACGCGCTGAAGAAGCTGGCTGTCGTGCTGAAAGAGCAGAAAGATGTGAACGTACTCGTAGAAGGCCACACGGATGATGTGCCGATTGCAAAAGGCACTGTGGGCATGCAGGACAATTGGGACCTGAGCGTGCTGCGCGCAACTGAGATTACGCGTATTCTGGCGAATGCCGGTGTAGATCCGCACCGTGTAACACCTTCCGGTCGCTCCAAGTATGTGCCACTCGACGAAACAACTACCAAAGAGGCGCGCCAGAAGAACCGCCGCACCGAAATCATCCTCACTCCAAAACTGGATGAGCTCTTCCAGATACTAGAGACAACCTGATCTGTTTCATCCCTAACAACACCAAGGGCCAGCTTAGATCTAAGCTGGCCCTTGGTGTTGTTAGGGATGCACTTTATATAAGATACCGGTATGGTATATTGCGTCCTACAGTTTGCGGCATTTTGTAGATATAGCTTTCCCTGGTAAATATTTCAGCCTAAGCCTAAAGAAGGTTTCATATATTGAACAGGATGTGCTAAACAATCACTTCCTGTGGCTTCGGCAGTACCCGTTTGAAGAGCGGCAGCAGCATCAGATACAATACACCGCCCGTAGGCAGCGCCAGCAGTGCCCACACCGAAACGCCGGCCAGGTTCGCCAGCCACAGTCGGTTTAGCGCGTCCACCCAATCAGCTTTGAACATGGCGTGCATATCCGCAAAAGAAAGGCGCAGGGCAGTCATCCCGAAAAGGTTGATGCCTAAGCGGATGAAGGGAATAGCCAACAGCAGTTGCAGCGGCTGTACCAGGTAGCTGATAAGAACCGTAGCCGCAATGTTCAAACGGAAACGGGCCGCCAGCGCCGTGCTGAGCACCGTAGTAACGCCCAGCGCAGGCACCACGCCCACCATCGTTCCAAGCGCTACTGTTGCCGCCAGCTTATGGGGCGTCATCCCCTGCCGCAGCAGGTTGCGCATGGGCTGCACGATTCTGCGCCCGAAAAACCCCATGTTAACACTTCTAAATGACAACGGTATGAGGAAAGAGGGTACTAAAGTTATTTTGTAAAGGTAAGCTATAAAGCTAAAAAAGCGGCATCAAAAGAGAGTTACCAATGCTTCCGTATTTATACGTTTTGAGCTGAGAAGTAACCTCCCCTCCCACGCATTGTTTTTCGAAGGCTCCAAAATATTTTCATGAACACCCTCCGCCTTGGTTGCACAGGCAATCGCAGCCTCAATAGCTGGCATGCACGATAAAATCTTAAAACCTATCAACACCGGCGCGGTGAAAGGTTGCCCGGCTAAAATAATTATATGGCGCCGTTAAACTTTAGCAGCTGTGCCCGGTCTAAATCTGCGTTACGTTACCATTCTGATCCGCATGAAAAAAATATTGACTTCGCTTCTCCTGCTTTTTGTATTTGTACAAGCCTATGCGCAAAGTGCAGCCGTATTCGGTACGGTGAAAAGCGCTTCTGATGCTACCGCACTGCCCGGAGCCACTGTACTGCTCGAGAATGCTGCAAAAACCACCACAGCCACCATTACGGATACAGAAGGCAAATTCAGGTTCGAGCGTGTTGCGCCCGGCACCTACACCATCAGGGTGAACTACCTTGGTTTCAAGGGGCTGGCAAAACCTGTTGAGATGCGGGGGCAGGCACTGGATGTAGGAACGTTGCAGTTGGAGGAGGAATCAACCACGATCAAAGAAGTACAGGTGGTGGGGCGTGTGCCACTCGGCGGGCAGAAAGGCGACACCACCCAATACAATGCGGCGGCATTTAAAACCGCACCCGATGCCAGTGCCGAAGACCTGGTGACAAAGATGCCTGGCGTCACAGTGACGGATGGCAAGATACAGGCGCAGGGCGAAGACATAAAACAGGTTTTTGTGGACGGGAAACGATTCTTTGGCGACGACGCAGACGCTGCCCTGCGTAATTTGCCAGCTGAGGTGATTGACAATGTGCAGGTCTTTGACAGGAGAAGCGATGCCTCGCAGATGAGCGGCTTTGACGACGGTAACCGGGAGAAAACCCTGAACATAGTCACCAAGAAAGACCGTAGGAAGGGGCAGTTTGGCAAGGTGTCAGCCGGCTACGGCACAGACGAACGCTATATGGTGGGGGCTGCCGTTAACTTCTTTAACAACGACCGGCGCATTACCGTTACCGGCCTCACGAATAACATTAACATGCTGGACTTTTCTGTGGGCGAAACACCGGGTGGTGGCATGCGGGGCAGACGGGGCGGCTGGGGAGGAAGCACTCCTAACGGCATCATCACGACAAACACCATTGGCCTGAATTACAGCGACATGTGGGGCAAGAAAATGGAAGTGAGCGGCAATTACAATTTTACGAAAAGAGCCTATAACCAGTCCAAGTACACCTTCCGGGATTATGTGCAGGAGGCAAGACCAGGGCAGGTATATACCGAAGACGAGAAGAGCCTGAACACAGAGAATGTGCACCGCTTTAACATGCGGCTGGATTACAAAATGAACGACAGGAACAGGCTGCTGATCACTCCCAACATCTCCATACAGCAGAACAAAAGAGAGTCCGGCCTCTTTGGGCAAACGGTGTGGGACGAGGGTCTGCTGAACCAGACAGAGAACTCCTCTGAATACGATAACGCAAGATATAACCTCAACAACAACATTTACTACAGTCACAGCTTTGGTAAGGAGGGCCGCACGTTTTCTACCAGGCTGAATACCAATTACAGCGCCGCCAACGGCGATAGCTATATTCTGTCGAACACAGTATATGCCGACGATGCAAGCCAAAATGAATACCGGAACCAATATTCGAATTCAGACGGAAGCGGCTTTACATGGGAAGGCAACGTTTCGTACACCGAGCCTGTGGGAGAGAACAGCCGTGTGCAGCTGGAGTATGAAATCAGAAACAGAGTAGAAGACTCAGACAAGCTAACGTATAATTTTGCTGAGCAACTCGGCACGTACAGTACATTAGACACCATTTTAAGCAACACATTCAAAAGCCAGTACCTGACGCAGGAAGCGGAAATAGGCTACCAGTATAACACAGAGCAGATCAGGCTGCAGGCTGAGATAGAATACCAGGAGGCTAAGCTGCAGAACGACCAGGTGTTCCCGCAGGTATATAACCTGAACCGTTCCTTTAACAGCATACTTCCCTCAGCACAACTTGAGTACAAGTTCTCTAAAACGAGGACGCTTTTTGTGGACTACCGGGCCGACACAGACGCTCCTGCTATTGAGCAGTTACAGGACGTGATAGACTACTCAAACACGCTGCGGGTGAGCGTGGGCAACCCAGACCTTGATCAGTCAACTGAGAACAGGCTGATGATGCGCTACCGAAATTTTGATGAGGAAACAAACAAAGTCTTCTTTGCATTTCTGATGGGTAACTTCACGCAGAACTATGTCACCAACAGCACCCTGCTGGTACAGGATTCGCTGCGGTTAAGCGATGATATCCTGCTGGGAAGCGGGGCCACCCTCGAACGACCTGTTAACTTGGACGGGTACTGGAACGTGAGGTCCTTTTTCAACTACGGGCAACCAGTCAGTTTCATCAACGCCAACTTAAACTTAAACGGCGGCTTCGGCTATTCAAGGATTCCCGGCCTGATCATAAACCAGGAAAGTGAGACTAACCAGGTGAACTACGCCAATGAGACAAACTTCAGAGTTGGCGCCTCGCTTAGCAGCAACATCAGCGAGAAAATTGACTTTAATATCTCCACCCGTTCCAGCTTTAACCTTGTGGAAAATACATTACTGACGCAACAGAACAACAACTATTTTAACCAGTCAACGCAGCTCAGGTATAACTGGATTTTCTGGAAGGGCTTGGTTTACCGCACCGAGCTGAACCACCAGTTCAACTCAGGCTTGTCAGAGGGTGTGGACAATAATTTCCTGCTCTGGAACATGAGCATCGGTAAAAAAGTATTCAAGAACCAGAAGGGCGAAATCAGCTTGAGTGTAAACGACCTGCTGAACCAGAACGTAAGTGTGCAGCGGAACGTGCGCTCCAACTACGTGGAAGATGTGCAGACCAATATCCTGCAGCGCTATTTCATGCTTACCTTTACCTACAACATCCGCAACTTCAGCGGCGGCAAGCTCCCGGATGACTTGCAGCCCGGTGACCAAAACCGCGGGAACTGGAACAGAGGTCCCGGCCGCAACTAACCTATATAAAGCAGGGAGCCCGGCATCAGTTGCCGGGCCTCCTGCTTTATATAGAGGTCTTAAACAACACCTGTTCGGGAGCACAGTTAGCTTAAGTACCTTTATAATCTGTTTTGTGCTGATCAGGCTGGAGCTGATGCATGTAAACTGGCTTTGGGTGCCATTTGGGCTTAAGCCACACGATAGAAACATGCCGTTGCTGGCCATGCAGTTAAAAAACCTGGCTAGCCCCCACATGGTTAACCGTGAGCTGCATCAGGAATAGGTATATAAAGCGCAGCACACTCTATTTAAACCATTGTTTGACCCTCTCGATACGAAGCGCATGTTCTTCAGTGCCTTCAGTCCCTAAAAGATAAGACCAGGCTGACATACTATCCTTATTGTCGCAGTACACCTTGAACATGCCCAGCAGCGGCACCGCCACAAACATGCCGGGCAATCCCCAGATCATCCCGCCTACAATAATGCTCAGAATCGTAAACATAGGGTTGATGTTGACCTGGCTGCCTGTAATGTTTGGGGTGAGGATGTTATTTTCGGTGAACTGCACCAGCAGGAACAGCAGCAGCACCCACAGCGCCTTCTGCGGCGACCCCTGCACCATCAGCGTGTAGGTAAGCGGTATAGCGCCCCCGATCAAGGTGCCGAAATAGGGTATAAAGTTCATGATGGCAGACAGCACGCCCAGCATAATGGCGTAGTCCACACCTATAAGCAGAAGTCCCAGCGAGTTCAGCACGCAGAGAATCAGGATTACAATCACCACACCGCCCATATAGTGTTTGGTAACGTGAGAAATGTCATTGATGATGCGCTTTGCTTTGGAATGCTGGTAAGAAGGCAACTGCCGGTAAATGACGTTCTCAAATTTATTACGGTAATACAACATCAGGAAGATATAAACGGGTATTAACCCGAACTTGGTCAGGGTACTCGTCATTCCCATGAGCAAGTCTGTTAACAGGCTGCCACCCGACTCGAAGGCACTGTTCACCTGATGCCGCAGCCACTGCTCATCATCCGGATCGCTGGCACCGAATTCGTCGTCTATGGTATGCTGCAACCTGTCGATGTTGCGCATCGCCTGCTCCTGCAAGGCGGGGAAGTCGCCGAGGAAATTAGCCAGCTGCTTGTAAAGCAAGATCAGAAGCCCGATGAAAAGCGCCATGCCCGTTAAGATGGTGATGAAGTTCGCCAGTATCCGCGGCACTCCCCACGCCTCCAGCTTTTTTACGACCGGGTAGAGCAAATAGGAAAAAAGCACCGCCAGAAACAGCGGGTACAGGAAATCGCGCGCTTCCACCAGCACATATACCAGCAGCACGCCACACAACAGGATATAAGTCAGTCGCTTTAGTTGGTTCTTTTTCCGCTTCATACCTCATTCTACTGCGGATCAGGGGAATTTGGTTATATACCTTTGGGGAAAGGCATATAGGGATCTTGTTTCATTTTGCTTCTTCACGCACTTGTTTGTACCTGCAGAGGCAATCAATCAAAGTGCCTGCGGCCTCTCTGCATTTCGCATAGCCCTATCTGGCGTACTTGCAGCACGAACTAATCGGGGGCAATCGGTACAAAAAGCCTACCTTTGCAGCTTATATACAGCCCATGATTTCTTTCAAAGATCTACAGCTAAAGCCGGAGCTGCTCAAAAGCCTGGAGGAGCTTCACTTCACCACCCCTACCCCCATTCAGGCGAGCGCCATTCCACCGCTGTTGCAGGGAAAAGATGTGGCCGGTCAGGCAGAGACGGGCAGCGGTAAGACTGCCGCATACGGTCTTCCGCTGTTGCATAGCATCAACACCAACCTGCAGCAGGTGCAGGCACTTGTGCTTGTACCCACCCGCGAACTGGCAGTGCAGGTGCGCCAGGAGCTGAAGCAACTGGGTAAGTATATCCCTAACCTGAAGATCAGTGCCTTTTACGGGGGCCATGCTTTTTCGCAGGAACGCGCCTCGCTGGCACACCCGCCGCAGGTGCTGGTGGGTACACCAGGCCGCCTCACCGACCACCTGAGTCGCAGAACCTTAGATTTAACGGGAACAAGGCAACTTATTCTGGATGAAGCAGATAAGATGCTGGAAATGGGGTTTGAAGAGGAAGTGGACCAGGTGGTGGCTGCGCTCCCCCGAACACGCCAGACGATCCTTTTTTCAGCAACAATGTCGGAGGGCGTGAAAGAATTGATCCGGGATTCGCTGCAGCAGCCACAGTTCGTGAAAGCCACCACAACCACTATCCCGGACCAGGTAAAACTTGTTGGGCTAAAGGTGGGGCACGGACAGCGGCAGGAGGCTTTGCTGCATCTTTTACAAAATATCAGCGCAGCGGGCACGGTAGTGTTCGTTAATACACGTGCCGATGCTGATGCGTTGGCAGCCCTGCTGCAGGCACAGGGGCTGGTGGCGAAGACGCTGCACGGTGGCATGGAGCAGCCCGACCGTGACAAAGTGATGACACTCTTCCGCAACAGCACCACCCGGATTATGGTGGCAACCGATATCGCAGCCCGCGGCCTCGACATTGATGCCCTGCAGAACATCATACATTATGAACTGCCCATTGATGCTGCGGCTTACCAGCACCGGAGCGGGCGCACCGGCCGGGCAGGCAAAAGCGGCACCGTCTATACCTTTATCTCCCCCCGTGACGAGCAGAAACTTCGTGATTGGAAGATGCTGGAGATACACGAGTGGCTGAAGGTGGATGACTTGCAAAAATCCCCGGCGAAACAGCCTGCTGGAGCCAAAGGGGCTTTTGCTACGATCTATATCAGCGGCGGCCGCAAAGACAAGATCAGCCCGCGCGATATTGTAGGCGCCCTGATTGCCGAATCGGGCTTGAAAGCTGACGCGATCGGTAAAATAGAGGTACTGGACCGGCAGAGTTTTGTCGCGGTGCCTGCTGCCCAGGTGAACAGTATCATCGAAAGCCTGAACAACGGTAAGATAAAAGGCCGCAGGTTTAAGGTAAGCATCGTTAGCTAAAAAGAATAGATAACATTTAACTGCCAATAGGTTATAGGAATATATTTAAAGTAGTGATATATCCTTCCCAACCGTTTTCTTGTCTGCTTTTACAGGAAACGTATCGCCTCTACAGCTGGCATACTATCTACCGTACGCTGTTATCAGGGGCATTTATTTGGTGCCTTCTTACATCGAAGTCTTAACAATAGTTTAGCATGGCCTTTGCAGGGGTTTGAACCTGATGCACTACATTTGCGCCTGATTTATATAAACCACATGAAAAGAATTTCGCTTCTCGCTGCAGCCTTTCTCTTCTGCAGCGTCCTCTCTTTTGGCTGGGGCTTTTTCGGCCATAAAATGATACACCAGCTGGCCATCTATAATCTGCCGAAGCAGTTGCAGGGCTTTTACTTTAAGTATCAGGACTATATCGTATCCAAAGCCGTGCGCCCGGATGAGCGCCGCAACGACGATCCGGCTGAAGCCCCGCGTCACTACATCGACATCGATATATATGGTGAAGAAGCTGTAAACACCATGCCGGAAGCCTGGCAGGCCGCCGCTGCACGCTACACCGCAGATACCCTGAACAAATACGGTATTGTGCCGTGGCATGTGGTTGTGATGCAGCAACGCCTCACCAACGCCTTCAGGCGGCAAGATGCGGACAGTATTCTGTATTATTCAGCGGACCTTGGCCATTATATAGCCGATGCGCACGTGCCACTGCACACGACAGAGAACTACGACGGACAATTAACGGATCAGAAAGGGCTGCATAGCCTTTGGGAGTCGAAGTTGCCGGAAAAGTTTGCTCAAACTTACAAACTGAAGGCGGCGAAGGCGCAGTACCTCCCAGACCCGGAAAAGCAGATCTGGAAAGTAGTGCGCCATACGTATGCACTCATCCCGCAGACCCTTGAGCTCGAGCGGGAAGCAAGCGCCACCTTTACCAACGAAACAAAGTACGACCAGGTGCAGCGGAACGGCAAAACGCGCCAGTACTACTCCGATGCTTTCGCGCAAGCTTACCAGCAAAAATTAGGCAGCATGGTAGAGCAGCAAATGAGCGCCGCCGCACAGCAGGTTGCCAGCTTCTGGTACACCGCCTGGGTAGACGGAGGTAAACCAGACATGGAAAAACTTATGTATGAGCAACTTACCAAAGCAGAGAAAAAGCAGCTGAAGCAGGAGAAAAAGGCATTTAGGAAAGGTAAGCTGTTCGAAAAGAACATGATCATCGCGGCTAAAAGCACAGCCAAAGAGTAAATTGGACTATTATTTGCTTTCTTAAGAGCGGCTATACCTGCAAGGGCAGGAATAGCCGCTCTTAGCGTTAATAACAACCTGCTCTTGCACCAGGCTACCTACTCCTGCAACTTCCTTAAATGCTGTTTTATATTTCGACGGATAGAAATTGTAAAGAGACAGGAATAGTACAACTTTCTAGTAAATAAGTTGATACCCGACACGGCAGGAAACTTCGTATGAAACAATAAAGTTACATTACCTATGAAGCTACTCTTTCTGACATCAATGTTTTTTGCACTCTGGCTGACAACTCCAGCCTGTGCCCAGAAACAAAGTGCAATAAGCAAGACGATTGAGCGCATTGCACAGAAATATAGAGTAATCAATGCCAAGGCAGACTATGTAACAGCCAATGGTGTACCAGTTGCCAAGGAGGTGCGCTTCATACAACCGGAAGACAAGGTGGTGCCGGATTATAGTAACCTGCACCAGATTGCACTGGTGCGCCACGGGGAGCCAGACATCAAAAAAACGGGAAAATTTTCTTTTCAGGAGGCTTCTAAGTATGTAACCCGGTATGACAGTGTTGGAATTGTTGTGCCGGACAAACCCTTTTTCGAAATTAAGGACCCTGAGGAAGTGGCAATTTTCACGAGTTCCATTACCCGGGCACAAGCCACAGCCCATTACCTCTTCGGCGATTCAACGGACATGCAAGTCTCCCGGGACTTCAGGGAATTTGAGACACATATCGGTAAGCGGGGTTTAAATTTCAAACTGCCTATTAAACTGTGGACCACAGGCGCGCGCATCAAGTGGATGCTGGGACTTGGCCGGCATGGCATTGAAAGCTTTGGGGAAGCTAAAAAGCGAGCTTACAAAGCCGCCGAACTCTTAGCCAAGGCTACCGAAGAAAAACAAAAAGTGGTGCTGGTGGCGCACGGTTTCCTGAACCGCTATATAAAAGAAGACCTTGAGAAGATGGGCTGGCGCGTGGTCAAAGACGGGGGCAGCAGCTATTTCGCCACTACCGTTCTTGTGAAGATCGACCCTAAAAAGAAATCTTCCAGCCAAATATCCCTTGATTCCTCAGGTCAGTAATAGTACAACCAAATTTATATTAGGCATTATCTTTCAGTCTACTATATAATTTTATCTCGCGTAAAGATTTATAGTCGCTTCACAAAGAAC
>Ga0210040_10002646_pt1 | contig 25015 bp, 23 predicted proteins | sample CryGeyCG12114_NA_FD_185462 | JGI IMG/M metagenome (GOLD analysis project Ga0210040, IMG submission 185462) | Groundwater microbial communities from aquifer - Crystal Geyser CG19_WC_8/21/14_NA (SPAdes) (version 2) | ecosystem: Environmental > Aquatic > Deep subsurface > Groundwater | place: USA... | reverse complement strand
CCCGTTCCAAACAGAGTTTACTAACACAAATTTCATCTTGCGTTTTCAGGTGATTTTAGCTTTAACATGTGCAGCATAGGGCGCTCCCGTTGGTAATTACCTGACTTCGCCTTCGGCTTCGTAATAAATTTTAATCATGCCTCGACAGAAGGAAGTGAAGCTTACAATAATACCTTTAGCTTTTCGACGCATTCAAAAAAGGCAACGACACGAAGATGTGGTATAGTTAATAATGAGTTTCGCAAATATTCACTCTTCAATAAATAATTACGAAATATATTTTTTATGATCATGAAAACTTATGAGTTGCCGAAGAACACGATCACCTAACAAAACAGTACATGACACAAAAATACGCCAAAACAACGTAAATAACCACATACTGATCGAATAGGCTGTAGAAACAAACCGTACGACCTGAGATGAGAAATATTAAATTTTATACTTTGAAAATACGAAAACAAAAAGTAAGATTAACATCTGATGATTGGCAGAAGAATCGTATAGTAGCCGAATACGTACGTAATCACTAAAAAAACTGACTTTAAATGTTTCGTATTAATTTTGATGAACGATGGTTTTTTTTGGCTGCAACTGAACTTCAGCAGCTCATTCGCAGTGCAAAATTACGCATCTGTAAGTTCTTACCATTTTTGGCGAAAGCAGCATAGTAAAATTGAGTCGACTCTGAAAACTGGGCTAAAAAGGAAGTAAAAAGTTAATAAAAACATGTATAAACGGGAAAAAACTGTGCGTGTGTGTATGAAATGCATAGTATTTGGATCGAAGTCAGTCCTGTTTAACATTTATTGGTGTATGGTTACCCTTTTAATTTATTACTGTTCTGTCATTTACTGTTTCAGTTTCAACTACTGAAATGATTAATGGAAATGATAATAGACATAACACGGAATTTAAGGTTGGGTAACTATTCAAATTCAAACACAACCACTGAAAAAGCAAACAGTCTTTAACTGGGATTCCAAAACGGTAATTCCTGTTGAATATTTGTGTTATTTATGTTCAAAATTTTTGTTCAAAATGTTACTCATCTTAAAAACTCTGTCCCGAAATCTTCTCTTCAGCGTCATTTTATCAACAATTATCTCAAGTAATGCCACTGACATAAAAAACTATCCCGAAAATTGTGCGCTTCGAATATTTTTTTCCAAAGCTGACTATACTGTAGAAACCACGCTAACAATGTACATTTATTCAAGAATTTTACCAGTTATTCAAAACATTTTTATCTTGGAGCCTGTAACAGACTGGAAAACTCGACTTGGCATACCTGAATACCAACACAACAAGTTTTTTGACACTCAAATCCTTCCCACAAAATTCATTCAATGTTACTCCGTCATTGTTTTTCAGGACAGCCTAATTAAATCGTTTTTAAAACAAAAAAATACAAACGTTAGTATTGCGTCCTACATTGAAGCAGTTTTAAAATTTCCCATGGTCTACACGAGAAATGAAGATCCTAAAGCAGTAATTTTCATCACAGAAATAGCAGTAACCAGAAAATTGAGTGATTTTTATTCAAAACTTTTTCTCGCGTCGATCACATCAACGTTCTTTGTATCTTATTTCACACAGTTGTTTTTAATTTGCGAAATATGTGAATTTAACTCATTTTTCAATGATGTCACAAGTGGTTCAGACATTGACGTATTATGGTATAGGGTCCACCGATATCGGACTACCCCACTATATTTTAAACAAATGTACCGAAGAGCTGACGATAAAACCTACTTGTGGATTGCCGAATCCGATAAATGTGATTATTCTTTGAAATACAGGTATGCTATAGACTTTTTTTGAGACAATTTTAATAACATATGCGAATTATTTCACTTCTTATATGGAAAACGAGTTCTCATCAAGGTTCGGTGATTCTTTGAAAAAAACGACTTTTTTATTCTCCAACCGAAAGTCCCGAAAGTGATATTTTGTATTTGAGCTCACTTGTCTACGTACACCCATCTTCTAATGTGAAATTAAATAGGCAAATAGACCGCTGCGTGATTATGCATACGTGCGTAAGTGCGTACCATATTTGCAGTGCATCTTTCAATGTGTTAAAACTGACTAAATAACTATTTGGGGGCATACGTTTCTATTCTTATTTAACTATATATTATTATTTAATTATATAATGTCGAAGTGGTAAACGTACTTTTCGGTCATAAAAGTTTTCATGGAAGAGTCAAGCATAGATGGGCAAACGAGTCATGCTTACTTCTGTCTTCCTCTAGAAAGAACAAATTATCAAATTTTTGTCAATCCTTGTAATCGGGCCTTCACTCTTGAAAATCATACCCTTCCTTCTCCTTTCCTTCAGAATAACTTCACAAAATTACAACATTTCTTTCAAAACCAGTTCTTTAGAAAGATATTTTCACTTGAAATCCCCAAATTTTCTTTCAAGACTCTTCCTTCAGAAGGATTTTTTATAAATTTTAATTATTTGCGTGAAAATTTAGATAAAGGGCAAAAAAAAGTGAGCTATAACAAGATTAATAATTGATTTCAAATATTATAATTTATTTTAATCGGAAAAATTGATGAAAATAAAACATATTCATATTCACAAGATCATCAAATAATCTACAGTACAACGCTTGTTTAGGATTTTTTAACTCATAGTTAATTCAAAATAGAAGTCAAAAAAGATTTTTTTAATAGTTTGGATTTTAATAAAAGTAAAATGGCGCCTAGCTATGTTTCCGGCAACTTATACAATGGGTATTGGTTAATATAAAACTTGAACTCTCTTGTAGAAATGGAACCACACTGCGTCCGCAACAATGCAATTTGCTATTATATACATTTCAAAGCATTGCAAGATTGTCGAGTGATGAAACAGCAAGTTTATTAGTTGACGACCTTTACTTTTTTGAAAATTATTAGATTTAATTATATCTTGTATAAGTACATGATATTGAAAATAGTATTAAAAAGTTTGGTTAGAGCCAGGCATCGAATCCAGGTAGTTTTGCTAACATGGCTACTCCCCAGAACCATCCGTTCACCAGGCTCCAATTGAGGAACTTTAGATTAACTCTACTTTATTTCAATTTGAAAAATGGAGTGAAGTGAAAGTTAGGGTAAAGTCAAAAGTCAAAAGTGAAGTGAAGTGTAAACCGGGCTTAATTCTACTGCAATGGTTGCCATAGAATGACATGAGGGCAGCAATCTTCTGTGATTCGCATTCAGTAGATTTCGACAGAAACGAATAAAGTCGTCTAAGTCTACCAGGAAAGTATGTAGTAAAATTGTACGATTAAACGACTTACCTTAAGTTTGATCGTAATTCTGAGAATGAAGACTCGCCGGAAGTGATTACTTATTGTAACTCCTCTGGGTGCTAGTAAGAACCACACATTCAAAGAAAACGAAGCATGCGCCACCTACACAGCTCCTGCGTACCTCCTGTCGCATGCTAGCTTATAATTCAAAGATGTTTCGCATATAAGGGCATGAGTACCCTGACTATTGGAGTGAGAAGGAAGGTACTCAGGCGAGTCTTCATTCGCAGAATTACGATCAAACTTCAGGTAAGTCGTTTAATCGTACAATTCTGCTTCATTCCGACTCGCCTTCAGTGATAACTTATTGTAAGATGTTCAAAGCCATGCGAAACATTACGAACAATATTGAATTTATTAAAAATACAATAGTCGCTTTCAACAAGCAATTAATTGCCATATAAGGTTGGGCAAAATTAAGAAATCAATACGACTTTGTTGAATAAAAATATAGTTGAATTGATTGAGAAAACTAAGAAGTAGCTGAAGTAGTAATGATAGAAGTGGCGAATTGATTACGGTGATCCAACGGAAGTTTAGAAAACCGTGTAAATACCGATGAGCGTTCTGACCAGCCTGCTCTGTCTCTGATGAGGTCCATAGAAATCCCTCTTTTCAAAGCGGTAGAGGTTGCTGAGTGACGCACACTATGAGCAGAGAAAATAGATGAGATGAGAAATAGATCTATTCCTGCTCGGTCCAGAACAATTTTTATCCATCGCCCAATAGTTTGGGCAGTTACAGGACAATGAGCAGCTGTCCAACCTAGAAATAGCCGGTTTCTGCCAGATGTGCGCCATTGTTTTGTAAATTCCATGTAAGACAAAAAAGCACGAGCTGCACACCAATTTGGACGATCATGGAAAAAAGGCAACACTAAACACGGTTGTTTGGTTTCTGGCTTTGTAGTTTTGATAGGTTCCACGATTTTGATTTCTATTTTATCTAGAAAAACAAAAATTTGATCCACATCAATTAGACTGAACGTTCGACAGCGATGAGCTGTCGATAATGCCAAAAGTCCCACTAATTTAAGTGTCAGGTCAACAAAAGATAAAAAAGAAAGGGGTTCCAAAGAACCAAGATATTGTAAAACATCTGTGGGATTCCAAATAAAGTTATATTTGGGTTTTGGAGGACGCAGTTTACTTATTCCCCTTAAGAAGCGGGTGACCAGTGGGTGCTCTCCAATTTTTTCGATAGGACACAATAAAGACACTGCTGACCTTCTGGTATTAACTGTACTATACGATTTTCCACTGTCAAATAATGACTGCAAGTTTCACAGTAGTTTTTCAACAGTAGGCGAGTAAGGGTCCTCGCCAATATTTACAGCAAAACTCCACCAATTTTTTAGGTGAGACTCGTATTGTTTTCAAGAAGATTGGGTCAGTGAATTTATCAGAGTTTCCGTTGTCGATGCTGGGGCTCAATGGATAATTAAAAATTGCTTGACAAAACTCCGGCCGCCAGGGTAAGAGTTTTCCACAGTGGGTGAGATCTGTCACAAAAGGTTAAAAGAGAACTTGAAGGCGGAATTTTTAAGAAATTTCCTTTAAATAATTTAACATATAAAGGAAACCACGGTTGAACGGGCCAAAAAGGCACAATAACGAGAGCAAAAGCTCCATCGGACTCAAGTTTTTTAAGAGTTTTGAGAATAAGAGCAAAGGGAGGAAAAATATAAAACTTTGATTTATTCCATTGCAAAGTGAACGCATCAATTTCACTGCTACCACGATCAGGTCTCCAAAACACATATGTCTTGCATTTGGAGTTCTGAAATGTAGCGAACAAATCAACAGTGGGGTAAAACTGAAAATGTTTAGTAATTTGAGCGTGACACACAGGATCTAATGACCACTCTGAATTGTAATCTCGCCTTCGAGATTCAAAATCCGCTTTCCAATTTTCTTTACTGGAAATATAAAAAGCAAAAACCCAAATTTGTCGATCTTCACACCATTTCCAAATTTTTCTGGCTAAGTCATTTTATTTGGGAAACTGCACATTACCCATTCGATTAATATAAGATATCGCCGTGGTGTTGTCGATTCTCAAGAGAACTCGACTGTTTCGATAGTTGGTGGCAAAAGATACAAGTCCAAAAAATGCAGCTTGCAATTCCAGAAAATTAATGCTACTTGAAACTTTATGATCGGACCACCAACTATTAGCCCCTTGTGAATCGGTAAAAGCGCCCCAACCTGATTTCGATGCGTCGGAATAAATACAAAGATCAAAATTATCTGAATAGATAGGAGATTTGCAATTTTCAACGTTATGTAGTCACTATTTTACATCATTTCTGACAGTTTCCGAAATGCTCATGGTGGATTCAAAGTTTTGGTTACTTTTCCGAAGGTTGAGAAATTTTTCTCTTTCCATTGTTTTATAATATAACATACCATAAACAAAGGCGGGAGTGGCCAAAACTAGAACACTGATCAGCTTTGCAAACACCCTTATTTTACACCTAGGCTTTTTTAGAATGGAAGAGCATAAATTTTTAATTTTATTCTGTGTCTCTAATGGCAGAGTAATAACGTATCGTTTAGAATCAATATTGAATCCTAAAAACGTAATTGTCTGAGAAGGTTTGAGACAAGATTTTTTAAAGTTAATTGAAAAACCTAATGATTCAAAAAGATTCCGTGTTTTCAAAACATTATTGCAACAATCGGAATAGGATACTCCAAGCAAAAGAAAATCATCCAAATAGTTCACTGAGCTCAAACCTGTATTACGCAAGTAATGAAAAACAGGCTTCATAAGCTTTGTAAATATTCTAGGGGCAGTTGATAAGCCGAAAGGGAGGCAGTTGAATTCGTATAAAATTCCGTCCCATTCAAATCTTAAGAGTTTCTTAGAGTCTTCATTAATAGGGACATGAAAATACGCATCTTTCAAGTCAATAGATGCTAGATAAGTTCCTATGCTTATCAATCAACGTACTACACGCAAATCCTCCATTTTAAAATGAGAGTTAGGAATAATTAGATTTAACTTTTTTAAATTCAAAATAAAACGTTTTGTTCCATCTGATTTGGGAACAAGAAAAATTGGAGAAATAAATTCTCCATCAGCGTGATTGCAGATCGAAATAGCGTCTATAGCCAGTAATTGTCGAACGCTGGTAAAAATGCATTGCTCATCTTCATATGAGTAAGAAATTGCGTTTACCGGAGACGAAAAATTATTCGATATCAGAGGAATTTTATATCCTTCAACTATTGATAAAACCTTTTTATCGGTCGTTATAGCTTTCCATTGGGGTAAATAGTGTTTTAATTTACCAGCTCGAAAACTATTCAACGTCGACGATAGTTGTGCCCGCTCTGCTTCCTGTTGCTGCTGTTGTAGCGGCTCCGAGTGTAAGACAGCGGGCGTCTGTAGTTTAAAGGCTTTGCCAAACTACTAGGTTTTTTGATGACTTTTTTATCTGCTGGCTTCTTAGAAGCGGGAGCCCCCGATGACTTGACCATTGACTGTCCAAGTTTGTTTAACTCTTCAACTGTTTTTATGGTCTCTCTTAAGTCATTTCCAAAAAGAGAAATGCCAGGCTTAGTGGATGAAGCTACTGTCTGCAAAGTTCCTTGTTTAGGAGTAACGAGCTCTCGCCTGTGGAGCGATATTTCACGCTGAACATCCAATAAAAGTTGAGAAGCTGAACTAACAGCCCCAATTATTGGTCGAACATCCTTTTGGATTGCATTAGGAAGGTTTAAACCCAATGTTATACCGGAGCCCAAGGCAGCCAACGCGTGAGCAATGTTATCCTGAAAAGAAATAAACTGTTTGTCTCTTTCAAGACAGAATTCAGAGGACACAGCCTCCACCTCGGGATTCAATTCTGGTGCTTGAAGCACCTTCCAGTTTTCAGGAATAAGGTACATTTCCTTAAACTTGCTCATTTCCAGTTTGTTTAGACCATTGTCTAGTGCATCTTCCCAACGCAAAGCAACTTCTTTGTGCAGATTCGCCCCAAATGATCGATCGGTCCTAGGAGCCGAACCCAGCAGAGCCAAAGTTTCTTCATCCAATGTGCTTTCCCTTTCTTCAGATTTTTGACGATCCTCACCAAAATTTCTGGATCCTTCCGATTTCTGGTCTGTGACTCCGGTTAGAGAGTCACTGCAATTAAGCTTGTCCCGATGGGACAGACCTTGGTGATGAAAATCACCCGAGACGCTACTCGAAATAGAAATCGCATCGTTATTTTGCGATTGAGCTCCTGAGGAAACGATTGGGACCGATCGTCGGGCTGATTGACTATTGCTTTTTACAATATCGCATAGTTGTGCGACCGAACTTTTCAAATCATTAACTGATTTTTTCAGTTCTTCCACTTCTGCACTTTGACTTCGATGACGATGATGACGTTTGTGTCTTCGCCGAGACGGACTACGACTTCCTTGACGTTTTCCCATTACAGTGGTGAATATATATAATTGTGTCACACTGACCTGACAGTATTCCAAATTTGAAATTATTTCTATTTAAAAGTTTCGAATTATTATTAAAAAATATTGCTCAAAAGAAAGCAGTTGTTGCTCTCATAACACACAGAAAAAGAATGAGCTAGCATGCGACAGGAGGTACGCAGGAGCTGTGTAGGTGGCGCATGCTTCGTTTTCTTTGAATTTGTGGTTCTTACTAGCACCCAGAGGAGTTACAATAAGTAATCACTGAAGGCGAGTCGGAATGAAGCAGAATAGCAAGTTTACCAGGTGACGACCTGTACCTTTTCTGAAAACTATCAGATTTAGTTTTATCATTTCAGATTAAGTAAATTGTACATGATATTATGATGTATAGAGATGAGAAGTTTGAGTATAGCCTGGAATTGAACCCGGGTAGTTTCGCTAACATAGCTACTCCCCAGAACCATCTATCATTATCAGAAGATGATCACATAGAGCTGGTCGGGTTAAATTTATCCCAGTCAGATTCAAAAGGACGAATATCACAATAATTTTTTGCCATTTGATTGGTTATGAAAACATTTAGTAAATGGTCACTATTTTATCACTTTTTAAATAATTTTTGAATATTTCAGGTGGGGAAACAACAGGGTCATTCTTCACCAGATATGCATGCTGATGACATTGAAAAATTATTTAAATATATCCGAAGTGAGAGAAATTCCAAATGAGGGATCCAGTTATACGGGAGGAGACTTAATCATCATGCACGAACAAAATGTTGCCTTCTTGAACACCAAATTTGCAGTAAACCGATACAATATTTTGCCATGGGGGATGGGCACCACTTCGATTGCTTTCGGTACATTTTTCAATGAAACTCAGGATCAACTCACAGATTTAATGGATCTGGCAAAGCCATTCAGGAATTCTTTATGGTTGACTCTAATGCTCGCTATCATCATCCTAATCCTGTGTGTCAAGCTCATCAATGTCCTGAAGAAGGAAAAAAGCCATGCAGAACACATCATTTTCATATTGATGGACCAATACCCCCACAAATTTTTGAACTCAAGTAAACCTGGGGCATTGATTTGTACGCTATGGGTATTTGCCACTATGATTTTAAACAATGCGTACACAGGAAGGCTTTATGAATATTTGACAGCTCCATCTATTCCCTTCGCACCTGGAGCACTGGAGGAAATTCCTGCATTCGCATCAAACATTTTCACATTCGCGACAGCTTATTTGAAAAATGAAACGGTGTCGTCACATTATATTTGACATTCGGAAGTGAGGATACAAATTGAACGTTTGATTCAAGATTTTAAAAATAGTGAGACTGCAGTTCTGAACCTACAAGCATATGAAACAGTCCAGTCTCAAATGATACATGTTGTCAATAAAGGCATTCTTTCAATGATGCTCCATTTGAGCACAAGCAATGAAATAGTGATTGAATCTGTAGTCAGGTCCATCCCGTCAAAGTTTATAATTTTGGACAAAAAACCATACTTGATGATTCTCAAGGAAATTTCAACGAAGATTTTGAAAAAACCATTTATTTTGGGAGAAACTCCGCATCTACTTGATAAACGTAGACAATGGATTTTGATAAAACATTTTTTTTCAAGATTAGCGACTCCATACTTGCAAGCTTTTGAATCGTCAGGAATATATTCGAGATGGTGTTACTATGAAATAGTATTGCTTACCTATGAAAGCCTGAAAGCAGTGCACGTAGCTGTTAACCATACAATTGGCAGAGGAAACTTAATTGCACAAGCACTTGGTTTGCCTACACATGAAAAACAAGAGCCTACTAGAATTTCTTACCAGTTTATTTCCCAATTTGGCAAATTTTTTTTCTCTTTTCTCGGAATATCAACCGGTTTTTTTGTTTTTGAGCAACTATGGACTCGATGTTTAAGTTTGCAGTGGTCAAATTATTGTCGGAAATCGAAAACAAAAATATTGTTTCTTTCGTGAGAAAATATGTAAAATAAAAGATTTTAAATCACTTTCGACTGAATTAGGCCGGAAAATTTACATTTGCAAATTACTTTTATTATTCAAATAATTTGATCACTATAATGCATTCACTATTGGTTCCATCCCAACCGATTATGAGCAGGAGACGATCAATGCATTTTCTACATTCTTTCCAAAAGCAACACACTATGCCTGCTTTTTAAAATTTTTCCTATTTGGAAAGAGTTGGGAAGAATCAAGACAGCCATATCACAGTATAAATCTAATGCTGATTTTAAATTACGCATTCAAATGCTACTGGCTTAAGCATTTATGCCCTCAATAAAGCTTCTGCAGTTTTCGAAAAGTTATCGGACTCGGAATTTTATTCCGTTCATGAGTTTTTGCAGCTATATTTTGACTATATTGAAGACCCTTGGATCGGTTGGTATACCAGGAATGGCAAAAAGAAAGCTTTATACAGCATTGAGTAAGTATATCATAAGCAGGACAAAAAAAGCCTGTAAATTACTCTTTTGTAGTACTAGAAGTGCATCATTTTCAAAATACCAATCTATAAAACACTTTTTCGTCATTAGAATATGGAATTGCTATTACTGTACTTTGGAAGGCAACAGACAAACCAACAGTAATGTAGGAGGCCTGGCACAACGGATTTCACTCTTAAATTGCTGCAAAACATCCTATTATATGGCGTTTACGACTTACTCAGAGGAAACAAGAAGTCCAAATTCAATAACATTTATCGGGTCATGAACCACCAAAAAAACTAGTTTGCAGATGTAGAAGTCTAAAATTACAGATGACTTTCAAATCTTTAAAAAAAATTGGGATTTTGGAGTATTTGGCTGTCATAGCTGGCAAAGCCTACTTTGTAGTAAAAATTTTAAATGAAGGCTTGAATTAAGAAAAAAAAACATTGAAAATTCATGTGTCATGTTATCTAGGTGTTGTAAGTGGAAACTTACTTAATTTCATCCAATATAGGGGTGCGCGCGGCATAAAAGCAATGACAATAATAAATTATTGACATTGGCTTGCACTTTTTTTTCTTGCGTTGAGCTTCGGCTAATTTACGCAATGTATTTGTCATTTTCATATGCCTTGTTTCCAAGACCCTCTTTTAGCAATATTTTCCAACTAATTTGAATGTATTTTTGTCAAACTGATTCTAGCGTTGAGTCCACGCAGGATTATTGTTCTCTGTGAAAGCCAATAACTCACAATAACACAAGAACAGAGCAACCGAACCCGAGAGAACACAAAAGAGACCCCTTGGCCAAAGTTACTGCCCTTAAGTAGTAAACAAGCCAGCTTTATAACTCAGCACAATAGCACACAATAGCATGTGACTAAAAATACACAGAAACAGCATACGGATTAGTTAGTCTGCGCAACGAAATCATGTTATGTAAACTATTCTAAACAAAGCAATGCATTTTAATTCACATTTCAATAAATAGATATTCCTCTTAGCTACAGATATATCCGGGATACTAAACTCAACCCCAGTTTACAACCGATAATTTACAGAATTTGCTTATTAGGTCTCCAAAATGAACTTCCGAAATTATCAGTGATTCCTTAAATTCCTATTTTATGCTATAACTAACTACAATATTATGATTCGCAAACATTTGAAATTTAAAACGATAACATGCAACTATGTCTATAAATGTTGATAGTTTTTCATTTCAATTCATGTTCAAATGCAGTAGACTTCAGAGTCACATTTAATAGAACTACTGCTGGTCTGGTATATAACAATAATTGCCATGGAATATATTCACCCCTAACCCTATGCTTGAGTTCCGTGAATATTCTTGAACATCGTGCAAAATTGTCGCGTGTCATTAAAATGGTCATTTATATTCAAATAATTTACCATTGTTCTACTTTAAACTGCATTGAAAAAGTTTCAGACAAGAAACGTTTACAAAACTAAAAAAATACGGTCATTCGTCATTCCTTAAGAAAATCAAGCAATATATGCGAAACAAATAGGGGCTTGAAAAGTGTGAAAAATGTTGCCAACATCAATAAAATTATTAGCGATAATTCTTGGATATTTTGCGACAACATTAGAGTCGAAAATCATGTCTGCGAACGTGCAAAAAAGCTTGGAGACTTTTCAAACTTCCCATGTATATTTCATGTTCTCCACATTTGGTCAAATGGGACAAGACTACTATACATTCTTGTTTTCAGTAAATTGCACGTTTACAATCCACCAAATAGGCAGGGGATCTCATCTGGACCGAAATAAACCATTCATATTTCCCAAATTTGTCACAAAATTTCTCTTCATTCTATTTACGGATGGTCTGCGTGAAAAAATTGGGATCCCAATCATTAAACCGAGATGGATGAAAGAAATATATTTAGGATATTATAATCCGTCTGTGGCTCTTTATGTTTCACGGAAATTAAATCCTTCCATTTTTAACAATTTTCATATCAAACCCATCATTTTGACTGTGACGGCTGAATATATATGGCTAATTTGCCCCATCTGCACCCATTTAGTGTGGGGAGTGAGCAATCTGGAACAGTTAGATACAACCTGGAGACTAATATTTGTAAAGCATGGGAGTCTGATTTATCTGAGTGATTTCCTATTCCCAGTGGCATTAGAAAAGTGTGATTTATTTGTTCACAGGTTTGTTTTTGCATTTGTTCGTAATATGAACTTCCGTAAAATACTAAAGCATAGCAAATATGAACCCACAATAATTGCGTGGCGCACGCTGAATCTATAGAAAACATACTATAGTCATATTTTCTATGCATCATCTCTTGTTTGGCGTTTGTTCAGCAAAGCTTCTGCAATTAAGTTTGAGAATCATCGGCGCGAAAAACGCTAAAAGAGAAAAGAATCATAATATGTATTAATGTTGGCTCCGCAGATTGCCCCAGATATGGGAACCCCTCCCTACATCCTGTTTTCTGCACGCAATTCAAAAAAAGGTGAACATTTCGGTGACCCAAAAGTCGCCTATTCAAGTGACTCGGTCCGAATCTTTTGGCATCTACCGGGATATAGTCCACACACTCAACAAATGCGAAGAATTCATCTTGAACCATTGGATGTACATGGAAGAATTCTCATTTACCACAGCTGTGGAGTCCAAGCCCCAAAGATCAGTCCAAGGACTTACTCGGCCATTTGACTTCCTCACTTGGATCCTGTCCCTCACATGGACATTGACTTTCCTCATATTTGTCAAAATGACTAAAGCCCGACTTTTAAACCCGATGCTCCCTTTCATGCTCATTGACCAAGGCGTATCTATCAGGTGGTCCAAAATTGTGCTCATTTGGATCATATTGGTCCATTCTATCAAAATTGCTAAGCAATTCCTACAAAGGGAAAGTTTTTGAGCTCACTTCCACCGCCTCGTATCCTCGGGTCCCACAGTCTGTAAATGAAATCCCAGACTCGGGCTACGTGATTATTTCTTACACCTCGTATGGGAACCCTGTGGACCGACACTACCAGCCCATCATAGGGGCCAAGATTGATGAAATTGCTCATGATTGGAAATCTGGGCTACGATGGATGACCAACATGGATACGCATATGAAACTTCGAAGTGAACTTGTGTGGACCAAATGGAATCGTGTAGAATTTTTGGAAACTTTGTTGAGAGACGGCATCTTGCGCAATGACACTGATGAATTTGGGCGGTTGGAGAAGTTAATTCGTGTGCAAAATGCTCCTTTCGTTTTCATAGACATCAGGCCTAATGCAAAGAGTTTGCAAAAGCTCGTGAATGTGGCAACGAATAAAACGTGGATGAGAGGAGAGGAGCTGCCGATTTTTAATACCAGATGGCACTTTTTAACCAAAGAGGAATAGTATGCCAGACTAGTGGGACCTTATTTTGCAACACATGCGGAATTTGGGCTCCAAGCGAGGTGGCTGGGTTTTGAATTGATCAGGAATGTATTTCACTGCTTGAACGCAGTTAAAGCTTGGTGGATTAATGGACAAGAGAAGGAGAAGAATGAGTTTGTAAATAGTGGACAGATTTTATCACATTTGTTGTGGTCGACAAATGGAATTTTTGAGAGGAATGTGCAACCCAAGCCTATTAAGTTTGACCATTTTGCAGTTTTGGTCACCCCCATGTTTTACATTTTGATTGTGTCGGTTATTTTGTTTGGTGTGGAAGTTTTTTGGCAGGAAAAGAAGGAATTAGCGTCTTTGTGTTATGCATATGCCTGGAGTATCTGCAAAAGAATGTTTTTATGGAGACAAAATTATAAATCCCAATCGTGTTTCGCGTTAAAAAAATATATTGAAGTAGTAATAGTAAGAAGATTTACGATTGTCAAAACTCGAGATTAATGTTTTCACAATTTGTACAGTTTCAAGCACCATTTTACTACCATTTCATTTTATTGTTTAAAATTCTATGATTTTTTCTGATTATTAACTACAAAATCCGTGATGACCATATACGTGAAATATGTAATTTTAATGAATTTGAAGAAATTAAAAATGGATATTATATGTACTCATTCTAAAAAGAAATGAAAAATTTAAAGGTAAATCGTGAGGCAGACATTAGGAAAGAAAAATCGATTTAAAGATTCGATTTTCATACAAGTTCCACCAATTACTTGTAACGGTTTTCAACTCAATTTGTGTTTCTGTTAGCTTGTGCAACAAACAATTATCTCATTTTCTTGTTGCATGTTGCAAGTATTGTCAGCCTTCACATATATAATGGACGCCGGGCGCCACAAATGGGATACCATTTTTTCCGTAGTGAACCTATAGCATCGGCAAATAATTTCTCCAAATTATCAGCTAAAAAAGCATCAAAGAATAATTATATCAAAATGGGTACACCAGAACTCTCAATGATTCAAAAGTTCGTAAAGTATGTGCGCATCTTGATTCCTACGAATGAAAATCCGACAGGATCTATCAGCGATATAACCAGGCCGATTGTGAGAAATTGGATGAACGTTATATCCTATTTCTATCCCTACAAATACGATATGGGGCGTCAAAAGATTGTAAAATGTCAAGGAAAATTTCGAAAATTGTTTTTGGCCTTTTCTCTGTTGTTTGTTGGATTTATCACCTCTGTGTACTTTTGCGGGGAGATTTATTTTGCGTTAAATTTACCAGAAAGGAAGGGTAATCTCTACTTCAACTCCGTTAGTACTGTGGCCTTGTTATTGTCGTGTACTGCTTTGTCAAATATTCGGAAACTGGACTTTTTGAGCACAGCTATCAGTGAGACGTGGGTACTGGATTCCCGATTTTCAAGTAATTCAACGGCCGATTGCCTAAATTTGTGATCATTAGGGTATGACGGTGTGGTAACCATCACAGTCATCCAATTTGATCTATTCTTTTTAACCCTTTGCCATGGTTTGGCATCATATGATGCCATGGAGTAGAAAGGCTCGTGCCTGGTTTGGCATCAGATGATGCCACCTTTGAGAATAACATTGACAATGGTAATATTTCAATGGAGCGAAACGGAGGTAAATTTGTTGCTGGTTTTTCTGGCAGTTAACTTTTCAAAAGTATACAAAATAGAATTTTGATTTTTTTGACTTGTATATAAAAGTAATAAGCCATAAACAATTCTGGGAGGTTGAATGGCAATTATTTGATCGCAGTTCTGACTTCGTACTTGGCTCATGCTAAAACTAAGATAGGCCATTCAACATACCAATTGAACGATCATTTAGGGCTTCAAGACCCCCGAAAATTGACCAGTTTCTGTTTCAAAACTGACCATAAAGAGCTCAACTCAAATAAAGAGTTTGTTTTGTCTTATACCGACTGCGGTTTAAATGAATAGATCTCCCGGTCGCTCTGTTCCTAACTATGAGTACCCTTTAATGCAAGGTGGCAGAATGTAAGCAATATTCGACCACCTTGCCCTCAATGTGAGTATGCTTGCAGAAAAATTTCTAGACTGCGGACAGTGCCGCTATTTCTGGTGGACCGAATTGGGGAAACCCCTGTTTGTGCAGCCCTTGACCAGTATGAATGCTTGCGGTGGCTTTGTCTTGATCACAATTTTCTCATTACTAGTGCTCAACCCTCTGAACACATTCCATTGCTTGTTCAACTACTTTTTCCCCAATCCTAATATGCTCCCTATCTTAGTGTTCGTATTCTGTTTACTCGTGGTTCCGCTTGTGCTCACACAGTATTTTTTCATGTTCATATTTGCGGCTGCTGTCATCAACTTTTGGCTCAAGTATGGGCGAGCATCCTTCGACTGGACATGTGGACTGCATAAAACACACATTTTCTCACCCAAGGAGTACAGAATGCTTCAAATCCTCGTAAACTACATAAACGAAAATTCTGGACTGGACCGTATTTGGATAACCCATTGTCTTGTCTATGCGTGGTTTGTTATGGGCTTGTATACGTTGATTTCGGCGGAAAAAATGACATTGGGATCCCTGATTGTTGGCGGTTATGCTGTGTTTGCAACTGTGTCCACGGAATGGGGAGCCGCATTCCTTTTCGATGTGAGGAATGACTGCAGCCTCTACAGGTATAGGCTCATTCGGGCCAATGGGAGCAAGCTTCAGAAACTAAACTGGAGGACGTTGAGTATGTTACCGAATTTGAATGTTGCAGTGGCAGGCCGTTTTGTGGAAATTCGGAAGGGATCTGTGTTGACATTCATTCATGCCGGAGTGGGGGATGTGCTTGGATTTATTGTGTGAACAAACCTATGCGGACGAATCGCTTTCGCTAATCATTACCATAATCATTCATATTTTCATATATAACGGACCAATTGATTGAGAAACACATTTTTCAAACATCTAATGCAGTATTTTACGATATTAAGTGATGAGTTATGAGTAAATATTGTCCATTTTATCTAAAGCATAGTAGGTTAGTTAGGTTATATTGTAGAAATTTCTACACTTAATGTAAACTATACTTTTTTCTCTTTGTCTTCTTTAATTACTAGCATTTATGAACCAAGAAAAAGCATTATCTAACATCTAACTATTTAGATTGATTCGGGCACTCGAAAATAAACAAATCAAATCAACTCAGGTTAATTTCAATCTTTTTGGGAACTCCCTATTCATATTAAACACAAATTGACTTTTTTTATTCATCCGCTCTTACATGGTTCAGTCAGTTACAAAATAATCACAATCGGTGTATACATTGCCGCACTGATTGATATTGCTATTAATTGGATAAATATTTACTTTTACGTTTGAACCATTTACGTCGTCCAATGTTATTATGCTTTGGTTAGAATTAAGAATTTCAATTATTGTTGTGATGATGATTATGGAATAATTTATAATTCCGTGTTATTACAGGAGTAGAGAACAGTAAATTATTCAATGATCAAGGAATATTACGATAATAAAGAGATTCATTCATTCATTCGTCCGCTACTTCATCAACTTTATCTTCATCAACCAATAAGTATGACTATTTAATCAAGATAAATACATTTCATCATTTTTACAGAATACATAACTAACTAAACTATAACTAAATATTATTGCACAATTTTCAAACGCAACGTACAAAAAAGTTAATTGTAAATACAATATCAGTAAGAATAAACAGAAACGACTAATTAGCTGACAGTAGTGATATTGAACCCCCCTCAAAGGATTTTGTTTGGCAGAAGGCAGAATGGACCACTGCTTACGGCTTGTACGGGTTGACCTTGGACACTTAAATCATAGAGTAATCATAATCATGGATGCAGTAAATAGTGACAATGGCATCAGCATATGAATGAGCAATTAGATAACGGAATTAGGCTGAACAGCGTACACATATGATTAAGGTGGGGTGTAAGTTATAGGTGTGAAAATTGTGTGTAGTATAAAATGATGAGTTAGATAGCGGGTGAAAAAGTAAATGCACCAATCGCAGATTGCATTGAATGAATGTAGCATGATGCAAACAAAACAGCAGCAAACGCTTATACTGAGAAAATGTAAAAATTACAAATGTGAACCAAAACAAATAACTTTTACAGCACAACCGACTATTGAATTACAAACGAATGATCAATGACCATGTTAAAAGCAATAGTACAGAAGGTCAGTTATTTAATGCAGTAAAATCATTAACTAGGTGAAATCATTGCCCGAAAATTTAACATATTACATATAACTTAACATATATAATAAACTATAACTATGATTTAACATATAAAATAAACTGGTAGAAATTTGCTAATTTGAATACGGGAACACGGTCAGAAAAAAAGGAAATTTAGCACCATATATTCAAGATAATCCCACCTATACTTTATTTGCGGATTACGCAACACGCAACCATCATAGAATCCGAACAACGAATTAAGCAAAGACGTTTCAAAAAATCACTTATACATAGCAAATCAAGTGATATCAATTGTAACCAAGATCATGGAATCGAAATTGAAAGTATTCGGTCTACGTTAGTTCTAAAATACTTTTAGTCTCCATAGACACAAGGAATTTTGGATAGATACAAATTCGTATAGAAAAATGATTATTATCAGCTCTCGCAAAAATACTTCCCTTGAGATTCGAGAAACTCACAATTCTTGGCATCTACCAAACTAAGTATGTTGAAAAAAACCTCATAATGTATTGTTATGAAGCAAGAGGCTTCATTTGTAATCGTAATTTCATTGCAGCTAAAATTAGTCATAAAAGAAAGACATGTGAAATTTGTCATCTTTTTGTATTATTGTAACCCAATACTAAGTTTGCAAAACATGTGTGCACAGATTAATAATTAAGGTAGTTGCTTTATTCATAAGTAGTTAGTTAGTTAGGTAGCTAAAACTCTTCATTATTACCATCTGCAATTGTTCTGGAAAAATACCATAACCGCTGATTTAGACAAAGAAAAGAGACAAAGTCAAAGAAGTGTCAGGTTACACTGTTCACATGTGGCCACACATGGTCATAGTTATTCACCATTAGATCATGGGAATGTAAAGATATGAATTTCGGGTACGTACTTGTTTTGTACCCTAAAGTGGGTAATAGCATGTTATCCCTGGTATCAACATTTTTAACGTACTCAAATAGAATAAAAGTGAACTAATCTTAGAGTTATGTATGTAAATAATATCCTAATTTAAGGCTTAGTTGAGTAAGCATAGCGGGTGAGCTCTAGTTATCTATTGTCATCATGAGAAAATTAGACAATTATCATTTGGTCTCCTTACTGCTTGGAAGCAAATGAATAAACTCAATACCAATATCGTGAAATACAATCAACTTCGTGTATTTGTCAATTCTTAACCATAAAACACACCTTTACACCGCCGAAGACCATTTTTCATAACAGTATAAAAAAGATTAGGATATCATTCTCCTCCTGGAGCTGGAGCAAGAAAGCTGTCTTTTTTCAGCTCCTTTTCTTTGTCGCACAATTAACATAAAGCCTTGCAAAAAAAAAACGATAAAAAGCGTCCCACCACTTTTTTATTCTGGCTGCTACCCCAGACATTATATATATTTTCCTTTTCCACACTTGCGGTGGATAATATGGACATACATACTTCCCGCGACCTGGGCGCCGCAACCGCACGGGACCATCTCCGCATAAAAATAGGAGAGTACCCCATCGCTACGGCACTCTCATGTGCGGTACTCCCACACGTCATCCTGTTACAACCGTAACGCATAGCACAATGTAACGGTGTTGAATATCGCCCATGTATAGGGTGTTCAGTCTCAAAGTATACGACTTAAATGAAATTTTCTCAAAAACTATTTAATGCATTTTTCTTTTTTTTTCTTTATTGTATGCTAAAAGCGATTATCTACACAATGTATCCACCATTGTTGGCAGATCACCTTAACAATCGATCATAAACACTCCTGCAAGCCGAGGTGGACATTTCTTGAGTGATTGCGCCGCATTTTCTGTGATTGCTGCACGCAGCTTAGACACATCGGCAGGATTTCTCTCTCTTATCTTTTGCTCCATTGTCGCTGAACTTGGGCATTATTTAAAGTTCGAAAATAAGTTTCGACTAAATGAATCTTCTCTGCTTCTGTTTATCTCATTTTTGGTGTAAAATGAGACCACATCTTGGCCAATTTTCCATCCATCCTGAAGAAATGCATGGAATGTACGCAGATAAGGGCCCAAAAATACCTTCTTTTTGTTAAGGCCAAATTCCTACCCTTACACGCAGTGCACACATGTGAGTAGGAGTGCATTTGAAAGATAACCGCTTTTTGCATACATTAAAGAAAAAATAAGAAAAATCCATCCAACAGTTTTTGAGAAAATTTGATTTAAAGTTGTATACTTTGAGACTGAACACCCTATATGAAAGCGGAACAAAGCAACTGGCACTGTCATCCGAATCAACACTCCTAGCTGGTTTCGAAAGGAATCAAAACAGTAACGCCAATTCCATAGGGCTAGGCTACATATACTCATTACGGGCTCCACCTAGTCCCAGACACCTTAAAACAAACCAGACTATCCAACTCTGCCCAGGTTAACCCTGTCTCTCGGGCAGAGCCTCCAGTAAAACTGGAAGAGACAAAAGCTCCGATCGCATACAACATAACGATCATGAACTCGCAGCGGAAAATTTACCGTGCAAGCACAGCAACCCCGCCCGGATATTTAGAGCCTCCGAAGAGGTAGGACGAGCTCCACGACAAGGCGCGTGCCGCTGCATAACTCACCGGACGTAAAATCAGCCTACGCTGGTACGCAGGAAGCCGCTTGCTCATTGAGCTGTGCCCCAGGATTCCCATATTATCGGGCTAAGAGTTTCTAGTGTAGTGAGGCAAAATCCATATCAGCAGTAGTATTCCCTTGCGAGGTTTCACACAGAAAGAAGTCATAACTTGCATAATTTGGCCACGAGCTAATTTCCCACTAAACGGATATGATAAGTGAGAAGTTCATCTGAAGCTAATCGTTACTGGTTAGTAAAAAGGGTTTATTGAGTCCCATTATTAAAAACCACCCAACTTGCTTGTTCTGGTGTGCCTGCCAGTAAGAGTAAGGAGGTCAAATCAATTTCTCTGAGCTATCAGGAGTTCCCGAGATCTTCGTGGGATGGCGGGCATTGGAAACGAGGATAAAGATAAACCAGGGACGGCATATTTCATGAATGAGCTACTGTTAAATGTGCAGAAAGCAAAAAAAAACTGAAACCAAGCGTTGAAACAGAAGTGGTGCAAAAATATGCTGAATTCTATAGTGAAAATGAAGTGGACATTGCGAAAGCGTATGATTGGAATAAGTGTGAAACCTATTACTCAGAAAAATTACAAAAACCAAAAGCACCACATAAGTTAGTTAAAAATGGAAAAGAATGGAAGAGTTAAATATGCAAATCAACTGAAAGGTTAAATGTGACAATTTAACCTAATGTACGGAAAAACATGCCGTTTTCTATACGAGTTTTGTTGGGGCAAGTTGAGAATTCAAGGCGAAGGAAAAACCCTGAAAGAAAATTATACAAAGTGAATCGAATTTTTAAATGGGAAAACCTTGCACAGAATGTCAATGTACGCAGTACATTATTATGATTAACTATTCATCTTAAATAATTATAACGTCACCTTAATTGTTATCCATTAGTCTCACCATTCTGTTACTAGGAATTTTTGATTTACAATAATGAACTTACGCCGGGTCGGAATGCATGTGATGAATTTCGATCATGACTTCGAACAATTGAAAGCGCCGTTCGGGAATTTTAATTTATTGCAAACAAAATTTGTACAATGCACTTTCGAAATATGCCAGAAAATAGATGTGAATGTATTCCTCGCAGCGTCTACCGTAAAATTTTGACAAAGGGGTCGGAATCACATTCGGGTCATCGGAATTACGGCTACACTGCCTGGAACGGTTGGACGAGTCCAGACACGCTATGTGATCAGCATAGCCCCGTTCACCGAAGACAAAAGACCCACAGTGGCCTTGTTCATTCTGCGGCACCCCCGGCTCCATGGGAGTGCCCCCTTCCAAGAGACTTGTCGGATCAGTGACGTTTACAATATCACCCTTCGAGCAAGTCTCGTCCGTGTCCGTCCCGGAACGATTAACAGTTAATGATTCACCGGAATCATTGAACAAACTGCTAATAGGATGGCCCGACGGTAGGGCAGTGGAGTCTGAGATTTGTCCCACACCAGCGGCTGGTGGACATGTTGGTTTAGTCAGGTTTGGGTTCCGAGTGGACAGATCTTTATAAAACCATTTTAAGATCCCAGAACCCGTAAATTCAAAGGTTTCATTTGAGTAACTCAAAGAAAGTTTATAACGGCCCAAAAGATCATTCCCCAAGATAAACATACCGCGAGGTATATCGCCGGCAACAAGGACTTTGGGATTGATTTTTAACTTTCCAATATCTACAGGTATTTTTATGGAGCCGAGAAGAGAGAGAGGACTACCATTTGCACCAACGAGGCGAAGATGTGGGTCAGGAGGCTCTATTTGCTCCCTCATACTACTAATTATGGCATTGTGGCATTACACTCCACAAATCACATTCACAAAACTGTGAACCCCTAGTTTTGAACGCCTAAAGGCCGATATTAACAGTACTTAGCATTGGCATCCACATTGCAATCATAAATATTTAACGCAGAGCTCACTTATCGTTATTGACATCCCTATCATAGTCTTTGCACATCATTTAAACATCACTGCCACGCTAAAAGATATCTTAATTCTATAGAAGTAATGAATTTTTATTCCATTTTTCGACGAACTATCAAATTTGATCACCTTAACACTCATTACAGACGCTATGCTGAGTAACCTAGAAAAGGCTCTCACGTTCTAGAAGTAACTTTAACTTTGGACAGTTTTGATCTTCGCCATAGTAGTCATTTAAAGTTTGAAATTTAGACTAGTATCATAATTAACGCAGATTGCAAAACGATTCTAGAGGGTGCAGCAAACAAGTAATAATGATAATTTTCCCTGTCTTCCCATTAGATTCTTTTCCGGAAGCGGTTTTGAGGCCTTCAAAAAGATTGTTGGGAGGGAGATAAGCATCAACTACCAATTTATTTTTCTTTTTGCTCTTTGCCTCGTCAACGCAGACATAACAAAACCACATATTATTCAGTCCCAAAATTGCAATAGACACCATGACTTCCTTTTCCTATGCACTATCATCAGCCAAACTGTACGAGTTTCAATAGTCTTGTAACGTTATCTACTCCCGCGGCGCCGAATGATGCCATGTTACTCGTCATTTGTACTGAATTTTTACTTGTCATTGTTGCACTTCAGTTGATCCCTCGGACATCCCTCGGCGTTAATTCAGTAAGATTTTTCTTTTGCTGCATACTTTCGTTCTTTTATTTTTGCTTTTAAAAACGTCATTGTTCAAATTGGCCCAATTGAAGTGATTGTTATAGAGCCCTCATACAATCTGTTTTAAATTTAAGTGATGATTTTTGCCGCATACAGGGTTGCATCTGGTCTTCATTGTTGTATTTGAGCCATGCATTGTTGCTAATAGTCTAAGGTACCACTCAGGACATCTGCATTAAATTGCATACCGATTCGCTGAACTTAGTGACTAAATTTAATTAGGTAATCTCACCCTAAATAACGTGCTGCCTCACTTCTAGCGAAATACCATACGGCTTTCATTAACGTGCTGTTAAGAGCATTGAATTACGAGTACATTAAAACAGATATATCAAATTATTTAAAGAGCCATGACCAACAAAATTTGTGCGAATAGCGATATTACCATCCTCAATGTCTTGTAAAACTCGCTTAGAATATAAATCATAATCAAATATGTATATCATAATAATAGTCAGTAACTAAGACAGATCCACTATCTCACTATCCTCTTACTATTGAACCAATTTTTCAAAATTTTTCTCTCAACTATTTCCAAAACCACTAATGAATTGCCATCTTGTTTGAAAAAAATGACTGAATTTTATCAACAGTATTTGTCCTTTTTGGCCACTAAATTGCAACATAAATTTAAAAATGATGAAATTTCCCAGTACCTCAGTCATTGTTTGATAACTATTTGTCGTCATAACGACTACTCCTCACACCTTTTTCGGTTACTTAGTGATACAGCCGAGCTGTTCATTTGGGTGTACCAATTGGAAGAGTGCACTTCCGATGACCCGAATGTGATTCCGACCCCTTTGTCAAAATTTTACGTTAGACGCTGCGAGGAATACATTCACATCTATTTTCCGGCATATTTCGAAAGTGCATTGTACAAATTTTGTTTGCAATACATTAAAATTCCCGAACGGCGCTTTCAATTGTTCGAAGTCATGATCGAAATTCATCACATGCATTCCGACCCGGCGTAAGTTCATTATTGTAAATCAAAAATTCCTAGTAACAGAATGGTGAGACTAATGGATAACAATTAAGGTGACGTTATAATTATTTAAGATGAATAGTTAATCATAATAATGTACTGCGTACATTGACATTCTGTGCAAGGTTTTCCCATTTAAAAATTCGATTCACTTTGCATAATTTTCTTTCAGGGTTTTTCCTTCGCACACTTGTATTTGAACAAGGGCAAATGCGGAATGTCTAGATTAAGTTGATTCGAAATTTCCAATCCAAATCATTGCATTTCACCCAGCATAATTTTAGATAACCGTAACATAAAAATTATATAGTAATTTTATGTCTTGTTGGGAGGGTGTTATGAAGCGCAAGCTTCGTTTTATCTAAAATTATGACATTTCACAATAATGCCATTTCACACTGCTTATCATGAATAGAATAATAAGCGTTGCTCACATCTTAGGAATTTGAATTATCATTGCAGACGCTTAAGTCAGCAATTTTAGGTCGTAGATTTGATTACTTCGTTTGTTAGTTAGTTAGTTGGCTGATAGCTAAGAATGACAAGTGTCCAATTACACTTTTGTTCACACTCTTTTAGACGCAAATAGGTCCGGGTCATAAAGATCACGGACTATTAAAACACTTGCTCAAAAACAATGTCTTAGGGTACGTACTTGTGCGTACGTAAATGTTTTAATAATTGTAGTGCTCTAATTTTAAGAAGTTATCAGTTATGCGTGTTATCTAATGTAACTAAGTAGCTACTTACACTAGGATAACAATCATAGTTTTAAGGGTACATATTTGTGTAGCTGGGTGAAATGTATACATATGTGGAAAAATTGGTGATGCAAATATTCATAACTAATTTGGTCTCTTTACTGCTTGGAGGTGACTAAAATAAACTCGAGTAATTCGTGAAGCACACAATTTTTGTGTAAATTAATTGATTCAAAAACAATTACACCATC
>Ga0210040_10002645_pt1 | contig 25023 bp, 20 predicted proteins | sample CryGeyCG12114_NA_FD_185462 | JGI IMG/M metagenome (GOLD analysis project Ga0210040, IMG submission 185462) | Groundwater microbial communities from aquifer - Crystal Geyser CG19_WC_8/21/14_NA (SPAdes) (version 2) | ecosystem: Environmental > Aquatic > Deep subsurface > Groundwater | place: USA... | reverse complement strand
CCAGGTATCCCTTCGGGCTCCATACTATACCATTTAACCCAACCTGTTCACCTTTAAACAGGTCGCTTTGTGCAAATAAGCTGGCTTTTCCCTGTGCATCTACTTTGTATATTACCGGAGAATAACTGTCAGTAACATAAATATTGCCTTTATCGTCTAAAGCCAGATCGTTGCCAAAATGTTTTCCTTCAAATAACCCTGAAAGATCTATATCGTTTATTTTTTTGCTGCTTGCCAGGTCAAAACTTATCAGCCTGATCATTTTTTTATAGGTCAAAGAGTCGGAGTAATCGCTGTAGTTGGCATCGCCAATGCAAACCCATAAGCGGTTGCTTTTGGCATCGACTTTCATTCCATAACTTGACTTTAAAGATGCATCTTTGTAAAATACTTTGTAATTACCTTGGGCATCAACCGTACCAATGGTACCGGTTTTTACAGAGCTTACAAAAAACAAGTTAGTGTTACTGTTATAAGCCGTTCCTTCAGGATATAATTTCGGCTCTTGAATATTAATTCTTGGCGTTTGTGCCTCTGCACCTATGACAGCCAAAAGAATGATTGCACTAAAGAATAAACGTTTCATAAATATATTTTTTGTTGCTGCAAACCAGTAGCCTTTACAAGGCTGAACTAAATAGTAATTGGATAACGACGTTAATAACTAACCCACTTTTTTGACGTTGCCCAATAATGTATCTACAAGTACAAGTGAGTGACACAACGATGTTTAATAGAATTCCTTCCGTCCGTACCACAAAAAAACTTACAATGAACAATGAGCAATGAACAACGAACAATGAACAACGAACAATGACCAATGACCAATGACCAATGACTTTGACCACTGATTATTGACTACTGACAATAACAAATGACCAATGCTTATTGACCACTGACTAATTACCTAATGACTAACTGCGTAAATAACGCCGCTTTCATCGTCTGAAATATACACCACTCCTTTATTTGAAACGGCTAAACCGGCAGGGCGACCAAACCTTGTTTTGCCATCGGGACTTAAAAAGCCGGTAAAAAAATCTTCGACACCGGCAGGATTTCCATTCTCAAATTTTATACGTTGTACTTTATAACCTGTAGGCTTTTTTGCATTCCACGAGCCATGCCAGCATACAATTGCATCGTCTGTATAGTCAGCGGGAAAGCTGCCGGCCTGGGTTAAAAATTTAAAATCAATAGGCGCAGCATGTGCAGGAAAAGTAAGCACCGCAGCAACTGTTGTTTTAGCATAAGCTTCTTTGGTGGTGCCAATAGGATCTTCGCGGGTTTGATCTACCTGCTGTTTGCCATATACCTGTGGCCAACCGTAGTTGCCACCTTCTGTAATTTTATTGAGTTCTTCGCCCGGTATTGTGTCGCCGCGCCAGTCAGTTCCGTTATCGCAACCCCACATTTCTTTTGTTTGCGGATTCCAGTCAAAACCAATGGTATTACGTAGTCCACGGGCAAATATTTTGCGGCTTTGTTCATTGGCACTTACCTGCACAATAGTAGCATGCTCAGGGTTTGTTTCCTGGCAATCGTTACAATCGCTGCCTATTGAAATATACAACAGGCCATCAGGTCCAAAGTTTAGTACGCGGTTATCGTGCTGGCCGCCGTCTGGCAAATCATTAAAAATGGTGGTAGTATCGCTAAGTGTACCATCGGCATTAATGGTAGCTTTTTTTAATTCTTTACGTGAACATAAATAAATGGACTGGTTGCGGATGGTAATTCCATGCACACCGGTGAATTTTGCCCATACTGTTTTCAACTGATCAAACCTGCCATCGCCGTCCGGGTCTGTTAACATCAATACATCACCGGCATCACGACGGGTAACATAGAGTGCACCATTGTTGCCAATTGCCATCATGCGTGGTTTGCCCAGCCCGGTAGCCGCCACACTTGCTTTAAAACCGGCCGGAACAGTAAGTTTGCTTACCATGCTTTCTTTAAAGTCCAGATGTGAGGGATAAAAGGTATTTACTGATGCCGTCGTTGGCTGTTTTTCAGGTAGTCCTTTCTGAGCAAAAACAGTATTTGTAAGCAGCGACACAGCCATTAAAAGGGTAAGTTGAATTGTTTTTATCTGCATAAAAATTAAAAAGGTTATTGAGCGGAACGGTAAAATGAAATTTCAAGATTATATAACAAAATTATTCCAGCTTTTGTTTTGGCAGATAAAGGGTCTTACTTTTCTTACATCCATTTAAACTTTGGCACCTACTCACTAAGATTATACACATTGTATGTGTCTCACTCCTAAGCGGAAGCAGTCAGGATTTACTTTTTAAATTGTTTTGTACTTAGCTTTTGTGGTACTATTAAGCAGCCGTTGCGACGCTCCCTTGTACGGTTGTTAATTCTATTCACCATATTACCACTGTATTTTCTGCTTGTAAAGCTTTGAACAACGATTTTTAATAATTGAAAAATTAAGATATATTGCCATACCTAAACCTAACTAAATGTCATTAACAACAAAGTGGACAGACGAAGAATTACATCAAGCTGTAGAAACATATCTAAAGATGCTTAAATATCAACAAAACAACACTCCATTTATAAAGGCACATGTAAATTCAGAATTACAGGGTAAAATTGATAGGAGTAGAGCTAGCATAGAAATGCGATTTCAAAATATTTCCTATGTCCTATATACACATAAACGACCATTTGTTACTGGTTACCTTCCTCTAAGCAATGTTGGCCCAACCAATGAAGAAAAGATTTGGCAACTAATTCAAAAATTACAACCACGATAAGTTATGTCTTTGAATTTTACTTTAAATAATGAGGATCTGTTTTTGTCGATTATATAAGGCAGGAACCGAAGATGAGGTACAAAAAGTAATTGATAAGCACCCGGAAATATTCAATAATAAGAATTGGAAGCCAGTTGGCAATAATGAAAGTAACTACGGCATAATTGAAAATCAACAATCAAATCCCATAGCAGCCTTAGTTGAAAAGGTGACTAATTCAATGGATGCATTGCTTACTAAGAAATGTCTTGAAGCAGGCATTGATCCAGAATCAAATGCAGCTCCTATGTCAATGGAAGAAGCTATAAAAGGTTTTATATAGATTATAACAATGGGATTTAACATCATGGAGACAAAAGCAAGCAGAAGATATACAATTGGTTGCTGATAGTCCTCCAAGAAATACCGCCGTTATAATTTATGACATGGATAAGGTCAGCATCCAGACAAGTTCGACGATACATTTCTTTTTCTTGGTAGAGGAAATAAGAACAAGATAAGATTGGTACACATTGTTCTTATACGTGAGGGCAAAAAACCGAAAATGCCGTTATTACGCCCTAATGAAGGAAATGAGAAGGAAGGGCTAATAGATGAATATTTAGAAGATGTCTTTGACCGCTGTTATTCTAACTTCTAAGTTGAACTTCCCCTAGAGCAGTTGATGAATTTTTTTGAAAAAAAAATTTTTAAGTTAAAGATTTATAATCTAAAGAATTAATGAAATCAGAACTGATTAATTGTTCTCCATCCATAATGTTCTTACCAAAGGCTGCATCAATTACATATTCAACGTACTTATTAACATTCCTTGGCATTAAAGGAACTTGTTTTTCTTCCATAACAGTAAGTAATCGGTCAAGGCTTTCTTTTACAAACGGAAAGTAAGGTTCATGATTTTCATTGTCTCCTCGGTACTCATTCAATAGATCATAAACATAAGCGTCAGCTTCTACTAAAGTCGGTTCTTCAAAAATAATCCGATGAGAAATTCTATCACTTAACGCTTTTCCAATAATATATTCCAAAGTTCGTAGATTATCGTAATCAGATAATGAAAAATTCATAAGGAAGCAAAAATCAGTAGGCGTCATATCAACGAGCTCTCTTATTGCTTGAGTGAAAGGGATATATTGTTTAGGGGTGTATACAATAAGTGCCTCTACTTCATCCATCCATAAAAAGATTTTTCTAGGCTGGGCGAAGCGAATATCAGAGTCATATTCCGAAAGAACTTTGAAAATACAGCTTAAAATTTTAAACCTGTCTGTTGTATCTTCAATTCCTCTCGCTAGCTTATACTTCTTCCTTTGAGTAGAGGTAGTAACATTAAAGATCATCTCACTTGCTTCAAAACTCTCATCCTCATTGGACGAGCCAAGTAGCCAGACGATTTTCGCTAAAGGTGTTGAACTAGTGAAAGTTTTAATTTTATTTAATGCGACGTCATCAGTTTCAAGTTCTCTCATAAAAGCTACAGCCCCCATTATTCTTTCTATTGTTATACCTTCGATAATTTTTTTAAAGAAATCATAAGCAGCATCGTTACCTTCTTTAGAAGTTAAAATGATAACACTTAAGGGGGCGGGAGCCTCATTCGGCAATAGGTCAGCAATATTGTTGTTGTTTGAAAAGTAATAAGCAGCGTGAGTTTTACCTCCTCCCCATCTACTAATGTTTAAGGCAACTTTGGTATCTTTAGAAGAATAGATATTTTTAATTGCAGATTCGATTTGTCGCTTGTTTGTTTGAAATCCTGCCCAAATTAACCCCTTTGTTTCCTTATCTGGGATGATAGAAAATGGACTTCCATTTAGGTTAATCAAATTCCAATTAATATTACTCATATAATAGTTTTAAGTTTGGCAATTTCCTCAAGTTTACTCAAGTAATCTTCAAACATTTTAATTCGAGCATCATACTCGGTCATGCCATCGTCTTTGTATTTTTTGGCAGAGATTGACGATAATGCAACTAAAGTTCTAATAGCATTTCTTGCTTCTTCAAATGAAATATTTGAACGGCTTAAATAGAGATGAAGAATTAAGTCTAAAACATTCCAAATGTCCCCGAATGAAAAATCATTTTTTATCTTAGATAAAAAATTCGTAAAGGCTTTATAATCGTCAGTAAGAATAATGCAATAGTTAAATTTACCTGTTTTAACACCTGCTATTGCATGTGCAATTAAATGTCTTTCGCCTCTATCGTCCGATCCTAATGGTTTGTTGTAGTATTTAGAAATTATCTTTTCTTCTATTAAATCAACTTGCTTGACGTGGTAAAACGTAGCTTCTTTTTTAAAAGAGCGATGAGTTCGTTTTTTAAAAGATTTTGACCTTTTCCTTTTTAAATTCCTTTCAAATTCTTGAGTAATCGTTTGCAGCCTAAATACTTCAAAATACTCCCAAAGCCAATTGTCTGAATTCTTACCAATATTAAATTGCACATTTGACAAATGGGCCAAAGAATTTGTGTCAGCTAAGATGTTGATTCTATTGCTCATTTGTTATAATAATATATTCTTCCCCTTCTCTTGCCGCCTTGCGATAACCGTAAACTTTACCATTTAAATTCCTGCTTTGTCCAATCCAATTAATTATTTCAATAAAATTCGCTGATATTGAATGTTTGTTGAGAAGGTATAAACAAGTAAGCAATATCGTACTTTTGGCTGGCATTCGGGGTATACCGAATACAAAAAAAAATTTAGAAGCAATTGAAAGAGCCTCGTGTGTACACTTTTCCCTTTCAAATTCACCCAAATTTTCCCAAAGCCTTAAATTATTTTCTTGAAAGTATATCAAGCCTATAATAGATATAACGGATGAGGACCAAAAATCCTGATCGAATACAAAATTATCTCGTTCAAATTGAGAACTTGCAATCCTTTCATACAGATAGCGGCCTTTAGCCGTCAAACTATAAGTACCGGCACCCGCGTTTAAGTTGATTAAATCAAGATCTATCAACCAATTCAATCTTGGAGGAACTAATTCTTCGCTATATCTTTTAGGGCTACGCCAAGCGGAGACTCTTTTTGTAGTTTCTAGTACTAGTGATACATCAATTCCTTCACCTTTATCAAGTTTACTCTCCAACCTTTTCAGATAGAAGGTTGGAAAGTAGCTTAGGTATGAATCTAACCTTTGGTTTGGATAATTATCGACAAGTTGCAGAACTGATAAAATAATGTCATAGTCAGCTTCAATAAGAACTGGCAGAAAGTAACTCTTTTCAATTAGATTTAATGTATAAGTGTTAATCTCTTTTGAAGGTTGCGGCCCGGAAAGATATTGCAATAATATTATCAGAACTTCTCCTTTTTTTGTAGGTAAGACAAAGTTGCCCTGCTCTATAATTAAATTGAATTCCTTAAAAGCGTGATAATAGGCTTTGAGACTATTAGAAGCAGCTTTACCTTCCGGTAATGTAATTTCTCCACTTGTCGAAATGTATTCTTCAAAACATGCGTGATTACTTTTACTCCAATTTAAAAGAAATTCATTTAGAATTTGCTTTTGTAAACCTTCGTGAGATAAATACTTTAACGAAATGGAAAGGTATTTTAGCCGCCTTACCTGAGTCTTTACGGTGATATATAAAACAGATGGGAAATTCATTTATATAAAACAGGCTGCGCATCCTTCTGCTTCAGCATCTTCTAAAATGTCCGTTAGATACGGTGATTTTTTTGTCCTTTCTCCCCTTCGTAAGTACTCTTCTTTAATAGCAACAATCCTTTCAGGCTTAATTAGTTCTCTTAAGCTCTCGTTTTGATTCCAGGTAAAGCCTTCCTGTTCATTTTCATATTCTATTGCTTTTTGAAACAACTGGTGATGTTGCTCATATAACCATATCCACTCAATTTTTTGCTGAAAGAAACAGAAATAGCAACCGGATCGACTTCTTGCATAATTGCCAACTTTCCCGTTAACTTGAAACTCTTTAGGTTCATAATAGTCTGGTACCCCTACGCCACTTTCCTTAAGCAAATCAAAAATATCATCACGTATCAAACTCTCCTCATTATCCAATAAAGAAAAACTCTTTTCAAAAGCAAGAGGGTAATTACTTGTCTTTAGGAGTTGAAAAATGGCATTGTTAAACTTGGCCACACCATTATCTAACAGTAATTGCAGTTTTTGTTTGATAGAGAACTTTAGGGAAACGGGTTGTTTAATTATATCAAATGTTCTTTCTGTAGTTAGCGGATCTAAGAAGTGGTACGCTTCAATAATTGAATTAATGTTTTCATTTTTTAATATTCTTGTGATAACATCTTCACTCCAAATATTTTTACGAAAAGGAAATATGGATTGAATGTTTGATTTTTTAGAAATGTACCCTTCTCTGTCTTCATCTCCCCTTATTCCTACATAAGAAATAACTAAATCATCTCCTACAAAATTTTCAAATGGATAAAGCTTCAAATACTTTGTACACCACCTAATTGTAGAAGAGGGGAGATAATTTCCAAAAACATTATAATGATGATCAAAGGGGTCGATATTACTGCCCCCGGCAGCCTTTAGTTTAATTATTTCTTTGCCTAAATAAACTTCTAGGTTTCTGATAAGTATATAAGTTTCTGCCAATTCCTTACCTGTGTCACAAGTATAATATTCAATATCAATCTCGGGATAGTTTTTGTGCATGTAAATTGCTAAAGCAGCACTATCCTTGCCACCAGAAATACCTAACACATGTCTTACTTTCTTACTCATTTTTAAGATACTCCTTAATTAAATAGGCTAACACTGCAATGTTGATCTTTTTATCGTTGCCCAATATACTTTTTATTTTAACTTGTTTGTCTTCCATTTCTTTGCTTTTTGCTTTGGGGATACGCAGCAGGCTTTTATTTAGACCTTCTACAAAAGATGTTATCTCAAATTTAACCACATCTTCTTCTTCGTCATCTAAACTTGCCCCACTAAGTTCGGAGAAGTTGTCTAAGGCATAGACGAAGTCAGTAAATTTTTCAAACAAAACTACTTCTTCCTCATCTGTCAATGTAGTTAAAGGTTTCCCTATACACGCTTGGGATATAGAATTAAGCCAACTATTTTTATCATCTAACGGAGAGGTAAGGCGAGCATAAAATGATTTATGCGAGGTTGAAAGCAGGTGAGTTTTTAAATTTTCATATCTCTTTACAAATTGCTCTTTGTAAAGCGGGAAGGCTTCCTGAGTGCCTAAAACGTCTTTCGTAATGCAAGCCTCAAACCTGTTAAGTAATCTATCGTATGCACTATTGATTTCTTTTATTGCCTCTTGTAGTTTTTTTATAAAGGCCTCTGCTGAGTCTGAACGGGACTGTAACTCCTGAATGTTATAACCTAATGCGATAGGGAAATCTTCAAAGAAGGTTTTTTCGGGATCTTTAGCCTGCGCAATTGCTTCTCTAATGGCCAGTGCTCTTTTACTTAGGTTCTTTGTACGTTTAGCATACTCATTCAAGTCACGGTAAAAACTAAGAAAAGGTTTTATTGTTTGAATAAATACTTTGTTATTGAGCTTGTTATTTTCGAGTTGGCTTAAAAAAGTTCTATACCTATTCAACAATTCAAGTTTAATACCCGCCACATCAAAAGCTTTTAGCTTAAACAGTTCTGGTTTTTTGTTGACAAGCTCTAATATATCGTCATTTAAGGCAGGGATGTAACCATTTTGATCGAATAGAGCATACTCGTCTGCCTTAGCCAATAAATAAATCGGAACCCAAAAGTCAACAAATCCTTCTTTCAATTTAAAGGGCTTGGCAAGCAAGAGGTCGATAAAGTCTTGTAAATTCCGTTCTTTTCCTTTACTGCTTTCTAAAAACTGCTCGCCAACGTTCCATAACTCCGCAAAGCCAGTATCAGTTGGTCGTTGCCAACTCCAAATGCCATTTACCTCACAATGAAGCCCTTTGTCTTTTAATAAGGATAAGTAAATAGACTTTTCAGGCGGGAATTTTTCGACAGGAAAACCTACGTTTTCTTCGCTAATATTGAAGAGTAGTCTATGAAGCAGCTCTTTTCTAGCAGTAGAAATTTGACCAGAGGTTTTAGTTTTATTCAGTAATTCATTTCGGAGGATAGGAGTACTGGAGTAGACATCTGCACATACAGCAGAGAGTTTTTTATTAAATGACTGCCTATCTTCTATCACGACTCGAGCGCCTCTATAAAACCACTCTATATTCTTGTTAGAATAAAGGCTATCGAGTACATAATGATTTAAAAGGCGAGTGTAATGTTCTACAATTGCATCTAGTTCCTTTACCGCAAATCGATCATTTAAGTTAGCTGACCTTACTGCTTTCGCCTTTTGTATCTCAAATAAAGTATTTCTAATTTCAATGGTATTTTTATAGTAGCCAAATAGGATAGCTTCGTTGCATCGAGCAGAACAATCTTCTATGGCTTTAGTAATGTTTTGATCTTCATTAAAAATCAAGTTGATGAAGCCGTCTATTTCACCTTCAGGAGTAAGCACTGTTGGTGTTTCCGTCAGAGCAAATTGAAAAAAACGAGGAGTCCCATTTTCATAAAAAGCCTCTTTTGCAGAGATGGGAGGGATGTCAAAATATTGCCTTAGTGTTTCAACAATATTTGTTGTCCGCTCTATTATAGTACCAGCTTCGTCAATTGCTAAGTCAATATCCAAATCAGTCCCTTCAAGAATTACATAGCGGAAGCTGTGTTTTGCAAACTTTATTATTTTGAACTTTTCAAGCTGTTCAAGTACCATTGCTGGTTGCCTTATACCTATTGCATTTTGGCAGTAACTCTCATAAAAGTCCTTATCTAACCGCGCGGAAGCTGGAGTAAATATATTGAGCAGACCTATTGTTTTCAATAAAGTCTGTGCTTCATTTTGTATTTCATCTGGCAATGCCCCTTCTGTTTTCTCTAATGCTTTTTGAATTGTATTCCAAAGTGTCGAGTCATTTCTGCTTACTTTGTTATGGATAACAAAGTAGAAGTTGGTAATTAAATAATCATAGACTTTATCTACGCTAAAATAGTTATGCCTTTTTAAGTCTAGCCCTTGTAGAGAAAGGTTACTATTAGATTCAATAAATGAAAATAAGCTCCTTTCATTCTGACCATAGCGCTGTAATGAAAGTGTCAAGATAGCTGCGGACAATATGTCAAATGGATATAAAGCATTTGAAACATCTTTATCTAAATAATCTTTTAAAGGGAAAGCTTTAGCCGCTTTAATGGCATCAAAAAGTTTATCTGCTTGTTTTGGTCTTTTAACATCGTTAAAGTTTTGCGCGATCCTTTTACTAGCTAAAAGCAACAATTGTTCGACTGGTTCGTTAAACGGAAGGTCTTTAAATCTTCCCTTTACCTTGCTCCACTCTTGTTGCTGATTTCGGGTTAGGTTGAATGAGTATGTATTGAAATCTTGATGGAGAGTTCCAATGAAGAGTGCCTGTGTTGTCGTATTATTTACCCATTCGCATAATTGTTGAATAAAAAATAATTCAACTTCTGCGTTATGCTTTGAAGCGTATTCTAAATACTTGCCAAATTCGTCTACAATAAAAGCGATCCCTAATCCCTTCGTCTGAAGCTGCTTATACTCCCTATCTACCGCATCAATTACATCTTTAGTGCTATAATCTGTTTTTTCTACTTTATATAAGTCTGCAAATAGCCGAAACAGTGATTGGTTATCACCCACAAGCTGAACGAATTGATATTTCGGAACTGCTTTTATTAAATTCTCTCGTCCATTAAAATGTATGTAAACTCCTTGTAAGGTTTGTTGTAAAGCAAGGAGGAATGATGATTTACCTGTGCCGTAAACACCAATTATAAGATTGCACTTAATGCCGGCTATTGCATCATTAAGTAGCTGATCAAAAGTCTTAATTGAATTCGAGGTAGGGATATAGTTAAAAGAATAACTACTATCTCTAATTATATTAATTGATGGAGAAAATTTAAGATTTGTAGTACTCATTTAAAACTTTCCATTTATTTGGTTTGGACTTAAACTGCAGTTCACGAATTCCGGCAGATTCAGTATAAATAATGTCGGGATTCATTTCTTGGATAGATTCTATTTTTGAAAATAGTCCATCTTCGTTCAGAGCGTATATAGCTCCTGGTGAGTTTATTCCAGATAACAACTCTGTGAAAGATACTGAGCTGGCATAATCTTCATTGTCAAGGATAGAAAATAAAACTATTGCAGGTGGTAGGTCCGTTCTTGTGTCCCCTTCAACTGTATACCATTCCACCTGTTTTCCTTCCGCGTTTTCAGATTGATAGCTATCCATAAACTGAAGGTCAACGAATAAATTGGACAGCTCATCTTCTATGTCAACCTTTTTATTCTTGTACGCAGTTTTTTGATAATTCCTTATGAACACGCTTATGTCACTACCTATAGTATTTGCATTTACTTTCGCTTGTCCAACGCTTTCAACCTTTTTAACTAAAAAGTTTAAAAATTGATCCCTTGTAAAGTGTGTTCTATCCCTGCGGAACTGATTAAAGAACAAATCATAAATGGAGGCCTTATTAGACTTTATCAGTGAGTAGTGCAATAGCCAGGTACTAGCAATGTCCTCTAAATATGGATCAACTCCGGTACTTTCATTAAACAGGAATTCGCCTAAATCCGTGATGTTATTAGAGTTATCTGTAATTCCATAAGCTTTTAGCCAATAACTGATTGCAGTGACCATGTTCTTACCAACCCCTAGATCGACAACAGCCATCTCATCATTGAAACCTCTTTCACCTTTCTTAATAAAATCATAGCCCTTTTTAAGCCAAAAGTGCTTGCAAATAAAGCTGTCATGTCCTGAAAACTGTAGTTTCATGTGGCAAAAATAGCTTTAATATACTGCTTTTTCTTTAATGAAATCGTATGTGGATAATCTCGTGCATGAATGTTAGTTAATGGATAACAACAAAAACCTGAAAACGCCAACAGTATTACGCAAAAGCACAAGTGTGCGATGCAACCACCGCTTAATAGAATTCCAACTGCTAGCTACCAAAAAATTCTTCTGTCTATAGTCAAAAACACAAAAAGCCTTCAACTAATTAATGCATCATATAAAAAATACTTCCCTTAATTTCTTTGATTTATACCAGTAAAAGCAGCAAGGCAGATATTAAAAGTAGTCATCAAAATATCTGAAAAAACCCGTAATTATTAGAAGCATGCAGCGCGCTTATATCCCTTTATGTTTTATTAGCAGTTGTAATATATAATCATTGCTTTGATAACTCTGCCTTTGTGGTTCAAAAAAAACTCCCCATACAATTACACAAAAGTACAAGAGTGATCCTTTTCTTTTCTTTCGCTGGAAGAAAAGAAAACGACAAATCAATGATTGCAACGGCTGCTTAATAGTACCACTTACCTGCTACCAAATTTTTCCTGGTTTTAATGTATTCTATACCTGTGCCATTTGTATTTGTGTTACCGTTGCATTTTCTCTTTATTAAATATTTTAATTAGGGATTATCTTCTTTTCTAATAAAATAATTACTACCTTTTTACTTCAAAACTTTTACCAATGAAAAAGGCTGCTATCCTCGTACTTGCGGGTTTACTCTTTATTACAAATGTGTTTAGCCAGTCACTTGTCTGGCAAAATGATGAACCTAAAGCGGGCGAAAAGGTAAGCTTCACCTATAACCCTGTAGGCAGTCCGTTGGCCAACGAAAAAAACATAGAGGCAGTGGCCTTTTGTATAAATAAAACCGGTGGAAGCGCTAAAGAAATTGACCTGAAGAAAACCGGCAATACTTATACCGGCTCGTTCGTAACCGATACCAATACTTTGCTGATAACTATGAAACTGTCGGCAGACGATAAGAAAGATGTAAATCGCAACAATGGTTATATGCTTGCTGTAAGAGATAAGCAGGGCAAAATGCAACCCGGCACTTATAACGCTTTTGCAGATCAATACGCAGGTTATGGCAATTATTTATACGGGCTTGATGAGCAGCCGGATTATGCCTTTAACTACCGCAACCAGGAGTGGAAAGAGTTTCCTGCAAACCGGGTAAATAATATGGGCGGTTACCTGCAGGCACTGTCAACAAAAAAGAAAAAAGAAGCTGAACCGGAGATATTGCAAATTTTGGATGATATGGTAGCGGCTGGCAATATGAACGAAAATCAATACAACATCGCAGGTAACTGGTACCAGCGGCTGAAGCAAAAGGGTAAAGCAGACTCTCTCAAGAGCGAAATGAAAACGAAGTTCCCCGATGGTAGCTGGAAGAAGAGTGAAAAGCTGAACCTGTTTTATGCAGAAGCTGATCCGGTAAAAAAGGAAGCTATATTGAATGACTATGTACAGTCATTTCCACCTGCAACAGAAGATGAGAAAACACGTATCAATTATTTGTATTCTGCTTTAGCAGGTTCTTTTGCAGAAACTAAACCGGAAGAAAAACGTGATTTTGCCAAATTTAAATTATATGCAGAAAAGCTACCAATGGATTTGCGTGCCAGCTTATACAACGACATATCCTGGAGGCTTGCATTGAAAGATACTTTACTTCCATTGTCAAAAGAACTATCGGAAGTTGCCACAAAATACGCCCGAAAAGAAATGATGACTCCAACGGCAAAAAAACCGGCTTTAAGCACTGCCAAAAGTTGGGAAGAACAACGGAAGGACCAGTATGCTATGTATGCAGATACTTACGGTTTTATTATGTATAAACTGCAGGATTACAAAACTGCCTTTCCCTATATTAAAGAAGCGGCAGTTGACATAAAAAAGAAGAAGGTTGCAGACTATAACGACCGTTATGCATTGTTGCTGGAGAAAGTAGCAACCCCGGTGGAAGTACAAAAAGAACTGGAGCCCCTCCTGAAAGAAAATAAACTGGGTAAAGAAGGCAAACCTGTATTGCAAAGAGCGCTTGCAACAAATTTACAATCGCAGGAAAAAGCAGAGGTGTATTATGCCTCGTTAATTTCGAGCGGGCAGGAAATAGCAAGAAAAGAACTGGAGAAAAAAATGATAAATGAAGATGCGTCCACATTTAAACTTAAAAATCTGCAGGGTGAAGAAGTATCTCTGGCAAGTCTGAAAGGCAAAGTGGTAGTGCTTGATTTTTGGGCTACCTGGTGCGGACCCTGTAAAGCATCTTTCCCCGGTATGCAAAAGGCAATTGATAAATATAAGAATAATGAGAACGTAGTGTTTCTGTTTATAAATACGTGGGAAAACCAGGAAACATTAGAGAAACGCAAGAAAGAAGTATCTGACTATATTACCGCTAACAAATACAACTTTAATGTGCTGTATGATGAAAGTCCGTCCGGTGAAAGCAGCGATTATGTTGTTGTAAACAATTATAAAGTATCCGGCATACCTACCAAATTTATTTTGGGTAAAGATGGCAAGATGCGTTTTAGAAGTGTTGGTTTTGGTGGCGGAGATGATGGATTAGTGGATGAAATCTCTGCAATGATTGATATGGCTGGAAAGTAAGTGGAAGACCTTACGCCCTAAACCTTGAAAAAGGTAGAGGGTGTAAGGTTTATCTTTGTTGTTATGCCTGTTTTCATGCAATCAGTGGTTTTAAATTTTTTAGTACGTTTATTACCGCATCGTAGTAAAGTAATCTGCTTTCCTTATTGTAAAAGCTTTTATTTTATAAAAGTTATTTGTAAAAGTCTTCCATTTCTCAAACCTGTCTCCTGGCAGTATTGTCACTTTCTTTTCCTTGATAAAAAGAAAGTAACCAAAGAAAAATCAAGAAAGAAACGATTACATCCCGTTTCTTTCGTTGCTCCTTGATTGCGCTTTATTACTACTGTGGCTTCGGTATTTGTTTTTCATGCCTGTTATTTTATACAAGCTTTGGTATAGAATTACATAAACCCCATTGCATTAGGGCTCGTTAAAGCTTCTTTTTTTATAAAATCGTCTTTACTTTTAAGGTATTATCATAAAAACATCTTCATTTTTAACCAATCGCAAATGTGTCGTTGGCAGGATAGCGTAGCTTGTCGAAGCAATCTGCTGCTTATAGTTTGGAAGGTCCCACTAATGGTGAGAGCAGATTGCTTCGTCGTTCCTCCTCACAATGACGAGTAACTTACAATGTGATTTTCAATGAATTTTTTTGGGAACCAAAAATTAATCACTCCCAATGATGGTATTACAGGGCTTTATTGCTTATTCTATGCTTTTCAACCATTATTATTTCGCAACCCTTGATTTGCATTTGTAGCTTTTGACGGTATAAGATTTGAATATCCTATAGTACATTTTTGTCATTTAAATGAAAACCTTATGGAACTGCAGCAAAGCAATGATAATAAATTCATTCCCATGACCTCTGTCAATAGTGGCAAAGGTCGTGAAGCCAGGAGTGATGTTTTTTATTATACGAATCAAATAGTGAATGTTATTTTTATTGGAACACCAGACCATTGGGTACTGATAGATGCAGGTATGCCAAAGTCAGGATCTGAAATAAGATTAGTGGCCGAAGATCGTTTTGGCGTAAATAATAAACCTGCCGCTATCATATTGACTCACGGTCACTTTGATCATGTGGGAGGTATCGTGCATTTGATTGAGCAATGGAATGTGCCTGTATATGCTCATCCGCTGGAGTTTCCTTTTCTTACCGGTCAGCAAAGCTATCCTGAACCCGATGTAACTGTTGAAGGTGGTATGCTTGCCAAAATATCTGCCATTTATCCAAATGAACCAATCAACATTACACCTGTGCTTAAGCTACTACCGGAAGATATGACTGTACCGGAATTGCCTGGCTGGAAATGGATACACACACCCGGTCATTCACCAGGACAAATTGCTTTATTCAGGGAAAGTGACCAAACACTTATTTCTGCTGATGCATTCATTACCGTTAAGCAGGATTCATTGTACAAAGTGCTGATACAAAAGAAAGAAGTGCAAGGGCCTCCAGTTTACTTAACAACAGACTGGTATGCAGCAAAAAATTCCGTACAAAAACTACAGGCTTTGCATCCGCAGTTGGTTGTACCAGGTCATGGATCAGCTATGGAAGGAGCGGAGCTGACAGAAGGTTTAAAAAATTTGGTTGAGAACTTTGATGAAATTGCAGTGCCTGATCATGGCAAGTTTGTAAGGGATAAAAAGGGCAATGAGTAATGGAAGAAAGTTAACAGTCATCCTCCTGAATCATTTTAAGTTGCTAAAACATACATTGTAGAAGGCATACAGCCTTTTAGCAGAGGTAGTGGCACCTGCATATGTTGCTTTCGGCTTCCAGGAGTAAAATCACGTTGTACTTCAGCTTACGAAGCTTCTTCCTAAGTTTTAATTTATTTGGAGATGTAAAAATAAAAAGCCCGGCAAAGCCGGGCTTAATAAATATATTTTAGTTGTTCTTATTAAGGTTTTGGACAACGGTAAGATGATATATTAAACGATATGCCTACCTGGGCAAGTACATAGCCATCTTTCTGGCTGCTGTTACCGCGCTGACGACCTTTAATGCCAAGTCGTTCACCTGTCTCATAACTACGGTCAGACAAAAGCATTGCCGGTGATGGATCACCATTTGGCAACGGGGTAAATGCGTCAGGAGTGAAAGTTGTGCTAACGTCATCAAGGTAATCTGTAGTTGTAAACCTGTAACCAACTTCGGCAAACACATTTATAGCCTCGCTAACATTAAATTTAAATCCAACTGCAAATGGAAAGCAAACCGCCATAGAACCATAAGGTTTGCGGTCAGGATAAGCTGCGCTTCCCTGTCCTTCGGTACCTAACTGGCGTAAAAAATATTTTTGGCCATTCAGGTAAGCATAAGGGTCATACGAAAAAACACCAACACCTAAAGAGACATATGGCGTATATGAATAACCGGAAATGCCGGGATAAAATTTAAAGAAATTGAAATCTCCACTTACCGCAAACTCCCAGACATTTGAGTTGAAACTTAAGTTTCTGCGCTTTTGATATTCATTATGATCACTATAAATATCAGAATAACCTAAACGTGCATAATTTACACCAACTTTTAATCCGATATAATTGCTGAACTGTTTACGAAAAAATACTCCACCGCTAAACTTGGGACGATTGAGAGACGCATTGGTATTAAGGTCGCCAAAGTAGTGACCTCCTCCTAAGGCAATTCCAAACTCACCCTGTTGCACATAACTGTTTATATCCTGGCCCTGGCTTCTAATGCTAACTATAGCGGCTAAAAACACAATAGCAATTTTCTTCATAAATGCGAGATTGGAAAAAACGATGTTAATAACAGCAAAAAAACCGTTTTTCTTTCAATTTATTATTTATTTCTTTTATCAAATCCCCAAGTTAACTTTTCCCTAAGAGTTGAGAGAAAACTGTTTTCGCTCAGTACAACGAGTAATACTTCAAAATCTTCTTTTTTTATTGCCAGTTGTACATCTTTCTCAACTATTTCCCGCCGGGAATCCATTGTGCAGATAAATTCTTCAGCACGACCCTCAACTTCGAAACTAATTATATTATTATCAGGAATAACGATAGGACGGACATTTAAATTGTGAGGTGCGATGGGTGTAATAACAAAACTGCAGCAATCAGGAAAAAGTATCGGGCCGTTGCAACTCATATTGTATCCCGTAGAGCCGGTGGGGGTCGAAACAATTAGGCCGTCGGCCCAAAAACTGTTTAAAAACTCGCCATTAAGATAAGTATGAATTCTTACCATTGGGGAGAAGTCGCGCTTGTGGATAGCAAATTCATTTAAAGCAAAAGGTGCATCACCAAAGAGAGGGATGCTGGCATTTAAATGAAGCAATGTTCTTTTTTCTGTCACATACCGGCCATTTGCGAGGGCTTCTACTGCAGTGGCCAGTTCATCTTTACCAATACTGGCCAAAAAGCCTAATCGTCCGAAGTTGATACCCATTACCGGTATCCTTTTATTTCTTACTAATGTGGCAGTATCTAACATGGTACCATCACCACCAAGACTGATTATGAAATCAAAAGAAGAGTCAAGATCTTCAGAACGGGAAAACATAGAGAAATCGGCCGGTAACATGCGGACTGCAGAGTGAGGACCAACAAGTGATTTATGAAGACATGCCTTGATCTGGTACCGTCTTAATTCCTCAAGCAGGGTAAGCAACTGCACTTCCTGTTCAGGGTCAAGTCCCCGGCTATAGATAGCTACTTTCATTAAAATGAATTAGGTTTCTGTTTATTAAAATTACCATTAAATGTGGCTAATAATGTGAGGTGATTTTAATAATTGAATAAACAAATGTAAGGAGGTAAAACAAAGGATGCGTTATGATTTATGTCATTTGAAAACTTTCATTACCGATTTCATGCAAGTAAAGATTGGTTGTTTACAGTTAAAATTCCCGATTTTACCAATCATTTTGTGTATGGAAGAATAATCCTCTGTCTCCTAACTGGTTAAAGCTGTATTCTAACCTTATTACTATATCATAAAAGGTCACAATGTCTAGCCCAATACCCCATGTTCTTAGCAACTTATTGTTAAGCCTGCTATAGTTAGCATTTTTGCTATAAGAATAGCCTGCATCGGCAAAAGTTTTTAGAAAAACCCGGAAGGGGATTTTGTCGTGCGTTTTACTCCTTAGGAGGTTATATACGTTAAGAGATAAAATTTCGTTTTTCAATGTTGCCCGTGCTATACCTCCGGCTACACCTTCCACCACATAATATTCCAGACCCCTCATATAAAAATCGCTGGTACCCATCAGACTGTTGCTGATATAAGGCTGGTCAAATGGAACTCTCACAGTGCCAACCGCCTGAAAGTTTGCAAAAGTAGACGGAAGCAATCTTATATTATAGTTGCCCTTTGCAGTTAATTGCCAAAAGTGAGAATAACGGCCGAGTCTTTTTGATAAATTAGCCTCTCCTGCAAAACCCTTTAGTGGATAGGGAACATAATCAAGGTTAATGTAAGATAAATTATAACCAATGTCTAAAAAACGGATCCTTGTATTGTCAGACCCGAAATAACGTGGATTTAATTTTAGAATTGTGTCATTTATTCCAAGGCTTGAATAAACAGCTCTCAAAGAATGTCTTGTCTTTATAGCTGGCCTGTAAGTATAAGAAAAATCTACATAGTGCCGGTTGGTTAAAAAATAGTCCTGTTGTTTAAAAAACTTTTGTTTATTTGAATCGACGATATAATTCAATTCCCTGTTTCTCCTGATTCCAAAACCTAAGTTGATACCGTGCTTTAAACTTTTATCAATATTTGGGTTTTCATACCTGACAGAAAGTTGTTGTGTATATCCTGATATCAACCAAATATTAAAGTTGTCATTTCTGCCGCTAAAATTATTTTGCTGGAACTTTAACCCATATTCTACCCTGGCAAGACTATGATTTTCTTCTACCCACCAGGTATTTAAGTTGCGGCTGGCAATTTTGAAATAAGGTATGGGGAATAAGTACCAACGTTCTTTAACATCAACAGCTACAAGTAAATGTGTACTATCAAGCTTCATAGGTGTTACAGTAACATCAACAAATAATCTGGTATTCATTAACTGCTGTTTGCACAGGGACAATTTATCAATTAAATTATTTAAATAAATGGGGTCACCTTTTTTAAAAGGTATCTCTCTTTCAATGATGTATGGTCTTGTTCTTTTAAATCCGGTTATTATTACGTCAGTAATCTGTATTAACCTGTTGAATGAATCAATGGGATCTATAATAACAGTAACAGGTGAAGGCGGCGCTTTTTCAATTGATTGTGAGAAAGCTATTTGGGCAGATACAATTAAAACCAATATGACAAAGAATATCCTGCTTATTCTTTGCATTACAGGTAATGCTGAAATTTTTATTGTTAATGTATTAAGCAAAGAAGAAATAATAGCAGGAACAGTATGACATTAATAAATCCCCTATAGAGATGTTTTATAACGGATGTAATTAAAACTTCAGATAACTCATGAGATGATCATAGTTGTAACGCAGCTCATTTTCATACTGTTCTTCACCGATAAAATTTCTGACGATATATTCATAACGTTGAAAAGTGGATAAAATATCTGAAACCTCCACTTTATTTATTTTGATAGTTACGACTAAAAGGCCGGTTTCGTTTTCAAACCAGGTATTCAATTGAGTTATATAAGCATCATTTGTTTCAACTAAACGGCTGATTTCACCAAAGGAATAGCTTTTCCTTTCCATTTCCAGTACTATTACCGCTCCTGGTTCTTCTGCTCCTGTAAAAAGTGACGAAGCTTTTAAAATCTCTGTATAAGGAATAGCGCCAACCCACTCATGGTCCTGGTTAACAACAGGAACTAACGACAAACTGTTTTGAGAAGCTAACTTTAATACTAATAAAAGATGGTCGTTTGTTCTGACTGATTTTTGAATTATACCTGTCATAGCACCCTTCACAGGGGCAAAGTCATCAATATCCAATAAATCATGTTTACTGATAATACCAAGATATTTATTATGATCAACTACGGGTATATGTATAATATCAAAATCATCCATTAACTGAAGTGCAACAGAAACTTTATCGTCTTGTTCTACGGTAGGATAGTGGTTTGTGATTAATTGGCTCGCTAACATTCAAATAGATCCTCTTTTTTCTTATTTAGAGCAAACTCTAAGCCAAGCTGGCGGAAGGCTGGTGGTGCTTGGCGAGAAACTGCTCAAGTATAACATTAAATTCTGAAGGTACTTCCATCATAGGCGCATGCCCGCATTTATCGATAAAATGCAACTCACTGTTTGGTATTAACTTTTGAAACTCTTTTGCCACGAAAGGGGGAGTTATGGTGTCGTTGTTTCCCCAAATGAGACAAGTTGGCTGCTCTATGCGACTAAGCTCTTCACCAAGGTTATTGCGGATTGCACTTTTTGCAAGAGATATTATTTTGATAACCTTAATTCTGTTTTTGGTAATCTCTAAAACTTCGTTAAGCAATTCTTCTGTTACCATTTTCGGATCATAAAAGGTAAGTTCCGTCTTCTTACGAATGTACTCTCTGTCGCCTCTTTTAGGATAACTGTCACCCATACCGTTTTCAAATAAGCCAGAGCTTCCGGTAAGTGTAAGTGTTTTAATACGTTCAGGATGTTTTAAGATATGGACTAAAGCAACATGACCACCAAGAGAGTTTCCTAAAAGGTGAATATTAGTGTAGTTACGTGCTTCAATAAATTTATAAACATATTTTTCAAGACCGCCTACAGTTGTATGAAATATGTCCAGGTCAAATAACGGCAGCATTGGCACGACAACCTTATACCTTGTACTAAAATAATCTACCAGGTCTATGAAATTGCTTAACGCCCCAAACAATCCATGAAGAAGCACAAGCGGCTCACCTGTTCCTACTTCAATAAATCTGAATTTATCCTGTTGTTTGATTTCGTAATTCATCTTCAGTTACTGTCTTTTAGCCAATCAATCATATTTATACAAATAAACGCAAATAATACGAAAGAGCGCTTTGCTTATTATACATAGTCATATTTATTGATCGGCATAATGTGAAAATAGTTTAAAACTTGCAGAAATACAGTTCAGGTTAAACTGCTTTTTTAGACACTCCTTCAAAAAAACGACCGAGGTCAGAAAACATATTACTAAAGAAAGGAATTAACTTTCCTAAAGTCCTCATAGCAGCCGGGCCAAAAGGTTCAATGTAAGCATAAGTTTTAGACGCCAATTGTGTCTCTGTAGATATCAGGTGAATTTTGGTTGCATAAAACAAAACTACACTGTAAACCATAAGATACATGATGGCATAAAGGATGATTCCCAACAAGGTATCTATCCAACCAAGAAAGGCTAACCTTATTGCTTTTTTAAAAAAGGCCGCTCCCCAGCGAATTATTAGAACGACTGCACCAAAAACTATGAGAAAAGATAATACAGGTAACCAGTAGCCACTTAGGTCCATTTTGCTTTGTAAATAAGCCGCTACCGTTGCCGATAATTTTAGCGCTGCGGCAAGGCCGATTATAAATGCAAGCAGTGAAAAAACAGCGATAATAAATCCTTTGCTAATTCCTTTAAAAATAGCAAGCATCATCAATATTAGGAAGATAATGTCAATGAACATAAGGGAAATATAAAAAGTTCCGAAATGTGTTATAGCCGGTCCGGAACTTTATTTTTAAAAGAGTCTATTTAGAAAGAAGTTCTTTAACAGCAGATGACACTGCTTTACCATCTGCTCTTCCCGCTAATTGTTTTGTTGCTGCGCCCATAACCTTGCCCATGTCAGCGGGTGAGGTAGCACCGACCTGCGCAATGATAGCAGTAAGTTCATTTTTTAATTCTTCTGCCGTTAATTGCTTAGGCAAAAATCTCTCTATCACATCAATCTCTTCCTGCTCTTTTTGTGCAAGGTCTTCACGATTTTGCTTTTTAAAAATTTCAAGACTATCGCGCCGTTGTTTTACCAGTTTTTGTAAAAGTTTTGTTTCGTCTTCTTCTTTTAGTTCCCCACCTGCGCCTTCAGAAGTTTTAGCTATAATGATCGCAGCTTTAATGGCTCTAAGTCCACGCAATGCAGCTTCATTTTTTGCTTTCATGGCATCTTTCATTTCTGCCATTATATTTTGTTCAAGAGCCATAGTATAATTATTAATGCTAATTATTAAGTATGAAAAGAAAAAATGGTATCTGTGACAACTATACTAATTTGTTAGTGTCTAATTGGGTTTCTCTGAATTTCTTGTAAAAATCTTTTGCAAAATTCTTCATGTCAAGAGTCAATTCGGCGTGCTGTGTAGCGCGATTATAAGTGTCTGCCATTGTCATAATGGTTTGGTAAAAGAAGTCTGCCATCTCATCTACCATCATTTCTTTGGTCCACAGGTCTATACGAAGAGCAGATTTATCAGCTCCGTCCCAGAATGATATCATCATTGCTTTCGCCTTTTGTGCCATGTCAGTGCTGCTGTCAGAAGCTTTCCAGGTAATGAGCTGTGGCACTTTTTCGTGGTCTAATTGTACATCAATCGTTATCGTACTCGTTTCCATTTTGATTTTATTAAAAAGTTAAGAAGGTAAATAAATTTGATTACCAATATGACAAAAATAATGCAGATTATTTGCAAACTGCGGCTTCGATCAATTGTGATATAACTTGTATTGATTTATCCGGGTTAAATGTAGCAGCGTGCTGTTTTCCGGTTTCTATTAATTTGTTTCTAAGATTTTCGTCTTTAAAAACCGTTTTCATCGCTTCGGCAATTTCTTCCGGTTTTGAAGGATTAACAAACAAAGCACTTTCCCCGGCTACTTCTGCTATATTATTCCCTGTCGATGCAATTACCGGTACTTCACTTTGCAATGCCTCTAACACCACTGTTGCGAATGCATTACTTAGAGGCGTATAAATGGCCGCATAGGCAGCCGCAACAAGCTTTGGTATTTCCGGCTCTGAGAGGTTGCTCTTAACAAAAACGTCTTTGCGATATTTATAAGTGTTTAATTTCTCTAATTCTCTTTGTAAATATGTATCGTCCATTGCGGTTATCAGCAACTTCATCCCGCTTTTTTGCCACTTTTTAAAAAGTGAAAATGCTTTTAAAACCCCTACAAGATTGTCTGCCGGATGAAGGCCTCCGGTGAAAATAAAATATTCAAATCCTTCTGCATATTGCTCTTTGATCGCTTCGCGTTCTTCCCATTCTACAGGTTTAAAAAAGGCGGGTACTCCTAAACCTGTTACGGTAATTTCTTCAGGTTTTTTTAGGTATCGTTTTACGATTTCATCTTTTAAATTCTGAGAAACGGTTGCGACAACTTTCGCCTTTTTTACAAATGAAGCAGTGTACTTTTTGTAAAATGACAAAGTCTTAGCATTAGCAAAAGAGGTTTTGGCGCTAAAATTTAACTGTTGAAAAATAAGAACCTGAGGAACTTTAGTAGTAAGGCTACAAATGCCGTTGGGACAAATCAAAACATCAATCTTATATTTCTTCAGGGCTAAAGAAAGTTTTACATCATACCACCATTTCAACGTAAGAAAGTTAATTGCACGGGGAGTAATGGAGATAGCGGTTATATTGTCAAGCCCTTGCATCAGATCGTTATTTTCATCATCTGAAAACGAATAAAATTGATGCTTTGAGTATTGTTGAGGGAGGTGTTGCAGTAACTGCCAGGTATAGTTTCTAAACCGCGGACCTTTTTCATTCACTAAAACTCTTGTATCAACACCTATTCGCATGCCTGCAAAGGTAGTGAAGAAGTGAAGTGGAAACTTAGGAAGCAATAAGAAGATAAGTTTGCTACAACAGGTTCTTCACCCCTGGTAAATAGTAGTAGGCCGTCTAAAATCATTTTTAGGTTACCGGCAGTAGTTTTTTATGGTGTCACTGTTGCATCGCATTACGTTTATCGGCAAACCATTTGGCATCTCTGGCTTTGAAGGTAATAATCCGTACAATAAAACAGCGTCGCCTCCAATAAAACTTCCTTTCAATCAGAGCGTTTCAGTTAAACGGAGCGTCGCAACAATGCCTGATATTTATTCCGGGCTGGCTAACAAAAAAAATAAAAAGGCTTGTAGAAAGGTCTTAAAACTTTATTCCTGCTAAATCTATTTCATCTTTTGCTTCTGTGACCATTCATCCATTTTTCGCTCAAGAACTTCTAATGGCAAAGCGCCGTCCCCTAAAATATTATCATGAAAAGCAGCAAGGTTAAATTTTGAACCGAGCTCTTTCCGGTATTTATTTCTTAGTTCAGCAATTTTTAAAGCGCCTATTTTATATCCCAGCGCCTGTCCGGGAATGGCCATGTATCGTTCAATCTCCATAGTTGCATATTGCTCATTTGCGGCTTCATGAGACATCATGTATTTAATCGCTTCTTCCCTCGTCATGTTTTTGGTGTGCAGGCCTACATCGACAACCAAACGAATAGCCCGGTGAATCTCGTCTCCCAAAGCCGCCATGTACTGATATGGATCGGTATATAAACCCAACTCTTTGCCCAAAGCTTCGCAGTAAAGAGCCCAGCCTTCTATATAAGCATTGTTGCCGCCAAAACGACGAAACTTTGGAAGCAATGTGTCTTCCTGCTGAAGAGAAATTTGATAATGATGACCTGGTATTGCTTCATGCAAAAACAAACTTTCCATACCGCTTGTAGCGTTGAATGTAGTTGCGTCTAAAATGGGTACATAAAAGATACCGGGACGACTGCCATCAGGTGAACCCTGGTTGTATTCAGCACTTGCACTGGCAGCACGAAATGCTTCTGTCTGGCGAATTTCA
>Ga0210040_10002644_pt1 | contig 25027 bp, 20 predicted proteins | sample CryGeyCG12114_NA_FD_185462 | JGI IMG/M metagenome (GOLD analysis project Ga0210040, IMG submission 185462) | Groundwater microbial communities from aquifer - Crystal Geyser CG19_WC_8/21/14_NA (SPAdes) (version 2) | ecosystem: Environmental > Aquatic > Deep subsurface > Groundwater | place: USA... | reverse complement strand
AAAAAGGTAAAATTAGGATGGTATTCGTGTTTCCGAGTTATTACAATTTGTGACAGTTGAAAGTTGTAAGCTTTAAGCTCTAGGATGTTGTGGATTTCATGCAATTAGACACGCAAAATAAATTATCCGAAAATACATGCACTATCATTTGCATGTATTATTAACAAATAAGTTAGCATCTGAATATAAATTTTTAGCGGATTTAATTTATGGTTTGATAGAGAATTATTTGATGTACTCATAAGTACTATCAAATTTTGTAACTGTTGCAGTTACAGCAATCACTTAACATCCAGATTGCATGCATTATTTACTATTTTGTCCTTTCCTTCACAATGGTCTGATACCTCATAAAAAACTGTTTCGACAAAACGCTGAAAAATTAAATGAATTTAAAAAGTATATAAACTGCCAGTTGCCCAATGTATTTGTTATGTGCTCGAAGTCAATATGTCGTCCAAATGTTTTTTCGTTGGTGTTTTTGTACTCCTCGTTGCTTCAGTTATTTTGAAGGTTTTAATTTTAAATAGAAATTTGTTTTTATTAAAGTATCAATAAAGACACCTTCTTTAAAAACATTATTGAATTGAATAATTATTTAATAATTTTATTTTAGAGTGCTGAGTCAGAACATAAAATTTTAGGAGCGTTAAAATGTCTTCCTTTTGTCGGACTTCAACCCAATGGGAAATTGGCAGGAAAAGTAACAAAGCATTGCCCTATTACACTTGGAGCACCTGAAGACAAATTCAGATCGGTAAATATGGAATAAATTTTTTTGCTTGATGAAAAGTATGCCGCCACAAAAGCTAAATATTCAATTTTTCTAGTGTTTGGTACAATGCATCCTAAAATTGGTTAAAGCAGTAAAATCAGATGGGAGCCTGGATATAAAAATTGTCAACTCACTTTTGAATATTTTGCCAGACAAGATTATCAAAAAATCCAAAACTGCTCTTCAATCCTGTGTTACAAAACACGCAAAGAATGTTTCGGATGATGAAGAATGTGAATCTTATATTCCTTTTGCTAATTGTTTCTTTGATGTTGCTGACAAGGTAAATGTATTTGCTTCTTTTCACCCAAATATTATAAAGTATTTTACCTTTAATTTCCAATCTTGGTGAATTGAATAGGCTTGCCCAAAAAAAGCTGGATAATAATCTTCAAGACAAGATTACTGTGAAATGTGAGATCACATGTGGTGTTGTTTTTAATGCTCTCACTTTATTGATTCGTGAAACAAATAAACAATTTTAAACAAAAGGCATACAATTTCAAATTTTAACAAATTCATAGTTTAGTATTGGTTGCAATGTCCAGGCTGTACGGCATGTAATTTTGGAGCAGGCACACCATCTAGTGTTGTATTTTTGTTTGTACAGTTGTTAGTATTAGTAGAGCCAGTAGGCCCACTATAATTCTCCTCTGCTGTTGTCTTGTTTGCATTATATTTAAGATTGATCAAGAACAATGGAACTCCATTAAGTTATGGTAAAAGTTGGAAATTTCTAATGCGATAATATAATTTCATTATCATGGGATCTTTTCTTCTTAAGTACATACATTTGTATGTATTCGTCGAATAAATTATTGCTGAATAAAAACGAATAAATCATACTACATTCTAAGGTTTCTATGTGGTAACATTTGCAATTTTGATTGCTTAAAATGCCACAGCCACATTATTTTTAGGGAGCCATATTTTTGTTCATAAAAAATAAATGTTTTTTATTTTTGAGAAAACCCAAGAATGCACAAGCTTTAGAAGAATTTAACACACTGAAATCCAGTAAAATGAACAAATATAAAATTAACTTAATACTGCTTCGCGAGTTTTAGTTTGACACGAATTATGCACGACCCATGATTTCCTGTTTACCAAAATAGAATTGAACTCCAGTTTTTTCAGACTTGATCGTTCAGTCGCTTTCATTATTCCAGTAATGTGTAATAATAGATGGAAGAATATATACACGTGTTGTAATGTGTTCCAGCTAAAAGTAATGGTGAAGGTAAAACAGGAGTTCTGATACTCCCTGGTCTGAATGTGCGTAGTGCGTGCAACAAAGCAGAAAAGTCAATCCTACTCATTTCTATATGCAGTATAGTAGCATTGTTACTAACTTACTAACTACGAACTACAAATCTCTCTCTGCTAACTACAGGGGTGTAAAACAAAGGTTTACCATGATTGAAATTAACTTTTTGTTCAGTGAACTAACGAACAATCAGGACAGCCAGCTAATACTATTTAGTAAACTAAAAACTGTGTATGGACATTAACTTATTTTGATCGAACATTTTATTTATAACGCAGTCTTGGTAGTGATCAAGGTTTACCAGAGCAAAAAATTTGGAAGCAGATAGTTTGAAAAATTCCTAGTCTCAAATGCATTCGAATCCATCTAAATATTTTATAGGTCAAAACTGACTGAGAGATTAAATGTAGCTGAAATTTTTAAACCGTTTACTCCAAACGCAGTAAAAAATTTCCAATTGAAACGCTTACTTTTATTTTGAAAACGATGGGAAAAGTGGCCAAAAATGGACTAACAGTTGGACAGGGGGTTCACATTTTACGATCCACCTATACATAACAACAGCAAAAAGGAGAGGAATTGTGAGTAAAAGTGTACACTCTGTACTCTGTACACCTATCTAACAGCTGAGCTGAAGAACGTAGTTACAAGTTACATGTTCTAAAAAGCCTAACACATATGCTGACTGCGTAAAGCTATATGTCAGACTCGAACACCACCATACTACACAGCAAATTATAATATTGGTCATATTATATTTCCAATTCCAATTTACTAGAAAGTATTGTTTTCATTCAATTTGTGACGGATTCAAACTGATTATTGAATTTGCGAACGTGGAACAGGAACTATTTGCAATCTAGTTCAACGCACTCGTGTTCATTTTCTGAGTTGCTGAATTCTGAGGGTGTTTTCGAAATCAATTGTGCAGAATTCTGTATCCATCTTTTGTGTACGTTTTTATCCCAAAAATCGGAGATTGTTCGCCTGATTTTTAGAAGCATATTGATCAATTGATTGCATTCAGGCTCCATGAGGTGAGATCGAATCCAAAAACAAGTCAATAATAGATAGGTAGAAAAGCAATTTTAATCGTAAATGTTAAATTGTCGTGAGGACATATTATGTATGTATTAAGTATGGATTCTATTTTTCTTTGCATTGCAGTTTCATTAAGTCCTGATTTGAACCTGAAGCAGAAAACTGAACATTTGAAAAGATTTTTTCGAAGTCGTCCCGACCCTCAGTAGTCGAAGCAAGCTGGATATTTTCAAGCTTTCAAAGTCCAGTACGACACAAAATACTGGCTTCCATTGTGTTCAGGAGTATTATTCCTTCTTCTCTAGGTTCGAACAGACCTAGCAGCAGTAGTGTTGAAGACAGATTTTTATTTTTAAGGTGTGTATGTAGGACAGTATAGTTTAATAGTTTAAATTATTTTCTTTTGGACCTTTGATTTTGAGTGCTAATTAATGGTTGCCCTATATCCAGGTGTGATCAGTCTGGCCTCCCTCGGGAGGGGAGAAGGGAGGGCATCGCCCCCCGACGACTCGCCCCCCAAGAAGAAACCTAGAGTTAGTGAAAGTAGTCGTAACAATATGCAGACTCAGCAGCAGGTGGGTTCAGGATTTTTGTTTTCCATATTGTAGTCCGAAATCCGAAAAACGATTTAATCAAGTCATATTAAGCTATATCAATTCCATTGCTGTTTACTATTATTTCGGGAAACGGACTTTTAACCTTTCATCATTAAGTTGGTCAGTTCTCAGTGTAAGGTTGTTTGATTGACGATTGGCTATCTTTGTATAGCTGTGAATTTCGATAAGGGATTTTGTAGTTCGTTCCTTTCCACCGTCATGTGTCTTGTATATTGGTAGTGACAGTTATAGTTTGTTGGTTTTATCTGTAGTTACTTTTGTTGAACGATATGATCTCTTAGACCTCTAAGGCCATTTAATCAAGAAACTATAAACTTGAAGGCCATTTGTATATGGTTTGACATGAGCAAGTTGCATTTGTGCTGCTGCTACCAAACCATTTGTAATGAATGAATAACTATAGTATAGATACTACTAGTACTACTACTATCATAATTGCAACGAATTTAGTTATGGCAAGCTATGAATACGCAGTTTGAGTAAAGTTGTTGATTGTTTTCTTACTGCCAGAGTAAAATCCAAATGTTTGCAACTCTCGCTCGAGGCTCGACGTGACTTTCGCACTTTTTTTTCTAAAGTGGCAGTATCAAAGAATATTGTAGTTTAAATCCTTCTGATCCAATTTCAAAATACTGTGCACTTTCCTATTCCTCCAATGCAACGTTATGAGTCTGAAAATGATGAACCATTATTTTGTTGCTACTAATGTTAATGTAAAGTTGAATAAGGTCCGTGTACTGTGATTTGGTCATTCTCATTTCTTGTTATAATTTTTTGTAGGCTAAAAATGGCACTGAAGAGTCTCCAGTGAAAGCTAATGGAGTTACTAATGGAGTCCACGTAGAAGAAGAATCGGATGTCACCCCTGCACGTAATAATGGGACCCAAAGGAAAGGGTCGGATAAAGACATTATTCGAATCATTGGTCAACATTTGCTGGACATGGGTCTGGGGTAAGAAGTTAGCGTCCATACGTTGAACGAAGACTATGGATTCCTTATTTAGTAAAGTATGATGTCTACTCTGTTCAATTTGCAGCAAAAGTGTTGAGCTTCTCATGGAGGAATCAGGATGTCGAATGGACCATCCTGTTGCCACTAGATTCCGCAAGCATGTACTAAGTGGAGAATGGACGAAAGCGAATGCGGATATTCAGGAATTAAAGCCTTTTGTGGAAGATCCAGAATCCATAATGGTACAGTATTAGCATTTAGCATTTGCAGTCGGGTCTTTCGTTTCCTACTTCGGTACTTCGAACTGAACAAACTATGGTTTAATTTGTACCCACAGGAGATGCAATTTCTCCTTCTGGAGCAAAAATACTTGGAGTACTTAGAAGATGGCCTAGTTATCGATGCACTCAGTACTCTTCGATATGAATTAACTCCATTAAGTCACAAAACTTATCGAGTGCATCAACTGTCCGCTTTCATCATGTGTTGCACTCCCGAGGAAGTACGGGATCAAGCCAATTGGAATGGAAAAGAGTCTCGTATTCAGCTCATGGGAAAACTTCAGCAATTCCTTCCAGCATCCGTGATGCTTCCACCGAAACGATTGTATGTACATGTACCGATACGATACGAAATTCCTGCATGTGGTGTTAATTATATTGTTTTTCTCGATAGTTTAAAAACGTTTTTAATTACAGGGACACGCTGCTTCGACAAGCAGTAGACTCACAGGCAGAAAAATGCTTGCACCATAATCGTAACGACGTAGCACTGGAAACTGTGTCCTTAGTAGTGGATCATGTTTGTTCCAGTGATAACTTCCCAGCCACAACAGTTCAAATCCTACACGAGCATTCGGACGAAGTTCTCATTTGTAGGTTCTCCCCTGATGGGAAAATGCTAGCTACTGGTGGCAAAGACAATTGTGTCATTTTATGGGATGTTCATCCGGTAAAAATATTTTGCTGTAGACTATCAATAGTGAATATATTTTGTAAGATTTGTCTAAAGCAGCAAATTGTTTTCTTATAGACTGAAATCAAACTAATTCATCGAAAAACGCTTGACGGGCACCAATATCATTTTGGATACATAGCCTGGAGCCCAGATTCCAAGTATTTGGTAGCTTGTGGTACGGAAGATACCCCTGAAGTTTGGGTTTGGAATGCTCTATCAGGAGATTTGCATGTGAAAATTTCTCCTGGGCCGGAGGACTCGCTCACATATGCTGCATGGCATCCGGATAGTCGCAAATTTGTTGTTGGGGGACAACGTGGCCAGTTCTATCTATGTGTGAGTAAAGACATTTATGTGTTGAACTCTTTGGTGATCGGCAATTAATTAATTTGATATTTAAAAAAGGATCTGGAAGGCAATGTTCTTGATTCTTGGGAAGGAGTTCGAGTCAACTGTTTGGCTTATAGAAAAGACGGGACTGTTTTGGCTGCAGATTCTCATCATAGGATTCGGGGTTATGTTTTTGGCACACAGAACACTGATTTCAACATGTGAGTTAGAAATGTTTCATGTTGAGTAAAGTGGGAACGAAAGTCTGTAAAGAATTTTTTATTATGGTTTTCTTTGAAATTTTTTCCACAGGTTGAAAGAAGATACTCCCATCATGAGTTTCAGAGTAGACCAAGAAGATCAGCTGGTTCTGTTGAATGTAAAACACCAGGGACTCCATCTTTGGAGTTTGGAGGATAAGTGTCTGATACGAAAGTATCAAGGACCGCAACAGGATAATTATGTCATTCACTCTTGTTTCGGGGGAATAGGCCAAAATTTTATTGCCTCCGGGTCTGAAGGTTTGTACACAATAATAGCCAGTGCAACCAAAAATCATTATTATCCTTGCTCATATAATGTTCTTTATCCTAATGCAGAAAGTAAAGTGTACATTTGGCATTGGAAACGAGAAAAGCCGATTGCGGTGCTCCAAGGTCATTCTCGCACTGTGAACTGTGTGGATTGGAATCCCAGCCGTCCAGACATGATAGTGTCCACATCGGATGACCACACTATCCGTGTCTGGGGTCCAAATCCCGAACCCAGTCACAGTTCGAAAAGCAATGGGACGTCCAAGTGACGAACCGAAATTTTTTAAACAAATTCGCACTTTTCTTTCATCGTCATCGTCATTCGCTCCTTTGTACTGTACATGAGTTCATAAGTAATTCTACTAGGTTGTCATTATTCTTATCATGTTCTAATGGTAAACCAAATAATACTGGTATTGGAAGAGGTACCAGAGTTCGCTATTGTTATTATTGTTGTGTTTTTTATAGACCTTAAAAATTAATATTATCAATGATATTTAGTAGTATGTAGCTGTGTGTTTGGTGTTCTACTGCTGTGGTTTTTTATAATCGTTAAAAAATTCGAGAATTGAGTTGAAATAAATAATATTGTATGTAGTAGCACTGTCGCTGTATCTCTGTGCTAGCTGTGCGTGTATTATCTCAATGTGAGAAAGATCGTTTGAATGTCGAATTCAAAATATAGTGAATGAATAAGTGAGTAAGAATGATAATTATTTAGTTAGTACCGCTCTACAAGTTATTATTTAAATCCAATAATTATGTGTACTATAGCTCTGAGGGTTTTGCTTACAGCTCACTGTACATATTGAAATATGATTCATGAGCGTAAAATACTAACGTAGAGTCAATACTGGGTGGTATGGTGTTCGAATAAAAGGGTTTTTGGATGTAAATAGCTGATTTTGCTATAAAATGAAGATCGTGTTGAGCCCAGAAAGTACGATCTATACTTTGGTTTGCATGGAGAATGAAAATGGTGTTCTGTAGCGTGTAGTTTTCAAACTGTACAAACAAAGCTAATAATTGTGGGTTTCATGGTGAGTTTCGTATATAGCGTGTATTTGGTGTTGTTGCACGAATCAATCATTTAACATTATAACCTGTTAGTAATTTGTTTTACTACTCATTAGTTATAACGATCGATAGCTACTGTCATTGATTTCCGATGTTGATGTAATATTTAAACACGAAACAATAAAATTATTAAACCGGCTTGATTAAATCCTTTGGAGTATACGCCCTCGTAAGCTCATGTGATGTAGTTTCCATTTAACCTTCTATACTCGATAACAATTACTATTTTTGCTTGGGAAATGGGTCCATTTAAAGTGGATTTATGATGTCAAAAATCCCTGTTATTATTTTGCTGAGCGTCAGGCATTTACTCTTTGAAAACCTATGGTTAGTAAGTCTAGTCACTCTGGTTAGTGTGACGTTCATTTAAAGAAGCCGTATGTTGGAATCGGTAAGCAATACTTATTGAAAGAGTAGTGCCATAATAACAGGTTATTATATTCATACGTGTGTACCAGACAGTATATTATTGACGCTTTTAAGTAGCTCCTGGTTTCCTGTTTCAGGCCCCTTATAAAGACTGAAATATTTTAAACTACTGAGAGAAGTTCTATAGTTACTTATTTAGTTGGTGGCTACAAAGTTTGAGCTGTGAGCTAGAATAATTATTGAAAATGAATTCAGCAGTGTATTCAATTTTTGCAGCAATTTTGCTCTTGCAAGCAGTATTGAAGGTAACGTTGTATACATTTTAACGGATTTCGAAGTTATGGTACGCAAGTGCTAAAAACATTGGTTCTATAGGTAAACGGAATTAAAGCACAATGTAAAGGTTTGGATATCAAATTGACCGAGGAGCAAGTAATGAGTATTAAAGATTGTGCTAAGACTGTTGGAATGGAATCTGAAAAGGATATAACAGCGGAAAAGATTGCCGTAAGATAGATTTATTTTTTTTGTAGCACATCACTACAAAGTACAACCTATAACATAGATGTGAATCATGATTTCTTCATTGGGAACAATAAGTACATTTTCTTGCTTTTGCTTTCAAGTGCATGTCCAAATGCATGATGGTGAAGAAAGGACTTGTAAGTTTTTAATAAAACTATTCCCTTCTCAGATAATTTGTTTTGTTTGGTATTAAAAAATATGCAGTAGAAGCAATTATTCACACCATGTGTAGATTGATGAAAACGGGAAAGCTCATAAAGAAAAAATTGTTGCTTTGATCGACGGCAGTATACCTGATGAATTGAAAGCAGATTTCCAAAAGCATGCTGAAGAATGTCTGGACAAATATGGTTAGTCAGTATAATATTTGGTGTCCAATATATTGTTAAAAGTCTTTTTCCCATGCGTGCATACATTTTCCTTGATTTTGAATTCCTGATAATTTATTTTGAATATTCATTCAGGAAACAAATTGGATCCCAAAGATGAAACCTGCAAATCATATATGCCTTTGGGAAAATGTGCCCACAAAGCCTTCACAAGTGTACGAGACATTTTTATAAATTTAGTTCATGTATTCTATTGGAAAAATTAATTGAAACTTTTGATTTTGCAGCTTTGCACTTAAAGCCGTCGTTTTTGGAAACAGCTCAACAGCGTACGCTTTTATTATATTTCACTTATTGGTTCTAAAAAATAAATTATGAAATTTCTCAAAGTATTTTAAATGTAACAGGTCGGACTTGAAATTTATGCATGAAGTTATTCGTTTCGGGAATTATAAGTTCCTGGGGAAAAGTATACATATTGTGCAAATAATTGCATTTTAGATTGAACGTTTGAAAAAATGATAGGTTGACCTTCATACTATAATATTAATAGCTATATAAATAGTCCAAAGTGTAGCATGCATAAAACGGAAACTTTTTTTTTCACTATCGATAAAAAACATATGAGAAATGTATGCGTTTCCTATGTAAAATGTCAACGTGGACAGTATAATATGCGTGCAAATTTTACTTTTCCTCTCTCATTATACGTATGCAAGTATGGCCAAAAACGACAATGCTAAACATTGCATGGAAATTAATGAGACATTTTTAGCTTACAGAAGTTAATTAATTAGGCATGGTTGGTTTGTCAAAAACTGAAAGAAATCACTCTAGTTTGTACTGCATTATAAAACAAAGGAATCCAAAATGGAAGGGCATATAAAAGCCATGAAACTCATTCAAAACTCGTTCATTAATATCAAAGCATTTTGTTTGCCTCTTTAAGACAAGTTTCATATAGAAATCATTATTTCAAAGATGGAAAAAGTTGTATTTTTTTTCTTTCTTTTCTCCTGTCTCATTGCTGTAAGTTTTTTATCACATTTTGTCGTCATGAAATTCTACTGAGCAACTAAGCTCAAAATGGCATTTTAATAGATTCAAGCTCGTCCTGGGGATGATCCAGAGGCAGAGTGGGCAAGCTCTCCTCCAAAATGCAGAGGAAAAGCTATGAAATTTTCAGAGGAGGACAAATCCAAAGTAAAGGATTGCATCCAACAGTTTACAACAGATGGGAGTGAGGACGCCAAAAATATTCCGGCTGACAAAAAGCAGGTATCCGTTCAACAGCATTCACATTCACTCACTAAATGGTCGATGCTTTAAACATGATTTGATTGTGTTTGTCACAGTGTGCAATCAAATGCATGATGATGAAGGATGACACGGTGAGAATTTTGAAATAATTCCAAATTGTTTTTGAACAAAATCCAAATACTGATGAAATGACTTCTTTATTGCTAATAAATGTATATAGTTAGATGATAAAGGTCAACCTGTGAAAGAAAATGTAATGAAAATGGTGAAGAACAAACTGCCAGAGGAATTAGCACCTGAAATGTCCAAACTTTTGGAGACATGCATTGATGACAATCGTAAGACTGAAAATTCATATTATCATATGTTTGACTCAAAGAGTAAATTTTCTCACTTATTTTATGCAGCAATGGAAGATAGTGATTTAAAGATCGAAGATTGCAGCGGTTATGAACCATTGATAAACTGTGTGAAAAAATCTTTCGTTGAGGTAAGAAAAATGGCAAATTAAAATGTTCCTATATAATACATTTTCTGATGGCAATATTTTTTCTTTCAGTTCTGCAACATGACACCATATTGAACTCTGCAACTAACTAATTACATAAGAAATTCTTAAATGATGACTTCTTATCGAGGTTTGAATGGGAATAAAAAATTTCTCACAAGTCTCTCGGTTAGTTAGTTAGTTAGTCAGGTGCATTTAAAACACCTGGTCATTTCAAACTATTTGCTACAACCCTGTTTCACCGGTATTTCTCACTCACAGTCAGCAGTACTATACTATACATTATGTAAAACAATGTTCTTTGTCATAATTCTTGTCTACACGTCTTTTTTACACATTAAACATCTGTCCAGCTGCTCTTTTCATCAAGGAAATGTCTTTCATCTACTGTTCATACCTAATCTTCATTCTACAGAATCTGAACTGTACAGTATATTCTACACTCTATGCAAAATTCACTATGCTATTCTATACCTGGCCAGCCTCATGGAATTGAATGATTCGCAAAATTGGGAAAAAGGAAAATTACATGTTATTATTCATACTACCGCCCTCCTACCCTTCATTTTACTCCACGGGTAGAAATTTTTGGCCTGAATCTATAGAATTATCCATTCTCCGTATACTCAACATATATAGGATGAGAACTAGAAACAGAATAATGCAGAAAAGGGGGGATGAATGGTTGCCGTGATATTAGTACAAAAGAGTATACCCTGTTCGGTCGCTTACCCTTACATGGAATAGACGGGAGTACTCGTAATATCAGGTAGAAATTTTTGGCCTGAATCTATAGAATTATCCATTCTCCGTATACTCACCATATATAGGATGAGAACTAGCAACAGAATAATGCAGAAAAGGGGGGATGAATGGTTGCCGTGATATTAGTACAAAAGAGTATACCCTGTTCCGTCGCTTACCCTTACATGGAATAGACGGGAGTACTCGTAATATCATTATTTTGATTATTGTGTGCATGCATCCTTGCCCTATCGGGTTGCCAGATGGATCACACCGGTCATCATTATAAATGAAGTTTATAATAATTCTTTTCATAGAATTTGTTTGCATGAGCAAGGAAAATGTGCATAGCCAGTTCTATTGAAGTTGGAACCAAGTATACTCAATATGTGGGACTAACTAAAAGGCTTACCTACGCAAATTATTGCTACAAGCAGTCGTAAAAGATTGAACGAAAGTGAAATAAAAAAGATTTTGAGCTTTTGAATCTGGATATGTGAAATAAATTATTCCCAAGTCGAGACTTGGAACTATGTTAAAATCAGGAATCTTTACTAACCCACATTACACTAATGTGCATCTTATGAGTAATCCTTTAAAAAAACTGTGGTCTTGACAGCATTACATTGGCTATGGAGCATTTTTTTGCCTGCCCTACGTAGCTAACTAACTAACTAACTAACTAACTAGCAATTTATTCCTTTCATTCCATACATTTTAGGCTTATACCGCCATATTGCCTTCACTTTCCAGTCCAGGGTTTTGTGACACACATGAATTAAATATCATGTTTTTTTTCTGCGTGCAAATGCTTTTTCCAAAAGGGAGCATATGTGGAATGGACTTATAATCCAATATATGCTGTGCATCCATAGCATAACCTGATATAGAGACTAGGGTAGCTTTAGAAGTTTTCCATCCCTCATCATCCCTTTAGCTGCACATGCAATCATTTGGAATCGGAATTACAAAGTAGTCTGAATCTAATCCACATACTACTGCAAACTGAACACGTACCTATCTCAATTCTTTGTAATACTGCTACTAGAAGTAAGTAATGCACGGAACAAAGCAAAAAACTTGAAACCACCCTTATAGCTAGTGGTATCCATCTACCATGCAGAGAGTAAGTGCTTCTATCACGTACGATAAAGTTCCTTTGTTTGTCTCGTGAAATGAGCTTAGGAAAACAACTGTAGACGAACGCATCGGTATAACCTAGCTAGTGTATGTTATAGCTCCGTGTCTTTTAATTATATTCGCTGTCCTATGCGTAGCATATATTATTGAACAATTTGAATGCAACATGGTTTTGGTTTTCCTTTGTCCAATTTCGTCCCAGGGTGTCCCATTTACTGCGATAATTATAGGGGGGCTCAATGACAAATTCAACTCAATTCTATTTAGGTTGATTCTAAAATTTCATGAAAATTTAAGAACAAAGCACTTTTAGCAAAACATAGTTGTTACCGTAGTACAATTCTGTTGAATGGAGTACTCAAGTTTACTTGTAAATAGCATGAAAAACAAATTTTTTCACTCTTTGTAAACAATGCGGAAAACATGAGACACATGTGGTGAGTTTCGCTTTGTCACCACTTACAGTCACACTTTATTATTATGACGAAAATATTTGCCTACAAGTTGCTATTTTTTTCGCTCGTGTGTGTGTATCAGCTTGAACTCTACTTTATCATGTGAGTTACGCATGATTTAAAATATTGCTTCGTTAGCTCTCCTTATAAGATAGTTAGTTAGTTAGTTGGCTAGTGAGAGAATCAGACTTAGACTCTAAAGATTGTAAAATTCAAAGACAAGGTTGAAAATACTCATAAACGTAAAATTACCTAAAATTATTGTTTCGCTAGCACAAGACTGCATTATGTGAAAACATTATTGATCTTTGGATTTTGACGACGGGTATACTGCTACCAACTAACTTATCGAAATGTAAAATATATTTATCGCTAAATAATAGACGGAGACTAATGGTAATGTATTTTCATGCAAGTTCCAGGCATATATAATGAAATCTTGTAAACATTCTTGAGTCAACAGATTTGTATTAATCGCTCATAATGGTACCTAACTATAAAGTGGTATCTGAAATCACATTCTGTATTAGTAATTTGATTCCGCCCGCACTGCATAGTGCTCGCTCATGATGAACGCATGTAAGTAGCAAATTTGATATCCTGATTCCATGTGTTAGTAGCTCTATTGTTTTGAAACATGATTAAGTTAGTCTCCATTATAAACTCCGCTTGACAGTACTAACTACAGTTAGCTGCAAAAGACTCGCATCCATTTTCCAAACCATCTCAATATTGTTTCCACGAAAAATCATATTGGTGAACAATAGATTGGAAATTGCTTTAAAAATCCATCCCAATTTTTCAACACAGTGAGTTAGTGAACCCAGAATGTGAAAACCTTGAAATCCAAAAACCTTTTTCTCGAGCCATTAGTTAGTTATAAGTACCCACACTTGTAGAGTTTCATACGAGATTCATCCCTGAAGAAAACACGCAAGTGAGTACAAAAAGAGTCCTTTTATCATCCCTAAAGTCTGGCCGTTGAGCCAAAACGAGGTCATTCTTACAAAAGTAATGTCAGTCAAGTGCATTTTCTTTCGCCCCCTTTTAAAGACCGTGTGGTTGGTAGGTGAACAGATTGCTGGCATTCTATCTACTATAGCTCAACTAACTAACTGCAGTACAATAACCACAATCATCAGTTTCTTCATTCATCATCCCCATTTTTTACCCTCAAAGCAACTATACTGACATCTTAGCTTACCTGCTAAAAAATATTTTTCCATCACCATCTCCAACAATATTTTGCCTCATCATGATCGACGCTTCACAATGTGTTAGCACCCCACAAGGGATGCGGGTAGTCTTGCTGCATATAGAGCCCGTCAGTAAGTAAGCAAGCAGTGAAAAACATTGAAACATATTCCTACTAACGGAAGGAAGCTTAAGTTTCCAATCCATCAATAGCTATATAGTTCTAAACAAACAAGTCAACTACGCATCAGATTTTCTAACTACTAACTAACTAACCAACCAATTTTTCTCCTGACCTAGCTATACATCTCTTGTATTGGTCTCTTTGTGCTGCAAAATGTGGAACAAAGGACCCACGGTCAAAAACGCACTTTTATTTCCCAACTGCATTCTTTCTTTGTTCCAGTATGCTGTAATTCCAGTCAAGAATGTGTTGTAAAGATTGAGAAAATGTAATTTTCGAAATGCATTCGATTTTTCATTTTCTTTGTTTACTAGCTTTTCGTTAATAACGGCTGCTAAATGAGTAGTTACGCACATCGGCTGTAGGCATTCGTAGGTAGGAAAATAGGTACCCACGGAGTTTTAGGGCCTCACTATTTTCTTCCTTTCCGTTTTTGTTTTGTTCTCTCATGATGATGGACGCAATAAGTCTAGGGAAGACTGATGGTACACACAGCAACTAACTAACTAACACACAATGTGAATCTGCAGCATATGCTACAAGTTGTGTATTATATGGATCGGCCCTTCCCCTGTTTGAAATGAGGAACGACGAGAGCAAAAAAAGGGAGCATTATTGGGTACACGCTAACACTATAGTTAGTTAGTCACTACAACTGGGTTCCTTGTATGCCTTTATGTCATTTCACGCATGCAGTAAGGTAGTAAAGTATACAGCGAGAGTAGTGTGTGAGTTAGTTAGGGGAACCAAGGATTTGATGATGATAATAATAATATATTCCATGCAGAGGGCCTATGATGGCCGTAGGAAGGAAAAAGAGCTGAACAAAAGGGATTATTTAGTAGTGTGAGAGCGAGGGAATGGGTCTAAGTAAGTAAGTAACTGGGATCGGGCCGAAAAGTGAAAAGGAGAGGACCTAAACCGTTTGGTTCAGTTCCACTCAAGGGAAGGTCACAACAAGGATGCCAACTTCAGAGAGGCTCCGTTAGTTAGTTGGTTATTTTGGTCAATCAAGGAACATCATATAGTTAGTTGGTCCACTACAAAAGGAAGGAATAAATTTCTCCGCAGGACAAGGGAACACTTTGTGAAGAGAACCGTAAGTCAGTAGAGTACCTTTCAGTAAATAGGTTGAGCAAGGGAATTATTCGGACAACCCTTTTTGTTTACATTCTGGATCGCCTTCAAATTAAGCTTGAGCAGCTAACTAACTAAGTAACTAACTATCTATAGTGGCGAAAAATAGATTTCATACTAACTATTCTTGTTCCAGATCACTTTCGCTCTAGAAATCATTGCCGGGAAAGCCAACAAACTATAGCTGACTTTTAGGTACGTATTTATTATGAGTTCCCTGCAATTCTCAGTCCACCATAGGTTATATATAAGAGTGTGAATTGCTCACACTCATTTGTACAAGTATCGACGAAACGTGAGGATCAATTTTGTCAATTATATTCTCTGAGTCAGTCAGTTAGCTTAGTTAGTTTATACAAGCAATCATCATCCCCTAAAAAAATTCTACCAACTAACTAACTAACTATAAGCTTTACCACCGTGCTCCAGTTTCTGCTCAGTCAGCAGCCCAAACCTATAGTTACTTTTAGTACACAAACAACATACATAAATATTACACGCACGTACGTACGCAGTGCAAAAGTGGGAAAAAAATCTCCCCTCCTTTTACCCGGGTGGAAGTGGTGGTGCGTTTTGGGTGACTCATTCCCATTTACGTTTGAGTCAAGAGGAAAAGTAAAAGCCCATGTATGTGTAGAAAAAAGTATTGCTCATACTATGGGGAGTAGTCACTGGAAAAGCAAATTCTCCAGCTTTCTAATTCGTACTGGAACTCTCTCCGGGGATGAGAGGGAGACAAGTTTTACAGTTGCTAGAGTAGGATACCATCTTACTTTTTCCCTGTCATTTCACTACACTGCTTTGCCCTATCTCAAATTTGGATTCAGGAAGGATAAAGCAAAAGGGTGAGTGGAGTGGTGAAGTCATTGTTAGTTTGTGCAAGTCGGTGGCTGAGGTCGGGCGTGTTCATTTTTTGGTGGATTGGTTTTAGTGGATTTTTTTAAATTTGCCGTCATTTCAGTTAACTAATTGGAGTTTTGAAGATTTAAAGCTCTAGACAACTCGCTGGTTTCTTTGTGTGCGTAGACTTTTATAGTCTAGCACCAAATGAAATCAGTGCTTGGCCTAGTTGCTAATATCAACGTATCGAAATTCGGATTTGGAAGGGACGGGAGGATTGGAGATTTCGAATATTTGGGCTCCAGTATTGGGTGATTATTTCGGTTACTGTTTGGTTGAATTTTGATTGGGATTACAGATTAATTGGGGATTGATATTTTGATATATTCTCTGTATGTTATTGTGTTATTATGGTCTTGAATAAAATCAAATTATGACATCCAATCAACCGTCTACTATTATTAATAATAGTTATTATGTTATGTTGTAGTATTTGGGTGCAATGCTTGTCTTCAAAGTTTGCAATAAAGAAAGAGTTGAAATGATGTTTGAAGTTGTGTAAGGTTTTATTGACGAATTTCGAAACCATGCGTCCTTTAATTGAACAGGAGAGGTGATTCTTTTGTTACATGTACATAATATAGTGTGCATTTAGGAATGATTTTATTTGATGTGTGTACTTAATCCATAAAGCATGGTTATTTTCATCGGTTAGTCTAGTTGCATATATCATTCGACGCTCGAAATGCCGTTGAAATGCCGGTACAGTAGAAGATTTATAATTGGCTCTATGCGGATGACCTGTACAAGAACTCGATTTTCACAAGTTGCCTGAAGCCGAAGTGCGGCTCATCAAGTCGAGTTGGTTGATTGATTAAGCAATCTTTGCACAATTTTGCATTTTTAAAACTTATTATTACACATCATTCTAAAACCTAAAAGTAAACCACTTGAAGATGGAGGAGAGACGCAATGGAGAACGAAATGCTTGGTAGGTACGGACATGCGTTTATGAAATGGACAGAGAGACATGAATTGAGTATTGCTGTTTGTTTTTTCCCCAAAGTACAATATTCAGCCGCAAGACAGCGCTGCAAGTTCCATGCGATTCAATGAGCCAGTTTAGCGATAGTATCAAATCAAACTACGGCAGATTGCAGATATCTCAAGGTGCAATTGGTGCTTTGAAATTACAAAAACTTGTCAAAACTTATTTTTATTAGGTCTTTTTTCAGTCTACTTCATGCGCAATTTTATTCAACTTTTTACATCTTCCATAAGCGGCAGCAATACAACAAGAGACTATTGGTCTTTCCATTTGACATGTAATTGATGCACGGTTCTGAACATTTTCTTTCCTTTCCTTTGTATGATATTGATGTATAATGCAAATGGAGCATTTACAAATTAACATGAGTTAAATAATTATTGATAATTATGGGCTCAAAATACTCTACTGTTGTATTGAAATTATTTTTGAATCAACCAGCTAATAGCGAACAAATACTTGAACATTGCATGCGATCGCAAAAATCTTTGTGTAGTCGCCAACTGCAGTTTACACTAATTTCCATCCAGTAGTATCTATAGAGAGTAAAATGAAGTGTATCCTTAGTATTCATTGCCCTAGATTTACTGGGATATCAGACACGACTTTTAATAGCAGAAGAAAATAAGACAAACAATTTACACATAGCACCTAAAATGTATGCGCACTGCACACACATTTCTGACTATTATATTCGCCGGACAAAATATGAGAGCACAGCATAATATTATGCTGTGAGAGATTGAGATTAGTATTTTGAAAAACACTAGTTTATAATATATGATCATTTCTTCTTATTCCAGACAAACTCATCAAGCATTTGGTAGATAGCTCCTATTGTCATTGCAGTAACTACAGCTCCTTGTGCCGCTACTCGAGTATGGATTAAGTATACGGATAATTTTGTGCTTCCTCTATTCTTAAATTTCATAGCACTGTACCCCAAAGCACATAGCCCCCCAAATATTCCTAGTAAAACGAAAAATATCACAATTGAAATTTCTGATCCGTGAATTCATTAATTACTGGCTATATTCGGTTTCATAATAAGGATTCCGAGGAGAACTAACCTGCTGGGACAAACGGATTTTCCCTGGCTTTACGTAAGAACTTGGATTCTTTCTTTTCATCTCCAACAGAAACAAATCTCTGCGCACAAAAATTAAGAAATTTTTTATATCATCCACTCTAGAAATTAAACATTTGTGTGTATAGTTTTTAAAACTTAAACTTACATCATTTTCATTTGAACTCATCATAACTGCGGGAATTGTAAAATTCGTTACGATTACCACCGGTCCAAAAATCTTTAAAAAATACGTTACAAAATCCACTTATAGTCAAATATAGGTATATTACTTTTACTCCTCCTATCCGGAAATACTCGCACGCACAAGAAATATTTCAGGCTCAGCCAGCTAATTGGAGCTAAGGATTACTTATATTCAAACATATGAGTAAACTCATTACCTTTTCTTCCGAAAAATTTTAAAGCCGATAAAGTAGACCACAAAATGATTCCCTGGTTTCTCCTCTTAATAGAACTGATGAAATCAAATTGCACTTTACAAAAGAACACATCCACTTGACTTGAAGGTGAAATTGAAATGATAGGAGAAGGAGAACCATACATGCCAGTTGCCAGTCTATAAGCCAGAACATACGTGACGTACGGAGTGAGTATACGTGACTATTTGAAGCTCGTCTCGTGCTCTCGGGAAGTCAAGAAGAGTTTTTGCTCCAACAGCTGATTATAACTTTAGTCAGGGTTTATTAGGATACCGGCAAAATGGACTGTGGAATTTGGATTTCTACCGGAAGTCGGTGCAAAAGATTTATGCTGTGATGAAAAGAAAGTGCATACATTTTGTCCGAATAAATTAAAATGATCTTCGTTATTTCATTTAAACGGATTCTTTGTGTTGTATAATGAGTTTTTATTTTCGAGTGAATGTATAAATGATTGTCAATATTGCATTCTTTCAAATTATGCAGGTATTATTATGCACGCACATTCATTCTTCAGCTTTTGCATTCATCAATATGAAACTTTTCGTGAAGCCAATGCTGGATTATACAGTTCATAAGTGATGGAGAAAGGAGAACAAATATCCAATGGCTGATAGGGCTGATAAAACAAAGTGAAAGCGCCAATTCCTCGTGTTTTTTGAATTCAACTTTCAATCCAACCTACTTACAGCCGTACAACTTTCGAACATCATCTCATTTTATATTTCTGTAAAAAACCTTCAAAAGTAATAGTTGGCAAGACTTTATTTCTTCTCAGTCCATTGTCGGGGTCGTCTAGCTCATCCATCATAAATTACGTGCAAAGCAGAACATTGTGAAATGATAATGTGACAATCGTGACATTTTTCAACATGGCATCAGGAGCATATGTAACTGCAACAGTTGATGCCAGGCCATCGGTTTTTGAATTGGTGTCGCAACAAAGCTTTCATCATGCTTTGCAACCAGCTATTCATCATGTTGTAAAAGTAAAGTAAAAATTTCCCAATGACATATTTTGATACACTTATAGTATATTTTAATTAAAAATATTTTAATTTTTGCACAGATTTTAGCGGAAAAAGATCCCGCAGGTATAGCTGGAAAAGTTTTCCAGTACTTTGATGAAGTTTACCTGGCTTTTGATACTTTGTGTCAATGGCACTATGTTGTTACGAAAAGTATGATTATTTTTTATAATCCATTCTATTCTGCTTAGTTCGGGGACCAAAAATTACATTGGAGAAAAGATACATTTTGGTTTCAATTCCATTTTCTAATAGATGCCACTCTGAGCGAAGCATTTTACGGGCTACAGCGTAAATTAGTAGCAAACGACACTCACTCAGGCATTTTGAGAGCATCTTTCATTGCATCTGTGATTTTACCTTACTGCTCAACGAAACTGGACAAATATTACAATTCGTCTCAAGAATTTTCAAGTGAAACTTGTGGTACTACTGCACAAAATATTTCAAATGCATCTTCACGGGCTCCTGGATTCCCTCTTCCAGAACTGAAACAAAAGCTTCGAGACTCTATTCGCAAGTTTTATCCTACTTTTAAGGCCATCGTAACGGCCATCAATTTTTACTATACATTATCATACACATTCGGAAAATCGGAATCGCATAGCTTATTATTCCGTCTGTTCAGAATTAAACTCACATACGCAATACCAGAAAATGGGACGAGTACCGACCAGAAAAAGCTACTTGATTGTGCATTGTGGAGGTGAGTAAAATTAATGTTAGGGGGAAGCATAGAATTATTTGTAGTTTATTAAAACAAAGTTTTTTTAACTTCTACACTGTGTTTTTCTAACAGGGAGCCTAGAAAAGCACCAGCCATGTTATTACGAGCATTTGGAGAAAGTGCATTATGGGGAATACAAATTGGCTCTTTCTTTGTGCAGTTTTTGGATTGGTGGTACAATGACAGCACAAAAGGTCGAATTGTTTTGAATACTTTACCCACGCCACCACCTCCACCCACAGAAGACAATGCAGACTTGTATACTAACAAATGTGCTCTTTGTAGGCAGAAATTTCGCAATCCAGTAGCAATATGTACGAGTGGGTAAGTAACTGAGTGAATATCTTATTCCAGTATCAGTATCCAGTAGTCTTCATAGATGAAAATTTTGCATATTATAATTTTTTGGTAGTAATACTAAACTTTTTGCTCTCGAACAATAGATTTGTTTACTGCTATGGGTGTATCACGCCTTATTTGAAACAGGAAAAAAAGTGCCCCGTGACACAAATTCCTTCAACCCTCGATAATTTAGTGAGAATTTTCGACGAATAAAACGACTTATTTATTGAATAAAACATGAATTTAATTATTTTTATTTAATTATTCCCGTTGGGTACATGCTCTTGACATAGTTTGAAAGCCTTATTGGCGGCATTAATTTTAGTTACTTTAGCTTGGTACAAACTATCTCTCATAGTTCCTTTTCCGCCCAATAGTTCTGCCAGTTTTTCACCGACAACTTTCACATTTTCATTGTCCAGTACTTTTTCAGCACCTCTTAACAAAAGATGGCCATTCGAGCCTTCCATTTTGAGTGTAATCAGTACGACAACATCTGGCTGAAAAAATGAATACAAGTTTAATATTTTAGCATTAGATTTTTCTATTTCTTACTCCTCTTGTTAGAGTTATGTAATAGTTAAACTAGTGTAATGATTGACTGTGAGCATGGAAAGACTTACCGTTGGTCCTAATTCTCGAAGCAACGTGGTTCCGAAATCCAGTTCTAAATTTTCCCTGATGTGAAAAAGTCACTATAAAGTAAAATGATGCGTGACATTCATTATCTTATTCATTAGTGAAAGCAAGAATTCTTACTTGTGACAGTGCCACAGAGACGGCTTTTTATCGTTCGCCAGAAAGTTCTTTGCTTCCAATACAGCTAAATCCTTGCTGAGGGACTGACATGTCTGTAAACACAGGATTGTTCACTACAGACAGTGCGTAACTAACTAAAAATTGTATATGTAGCAGCGCAGAAGGCCAACTGGTGAAACTTCTTAGGCAAATAATATTTCCTCTCACCTTTCGTAATGTTTTTATACTGGCATTGAGCTTCTCTCCAGTAGCCACAAATTCATTTGGGTTGGTTCTAAAATATAAATTACGAACGTTACACAACAGTTGCAAAGATGAAGCGGTACAAAGCACCCACGTTTTATTTTAAATAAATGACGATTGGAATACATGCTCACTTCAATACTGTCATTAACTTTTGCTCTCTCAAAAACATTTGACTGAAGCGGTTTAGTACTCTATTTCCAGATAAAAAGTATAGTAAACATTTCCCTTTCTTCTTGACTGTTGTTAATAGCTTGATAACCTGCAAAAATGTACTTAATTACACATCAAAATTACTCATTTCCACTTTAACCAGGCTTCACTGATGGATGAACTACCTGAAGTTGTGACAAGTTATTCACATGCGTCCCACAGCAAACATTTGACTCAACACCTTCCATAGTCACTATCCTGATCTGACCCGTGACATCCTCCGGTAGATTTCTTCCCCGTGCCTTCACAAATTATGCAACTATGCACACTGTATCCTATTTCATAACTGATTCGTAACTCGTACGAGCTCAAAAACCTACTAGTTTTAATTTTGGATCCTCCAGTTCTACAACGTCTACAGACACAGGCGCACACCCGCGGATTTTTTCATTCACAGCTGCTTCCAATTCAATAAGCTGCTCCTCACTTATATCTTTGGTGTCCAGTTCAATATAGCTTCCCTCAGAACCCAGCCACCAAGAAGTAGTTGCGAAGCCAAATATTTTGTCGGCAATGGCTGTTATTAAATGTTGACCTGTCAAAGCAAAAATCCTCGGTTAATGAGACTTAATAGTGAGCTTTCTCCAGTTCTACTGGTCGGATTTATAATGCTACCTGAATGCTGTTGCATGTTGTCAAACCGTCTTTCCCAATCAACAATGGTTGACACTTTGTCCCCTGGTTTGAACAACTCATCATTGTCACCTGTCATCTTCCCCGAAACATAATGAATAGCCTTTAAACCATTTCTCAATACACGAATAACCTCAGCTTCATTGATTTTTCCACGGTCATCTGGCTAAAAATTGAGTTATCCATAGGATTAGAAAATCATTCCAACATAATAAACCTGCCCAAGCCCAAATATGTTCCGTTGAACAGATTACAGCAAATATTACCTGTCCACCACCCTCAGGAAACAAAATAGTATTTTCCAGTATAACTTCAAAAATGGCCGAGCCGTCGCCATTTTGCATGGAAGAAAAGTCTTTCAATAGCTTTTCGTCAGTCACCTTTTCACAGGAAATAACTTCTGTTTCGTACTAAATGATAAAGACAATAAACGTTATTTATATTAGGACATCAATCATATAGCAGTTGGTTGTTTCAAGGTTTATTTATCTGTAATCTCTAAACGGTAAAATATATTGGACTCACGCTTTTCAAAAACGAGTCTCGTTGACACATAAACATGGCGGCAGTTTACAGTTTACAGCGAACAAAGGATCTACAACCTACACACTACTTACTAACTACTAACGTCCTTTAAAAATGTTCACGTAACCAAAAATTGCCCAAATTTTGGTTTTTGAGACTCCAGCTCTCAAGTTCTCAAATCTTTAAAAAACTGAAAACAGAATTAATTATTTGCCGCAAATTTTTAAAACTATCTTCTTAGGGTTCTAATTGGATAGAAAGTGTCATATGACCAACCCGGCAATAAAATATTTGAATTTCATTTAAGAAGAATCTATCTAAACTTGCTAAACTGACTTCACTCCTCCATTCATTGCGGTCTTCGTTGCTCACATGCAGTTGAATTTTTCTGTGATTGATTGGATTAATGTTTGTTGAGGACCTCAGTTCAATTACTGCTCACTGCTGTAAGACAATAGCAACTCTTTCGCAGGTAGGTAACCTAAATTAATGTATTTTTGTCTTGTCTGAAGTGACAGTATTTTCAGTTCGGCCTTAAAAACCTTTTAAGTTGATTTATTTCAATTTTAATGTGTCATTAATTCATAATTTGTCACTGTAGTCTATAAAGTGATTCATTTTTTCAGCATTGTTGAGTAATGGCAGATAAGATTGACGCTGACGCAACACCGGAGATTGTAAAAGCAGCAGGAGAAAATGACAACCTTCACGAAAGTGTGGACAAAGATGTCGGTGAGATTAGGAATTCAATAACAAAACCAGGAGAACCCTGCTTACTTAGTAAAACAGATTCAGAATTATCAGACTGCAAGGAGAGCAATGGTGATTCGAATCCTCTGGAGGGACAGATTAAACGTAATGCTGTTCCAGAGGAAGAAAAATTTAACGCAACTACGACTACTACGGCCAGTACCGTTCAAATAGAGAGTGAAATAATTAAAGATCCTCTCAAAAAAGAAGCAGTGAAACGGCGACCAGAAAAACAACTTGATTACGATAATTGGGATCAGGAAGATGAACCTGAAGAAATGGGAGTGTTTCAAAAAGCCTCTGATGACCAAATGAAAAAGCGTGTGGTCTTGAAAGCGAAAAGAAAAAATGCTGTGCCTGTAAGTAACTGTCATGCGTATTATAAATTAAATGCTGAGAGGAGAGTAATAAAGTATATGAAGTTATATGGTTAAGTCAAATTATAAACCTGTATTGTATGTAGGTTGCAATGGAACAAGAACCGAAGATGGTAGAAAAACTCAATGAAACGGATGCAAAAGTAGATAGGGAGATAGTAGTAGGTGAACAGTCCAGTACAGAGGAAAAGCCGAACCCATTTGCAAACTTAGCTGCAACTGGATTTGGATCTTCTATGAAAAAGAATGCAGAAAAAAACTCTTCTCCTTTCGCATCGTTCTCTTTTTTTGCACCTCCTAAAACTTCTAGCCATAATGATGCATCTAATTAATTGCTACAACTTTTATATTGTTGTTACAAACTAATATCTACTCTCACAACTCACAATATTCAGATTCAAAATATCATTTTTTTAGTTTCTGATTTTCAGCATTATAAGGTGACCACGAAACGAGTCATAGTTGTTTCAGTTTTGATGATCATGTTAAACAACTTAACGCCACGACGCCTGTAACTCCTCTCCTTATCGTTATTTTATTCTTCGACGCACATTGTACAGGAATAATAGTTTTTTTCAATGTATTCCCATTTTTATAGTCAATAAATCCTTATGAACATGGAGACAATGTATTCATGG
>Ga0210040_10002643_pt1 | contig 25029 bp, 23 predicted proteins | sample CryGeyCG12114_NA_FD_185462 | JGI IMG/M metagenome (GOLD analysis project Ga0210040, IMG submission 185462) | Groundwater microbial communities from aquifer - Crystal Geyser CG19_WC_8/21/14_NA (SPAdes) (version 2) | ecosystem: Environmental > Aquatic > Deep subsurface > Groundwater | place: USA... | reverse complement strand
CTTTTTTGTAATCATGACGGACGCCAAATATTTCACGACTACCAAAAAGGGTGAAATTTTCGAATTGAAGTCAGAACTTAACAGCGAAAAGAAGGAGAAAAAACGTGAGGCTGTTAAGAAGGTATATACTTTAAAAGCTAACATGCGTACCGTTTATCTGAACGATCGAGGGTTGCATCTACATTGTGATATTACAAGACAAAAATATGATATATTTCACAACTAATAGAACGTTTTTTTTTCAAAAAAGGTGATTGCTTCCATGACTGTTGGGAAAGACGTCTCTGCTCTGTTTCCTGATGTTGTCAATTGTATGCAGACTGACAATTTGGAACTTAAAAAACTTGTGTATCTTTATCTGATGAATTATGCTAAAAGTCAACCGGATATGGCTATCATGGCTGTCAACACCTTCGTCAAGGTAAAAAGTTAATTGAATAATTATTCATGTCTCGAGTTTTTCAGTATCATCCACATGCTGTGGAGTAGAATTTCTAAAGTTCAACTGTCAATATGAAAAAATGTTGACAATATTTTCATTTGCATTACTTCCAGGATTGTGAAGACCCAAACCCTTTAATACGAGCCCTAGCAGTGAGAACTATGGGATGCATTCGTGTTGACAAAATCACAGAGTACTTATGCGAGCCACTTCGGAAGTGTTTAAAAGATGAAGATCCTTACGTGCGAAAGACAGCTGCTGTTTGTGTCGCCAAGTTATATGACATCAATGCCCAGCTTGTTGAAGACCAAGGCTTTCTTGACCAGCTTAAAGATTTACTGAGTGATTCAAATCCTATGGTATGATAACTAAACTTTTTTAATTGTTTTTGTGCATTTTTTTTTAGTTTACTGAAGAATTTGACTTTTAAATTGTATAAAAAATTCCTATAATACTAGTAACATTCGAAAAAATGCTCCTCCGGAATAGTAACAAAAAACCTATTGTGTTTTTTCCATTCGGAAACCCCAGATACGGAAAAATAGTAACTCCATGAAATAGTAACGGGCAAAAAGAAGTAAATGGTTTATTTCCGTTTCTACGTTTTTTAATGTTTTTCCACCTATGGGTATCGTCAGTATGGTATCGTCGTGTGCCACTCCCTTTAAAAAAAACCAGCTCCTCACAATTAGAATCGCGATTCCTCACTAATGTAAGAAGTCAGTTTCCCAAAGCAACGTATCCTTTTTTTATGGAGCATGGCTTTAACATTTATGTGGATGAGCCTTGAGTTCCGTAATCATGTCTCCCACCGATGTAACTCTACCTTTACAGTCAGGTTCAGATGAATATTTTCTGCATCTCCAAATCTCTAATAAGTGGCTTTGTAATGCACATAATGAAAAAATTTAAAAAGTAGGAGTTTTCCCTTATAGGTTTCCAAATATTCTCCCATTTTGTATTCCCTGGCTTCCAAATCACTCCTCAATGCTGAACTACTTTTACTCACTCGCACACTACTGAATGAAAAATGACTTGAAACTGTATTTTCCACAAGATAAATTTTTTGTTTGTGGTAAATTTTGGTAATTTAAGATAAGTTGTATATTACTAAAATAAAATGAAGTTGTTATTTAAGTTGTTATTATTATTTGTTACTATTATGGACGAACATTTTTCCGTGGGTTACTATTATAATGGGACACCGGGTTTTGGTGTTTAAGACAAAAATATGTATTTACAGGTTGTTGCCAACGCTGTAGCAGCCATTTCTGAAATCAACGAGTCAAGCCCAACTGGTGTGCCACTAGTTGATATGAACGCTCCAACTATTAATAAATTGCTGACTGCTTTAAATGAATGTACTGAGTGGGGACAAGTTTTCATCTTGGATTCATTATCTAACTACAATCCAAAAGACGAACGGGAAGCTCATAGGTTTGGCTTTTAAATTAGTTTTTTAATCGTTGACACGTTAGAGAGAAGCTAAGCGATGGGCTTCATTCTTCATTAGTTTGACTTATGGCTGTATTGAAATGTTACACTGAAATTATTCTGTATATAGCATTTGTGAGAGGATCACTCCAAGACTAGCTCATGCTAATGCCGCTGTAGTTCTAAGCGCTGTCAAAGTTTTGATGAAATACATGGAGTTGATAAACGATGCCGAGTTCATAAGTGTGTTAACCAAGAAATTGGCACCTCCTTTGGTCACTCTGCTTTCTTCAGAACCGGAGGTAAGAATACTTTCACTATTTGTAAGTAGTTGGATTTTCCGTCCTGGTCAGTGTCTAAGGTTTATAAAATATATAGGTTCAATACGTGGCTTTGAGAAATATCAACTTGATCGTTCAAAAGAGACCGGAAATTTTGAAGCATGAAATGAAAGTCTTTTTTGTTAAATACAACGATCCCATTTACGTAAAGTTGGAAAAATTGGATATTATGATTCGTCTTGCCTCTCAAGCAAACATTGCCCAGGTGTTGTCAGAATTGAAAGAATACGCTACTGAAGTGGATGTGGACTTTGTAAGAAAAGCTGTACGGGCTATTGGTAGATGCGCCATTAAGGTTGAACAATCCGCTGAAAGATGTGTTGCGACTCTTTTGGAGTTAATTCAGACAAAGGTATCAAAAAATTAAATAATGTAACAATGGAAACAACGAAAGAAAAATTGCATCTAAATATTCTTTTTTATTTAAGGTGAATTATGTAGTTCAGGAAGCAATCGTAGTGATAAAAGATATTTTTAGGAAATATCCAAACAAGTACGAGAGCATCATCTCAACTCTCTGCGAAAATTTGGATACATTGGATGAACCTGAAGCTAGGTAATTCAACCATGTTGATATGGGTGGCCTGATGTCTTCTGTTTTTCTACTTTACATTATAAGTTCCATTTTGTGTTTTGTAGGGCATCAATGATCTGGATCATCGGTGAGTATGCTGAAAGAATTGACAATGCGGATGAATTGCTGGAAAGCTTTTTGGAAGGGTTTACTGATGAAAATAGTCAAGTTCAATTGCAGCTGTTGACAGCAATTGTCAAATTATTTCTCAAAAGACCTGCTGACACTCAGGAGCTAGTTCAACAAGTCCTGTCATTGGCAACACAGGTGAATTCTTTATTTGGTGGCTTGACTAGGGCACAAGCATAGGATTTTTTGGCGTGGTGGGTTACCGGTTGACTAAAAAGTTGAATGCATGTTTTTTACGTATGTATAGGATTCCGACAACCCAGACTTAAGAGACAGGGGTTATATTTACTGGCGTTTGTTGTCCACTGATCCAGCTGCTGCGAAAGAAGTTGTTCTTGCTGAAAAGCCTTTGATTTCAGAAGAGACAGACTTATTGGAGCCTACTCTGCTTGATGAATTAATTTGCCATATTGCTAGCTTGGCATCTGTTTACCACAAACCGCCAAGTGCATTTGTTGAAGGACGATCAGGGCTACGTAAAGCATTACCGGCAAAGTACAGAACTATAGCGTTCATTAACTTGTTTACATTAAAATAAATTATTAGGAATCTCTTGATATGATGTTTTTTTACTTTAGGGGAGAAGGCAGCTCTAATGCTCCTGAGTCTTCATCTCAGCCCTCTGTGATCCCATCTCAGGACTCACTGATTGGAGATTTACTTAGCATGGATATAAATCCACCACAAATGGTCCAACCCGCTAGTCAAACGTCTTATCCAACTGTTGATTTACTAGGAGGCGGACTCGATGCACTGGTAAATATTTTTTTAATGGACTGCTTTTTACGGCTGAGTTTTCACAAAACGATATAAACTTAGGATGGGATAATCAGGATGTTTGTTGTATGAAATAGTTGGATATTGGAGGTGGAAGTGCTCCTGTTCAGTCAGCCCCTGTTCAAGCCGCTCCTGTGCCACAACAGGCTGCTCTAGGTCAGGCTGCTCCAATGAGTGGGCTTCTTGGAGACATATTCGGAATTCCATCCGCACCGTCCCCCGGTTACGTTTCTCCCAAAGTATTATGGCTGCCAGCCATTAAAGGGAAAGGCTTGGAAATATCAGGAACATTTTCAAGAAAGTATTGTGCTTTATTTTTTTGCCATCCTAGTTTTTGATAAAATTTGTTGCTAATGAATTTATATTTTCTGCAAGAAATGGACAAATATACATGGAAATGACATTCACAAATCGAGCGATGCAACCAATGAGTGATTTTGCGATTCAGTTCAATAAAAACAGTTTTGGGCTTACTGCTGGACAACCACTTCAAGTTCAAAGCCCGCTGCTTCCAAATCAGTCCTACGAAGCTGCTCTACTTTTGAATCCCACAGGTCCTGTACAAAAAATGGATCCAATAAACAACATACAGGTAAATGCAAATTCAGTTGTATTTTTTTGTGTGTCAGTTGTATTGCATTCTTCGTTTATAAGATTTTTTTGCTGTGATTGTAGGTCGCAGTGAAAAATAATATTGACGTCTTCTATTTCGCTTGCTTGGCCCCAATGAATGTGTATTTTATTGAAGATGGACAAATGGACAAGCGAGTGTTCTTGTCCTCTTGGAAAGAAATTCCAACACAAAATGAGACACAAAGAAATATTTTCGTTGCTTATGGCGCTGGTTTGTGATGAATTCAGATTTGTGTAAAATTCTGATCGTATGAGGGCCGGTAGATTCATTTATTACTTGCATTTTATTGGACGCAGATACGATTGTGCAAAGAATGCAGCAAAATAATGTATTCACTGTCGCAAAGCGAAACGTAGAAGGTCAAGACATGCTGTACCAGTCTTTGAAATTAACCAACAACGTTTGGGTGCTAACGGAAATAAAAGTTCCTCCTGGCGCCAACTCTATTACGGTATGTTTTAAATGCTTATTACAATCCCAAAGTATAATTTTGAGTCTATGCCGTCAGCCTTAGTTTCTGAAATCTTTAACATAATGTATCTGTTTCACAGGTGAGTTTGAAATCTGTGAACGTGGATGTTTCCGATGGCGTTTTTCAGGCATATGAAAACATTCTTAGAACCTAATTGCTTTAAGACATAGTTGTAACATTTAAATGGTATATAGTATATATTACCGTCAGATGAGACACATAATGTATAATTCATCTTACTAATAATAGTACTAAAAACATTCTCAGCTGTCTATTATAGTGGCAGTTTTTTTTGTTATTTATAATATCGTGACATATGCTGTTTTTTGTAGAATTTGTGTTTCTTTACGAATGTATAATATTTTTGTGCTGTTATCCTCTCATTCCTATAAAATCGGTTAATAGTGCATGACAAAAAAGAAAAAAGAAGAATAAAGTCGTATTGCATGTTTTTTTTGCCTATGTGTCAAATTAAATTCCAAAGTATATACAAATATATCACTGAAGTGGAGCTAATAAAATTACAAGTTGTTTGCGATCGGAAGATGAAACATCCATTTCCTTTTATTATTAATGTTCAATTATCAAGTCAGCGTATTCTAATTTTCATAATATATTTTGCTCTTGTCGTTAGACAGGAACGAATAACTGGGAAGTCTGTCGGGCTTTCAAAACAATATGAGCCTCAGTCCCTTAGCCATAGACCTACAAAGCGTTTGCCGGCAGAACTTCCGTTCCACCTTAAACCTCATGACAATCTCTGAAGTTTTTTGGTTTAACATTTAACATAAAATCGAAGAATTTGATTTTCTAACTGCGAACACTCTTATTCTTATATTGTTTCTTGTTTGGTCCCTGCAGGGACCTTACATGTAAACCCCTTCAGTGAATCAGGGAATTAGACTCTGGACTTATACATTTATTTTATAGATAATAGATACCTCGTTTAGATTGTGACAGCGACAGATGCGCAAACCGAAAATCTCTATATGAATACAGCATTTTTAGTCTGCCTAGTAATGTCTGACTGAGTTTCATAAGCCCTCCGTAACTTGAGGTTAAAAAAAATATGAACCGAATAAAGAAACAGACCTTTTTAAACTATTCTTTGACTCGCGAATTTGTTTTCGGGTCTGAAAAAAAGTGCATGTGCAGCTTAGGGAATTCTGTTATATAGTTATCTTCACTAGGGTGTGTCAATCTTTGAAATCATATGTGCATAAAGGTCCTCATGAAACTGGTAATGGGGCAGACTGCGAATCGTCTTACAGGTGAAATGTAATCTCCTCAAGTTCCAAAAATATTGTTAACTCTGGAGCAAAAAATTTTAGTTCCAGTTATTTAAAGTTTATTTTCACCAAGAACACAAAACATGGAAAAAATTACTTAAGATCTGGCAAGCAAAACGACTTTTTGTAACTTCCCCTTCATGCATTACTGCTTTTTGTGTTTACATTAAAATCATCATGTGCATGTCATGTATAATAAAGTATATCTATTTCTATGGCGCATGTCTTCATATTTTTTATACTTCATATCTCTCATCAACGTTTCCTTCTGCTTCCATTCAATGTACAATTTTGCAAATCAGTTAATTTTGTTCAGTTTAAAGCATTCACGTAAATTTTGTACGCATATTTACGTCTGTAACCTTGATTTTCAAACCTGTGAATATGTAAAGAAAAGATGAAAAGAACACGATAGGATGCAACAACTGGAAACAGTGACGCCCACATTCCCACGTGCATTTAGCTTTTGCCTTGCAGCATTCGTAATATTTTTAATTCTGCATCTTTTAGCAATATATTCTGAATTTCCATTAAAATCTAAGTACATTATCTCTAATTTCTGTCTTTAACCGGAATTGGATTTCTATTATAATTTTAGGACTATTGGATGTGGTGTGGTACGATTTTATTTCATCTAAGGAATCGGTTAGCTTACCAATCTATAATTTTACTCTAAAGAAATTTTATACTAATAATAATTTTATACTAATAATAATTTTTACTCAAATGGCAGCTTCCCAATTTGTTTACTCGCAACTCAATGCAAAAAAATAAAATTTTTGATCCTGTGAGAGTTAGCGGCCGTATGGGAATCTAATATTTTTTGGAGTTCTGTCTGATTGAAGTACTCAAGCTTCATTTGAGCTAGATTACAATGTACGACTCCGCCAACTAATTTCGGTATCTCACTGTGAGTGGGTCAACGTCCGCGCAGGCGCAAGACCCAATAAACGCTTTAAATTTAAATAGCGGTTATTAGAGCAAATACTGGCTTATTGCTTGATTGATGATTGCATTTTGCATGCGAAATATTTTGTCAAAATTTGCATGTAAATCGTTTTCACATGATTTTTTTCATTGTAATGTAATTATTGCTCTGTATTTTGTATCTTTACATTACTTACTATCCATTTGGATTGCCAGATGGATTGATATCGGTACAATTCGTGTCTAACTATAGTCTAACAATGTTTAATTTGTTGGGAAATGCGTGAGGTCTTCTGCTTCCCTATTCTATGTATATAGCGTCTAGCTTGTCGTAGCAAAAATAGAAATGCAAGCAAACACGCACAGCAAAAACCATATATAAAAAAAGTATTATGTGTCCATGTGCCTGAATAATACTGCCGTAGAGTAGGAAGCGGGAACTAAAAAGAAAACAAACACAACGATTTGTTGTTAAAAACAAGAAAGCAGAATACGAAGAAAGTCGATAATAATTAAAAGAGTTGTCTTTTCATTCTAAATCGAACGAACTCTTCTAAATCAGAATTGAGGAAAAAATCGTTTCGTGAAAAACATTACCGGCTTTACAATTTCTGTCAGTTCCAAATCCGTGTTTCTGAGTAAGGGTAAGTTGGGTAAGTGAAAAGTAGATTGATAAGATTGGATTCGTTATTTTTCTACCCTGTATGAACCATGAGGCGAGAGCCCATGAGGTAGTGAGGACCAGTGAGGAGTTTATTCGCGTATATTCTTGATACGGATTAAAAAATAAAAAGCACCTCCACCCCAATTCCCAACATATGTTGTGCATGCTAATGAACGTGATAATTAATAAGAATGAAATTTTAGCGAAATCCTGAGGAACTGAGCAAAGTGCGCAACACCCACAATAAGATAGTGCGTATGAGTCCTTAAGAACTTTTTAAAAGTTGAACTGTGACGAGACACAGCGCCATATATGTTGAGTTCCATCCAACTGGGGGGTAATATCCCTAAACCTCGGAGCGATTTTTTGCGCGGAGGAAAGCGGGAGCGTCACGATACCGTGGCTTGCAAATTCTCAATACAAAGTTCATTTCGGTTAGAGTTTGGGATTGAGTGCAGCGAATCACCTCCTAAGTTGCTGCCTGGGGTAAAATCTATGGTACTGCCTCCCATTACTTTGTCTATGCCGCTATTCTGCTTCCGATGTTAAACGCGTATACATTTAATAATATCAGAGAGCAGAGTATTGAGACTTTTGCATTGAATGCAGCATCGGAGGCAACACCATAGATTTTACCCCAGGAGGCAGCATAGCACCTGGTCATTTGCTGCACCTACTCTCAAACTCTAACCCTCATTTCAGTACAAATGGAAGTATTGAGCACTTCAGATTCAGAATATTATTGGGGTAGAGTGTAAGGCGGAGGTTTTTTCTATTTTTTAATTTGTTTCCAGCTTCTGTCTGGTTATTCTATGCCCATCCTTCATATTTTTGTACACTTGTTTTCCGCTATTGCGATCTGGAGAATTGATAAGTTGTGTGGTGTTTATGCAGTGCTCAGCTGTCAATCTCATCATCTGTAAAAATAAGGACGGAATCGCAAGTCATCATGGGAGGAATGTGCTCTTCCTGCTTTGGAGAGCCCGATGGGGGCAGAGGAGATTATGAGGCAATACGGGGAACTGCTTTGAATACTCCGGATCCTGTAACTTTCATTTACTTTATATACTTGCTTTGTAGTGTTTCTATCATAATATAAACTTGATGCAACAGCATTCAGGCATGAGCATGTCCTCTACCATCAAAAAGCAATTTAGTATTAGTTTGCATTTCTAAGGCTTATATACTAGTTATGTCGGTTTGCCAAACTATACCTGGAGAAAATGCCGTTCGTTGTCTATATATATTTTTTACTATTTGCTTTTACTAATTAGGAGGAACGGCGAAGGCAAGTTGCAGAGGCTGCAGAAAAGCGCCGTTTGGAGCTGGAACATAGAGGGATCAAAGATGTTGATTCTGTTCGACGACAGATGCAAAGAAAACAGGAAATGGAAAAGATGGAAGAAGAAGCGCTTAAAAACTTTGGCAGTGACACCCCTCTGAAGGTTAAATTAGTAAAATATCTTTATAGTTATTACATCAATATTTTTATTTCAGAAACATACGCTATGATAAACATACCATGCAGTAAGAATTGCAAAAGAATTAAGTATTTGGTATTCCCCCACCTCCATCTACTTGTAAGCCAGGCCTGCATGCTAACTAGGAAGGTCTGACAGCGAAGGGATATTCAATTTTACTTTGTAACAATAACGTTCTGTTTGTTTTTCAGTGGCATGTGTCCTAGATATGATGACACAGAGCCCCTGAGTATATGTCAAGATGTTGACTCAAGCATAATTTCATTTCGTGTACCTGGACCCGCATTTCGTTATGATATGAATATGATGTGAACTTAACGAATGATCTGTTTCGAGTCAATGAATTGTTACGTATAGACTTGTTTTTGAAATATTTTTTATAGTTCTTCTTATTCTAATAAACCGTTATAAGATCGCTTTGGCTCAAATTACATTATGAAGGCACACTTGTTAACTTATTATGGAGAAACGAAAATCTCTAAATGTGACATTAACCTTACCTTTGCATTTCAATATTTTGTTGGTTTATCTATCCTTATAAGTTAAGTCAATTTAACTTGTTTGAGTAACGAATTATTTATCACTAAACCTGCAAATGCACTCTCTTTGATGATAGTCTTTCAAATATGATATAATTACAGTAAATTAGAAGTTCAAATTGGATAAGGATATAAGAAAGTGACAAAAATGTGTTCATAATCGTAACTAAAGAATATTTTATTGCTATTACACTATTACTTATTCTTAATCATAGTCATTGACAAGGCAAGAGTCATTGTGAGGGTGTTTTTGTCGTCATGATTAAAATATTCATCTTATAACTGTTAGTTTGCATTTAACTTTGCTTTATAGAAAGTTAAAAATTATTAATATTGTAAAATATGTAGAATAAAATGAAGTACTGACTTTACTTTAGGATTTAGGTCTGCTTTTAATCTGTCTGTTTATGTTGTTGAGTTGGGTATTTTGTACACAGCCTTGTGACTCGTTTTTGTCGACGAATACGTATTTCCTTTTTTCCCACGCGCCATCGTAATGCAGTGTATAAAAATGTACAAATATGTACAATGTACACATCATTTAAAAAGTATTGATATTGGATCCAGAAAGCATTTTAGTCATTCTGTCGTGGTTTGGCTTGTGTCCGTTCCGGTTCTAGTCATAACTTGACTCACTCATTAGCTCAGCCTATTGACACACTTTGTAATGAGTTCAATTATTCTTCTGCTAATTGGAAGAACATATTTCTATAAGCTAAATACTTTTTATATTGGCAAATAGTATTAAAAACTGCGTGCAAGGTATGCTATGCTAAGCTAACTTAGCTAACCACAACCACAAAGCTCACTTTGTCTAATAATTCCGATGCTGTATGTGTGTGTGTAAAAAACTTTAACAGTAGATTTTATTATATTTACACTGTAAATATAATAAGATATACTGACGGTGCATCAAGTCTGTGATCATTAAAAAAAAGCTTATTTTATTTGTTACAGTATGTGGGTTTCAACGTAGATTCTCACAATCAGAGGTACAAAACATAATTCATAATACTTCATTATTAAGTAGCTGGTATAGTGTTGTGAGCAAGTATAAGAAAAAAAATCCATTGTTTAGAAAACTTGCTTATTTATCTTTAAGTACGTTTCTGGTTGTGTAAAATCATCAATTTAATTAACAGAATAGATAACGCAGAATATGAATCAAATCTTCTATTGTTCAGCTTTATTGTATTCAGAACATCTCACTCTCACTCACTTCTAAATTATTATTTTACTAGAATTAGACTATATAGACATTTATAGGGTTTGAAGTTAAATAGTGAGCCACAACGTGTTTACTTATTTGTCTAGCATAGCTTGCAAACTGTATTTCCCAATAATTAATAAATCCGATCCATTAAATTCAAGCAACTCATTATAGTAACTACTCAGCCTCCCAAATTACTGCATATAATTCGTTACCATACTTTTTTTACCAAACTTGAACTTAAAAAACCAATTACTAATAATCATTCAAATGCTTTGCGTGGACATTTGACATTTTAATTAACAAAGTCCAAAGTCCGTTTAGTAAAGGTTTCATAACAAAGCGGACCGGTCTTAAAATTAAAGCATTATGTTTTGTAACCCCGATTGGGAGAATCCACGTTGATAACATAATGGAACAAACTCAAGAAAATTTCATAAATGTGCGCGTTCGCCCGCGCTTTTTCTCTTCAAGAACACATGCATACCAAAAAAAGCCATATGCGCCACAAACAAGCACACTCTCGGCGTCGGCCACATTTACTTTAAATCATGACATTGCCTTATGATATTTAGCTTGCGTGCAAAATATGATGTATACAGAAATTCTGTTGTTTTAAACTTATAACCATAGAGCTAGATATTTATAATACATATTGTAACTAATATAGCATACTAGTACACTAATGTATATACACACTCTACCCACTGTACAGTAGCTAGCCCCTAAATGAATTCCAGCATCAGCATGCAAACATAAACATTTTCATGCTTCATTAAATTAATCAACATTAAATTTCATCTTTCATTAAACTGTAACATAAGCCATGTGCTTAAGAATAGAATGACAATAAAGATAAAGAATGAAAACCAATAAATGCTTGTTATTTCTTTCAACTGTTTATTTTGAAAAATCTGTCAGATCATTTTAGTTACTCAGTGTATTATTCAAACAGCAAGTTCAACATTTCTAGGCTGAAACTTAAAACCGAACTATTCATGGATTTAAATCTGTTCACTTTAAAATTCTGGTTAGTTGGGGCCAAGTGATATTGTACTATCGTTCGTGCATTATATAGCATAGCACTATGCATGACAAGGTAGTTCCAAGATATTTCTCTTCTGCATTCACACATAATAGAAGATATGAATGTCATTACAGGAAAAATTAATTTGTAAAAATTTATTCGGTCTATGGACCGAGAATTCCGACACAATCTATAACTTTAACTATAATAGTGAGAAAAAAGTGAGTGCCAAATCAATTCGCAGTGAAATTTCCAACTTGCCTGAACTGATTAAGTGCAATAAATACGAATATCATAAAATACTGACTGAGTGTAAAAAACAATGACGAAGAACTTAAACAAGACGACAAGATGAGAACAAAACAAGAAAGCTTAACAATTAAATCTGTGCGTGACGACAATGACAACAATAATGATATACGTCTCAGCTGCGTCCTAGGTAAGTTTTCTTTATTTTTAATTTTTTCATGCTTACACTGCCTCTAAACTCTAAATAAAAAATTGCTTATTGAATCAAATCGAAATCCGAATCTGACATCTAATTTTGCGAATTAGGTTTTGACCATCGGCTTACTTTCCATAAATAACAGTACATGTCGGATTCATAATTATCAACCGCATAGCATATGTTATCAACCGCATAGCATATGTTATCAACCGCATAGCATATGAAGGAGCGTCAGATACAGCAATAAACGATGCAAAAAGTTAAAATGTGTCTCATTTCAAGCTGTCTGACATTGATTGTGAAAAACTTCACGATAAGAAAGTGAGTTGTTTGGAACGTGTACTCACACAATCAGTCGAAATTTTCCATCAGTAGGAAAATGTAAGATCCTGTGAATCATACTGCTACCCAAAAAACAAAAAAAAAATCGTAATTCATCGTAACTAGACTTATAAATGAAAACAAATAGACCGTTAAAGGATCCGTCAAGTTATTGCACACGTTCGATAAATTCACACCTGCACATGAAGAAAAACACCCAACAGTCATCTTTGGAGATGATTCAACTTTTGACACCATTTCCAGTGCGAAGAAAATGAGAAGTCATTGTTTAGAAATCAAGAATACACTGCAACCATTGTACCCAGTCGTTGATGATTTTTACAGACGAATGTGTAATTTGTAACTGTTCGAGGGCTCCAATGTTGTCATCATACTTCCTACTGGCTTTGAAAAGACCCTGATACACGTTTACGCAACTGTATACCGGCAAATGGAAGGCTCCATAGAGCATTCCGCAGTTATTTTGTGTTTCTCCTCTAATATCTCTGATTTAGGATCAAATCGAAGCATTACAACGATGGGCAATATTTGCTGTAGATTTCAACTTTTCAAATGTTCAAAGTTTGCAAAATGCTGGAAGACTATAGAGGGCCTTTAAGAGCGCAGGATTCCATAATATTTTATGTATTCCCCCCCCCCGGAGTTTGCTATATCAAAATTAGCAGCCCAAATTTTCCCTCAAATAGAGCCAACTTTGTTTGTTGTTGACGAGGGACACTTAATGCAAAATGGGGAAAGCAAATTCCGAATGCACTTTTTACATTTGGAAATGAAAAGGCAATTTATGTCTTACAACTGTGCCGTGTTGTCGGCAACCACCGCCGCTACGTCCTTGTTGAATGAAACACGTGTGGACGTGCTAAACATAAAGAATAGTACGAAATAATTTTCATTATTAGTCCATGCAATATTTTTATCCCAATGTTGCCAGTGACTTTAAAAAAATCGAACCAACTTTCCGAAGACACTTATAATTCTAAAATCATACGTGGAATTGCTCGACGTGCATGGAACACTCCAGTTATTACTATTATTTCATCATTGTTACAGTACTTTCTACTACTGTAAATTAAATAGATGTGTTTCTCTTGACTACACCGTTACTACTCCCTTTATTCAATACAATGCTCTAGTATTTAAGAGTAATCAATAATACATATAATATGATGACGATAATCTTACGTATATAAATATATTTTTTGCCATCTCGACAAAACAGAAGAAGACGTACGGCCAGCCTTCACGTTTGCAGAACTCGGATTAAAAATTATACAAGTTTCATTTTCTACTATTTCCGCCCAGTTAACAGTCTTTGCCTATCTTTGCTACCATCAACTGCTATTTTTTCTTAAAACAATATACACTGTCGATTAAAATCATGTCTGATTCAAGACGACCAAAAGATATATTTTTCCGCCGTCCCCCCCCCAGTAATCGAGGGCAGCACGATACTAGGGGTACATGTGAACAAAGTATGCAAACATATTACGCGTTTGTGTCAACTATAAATAGAAGGCTCAGATCTTTGGAAAGCCAGTCTCAAGTTGTGACCAACAAACTGGATGCGATGAAAAAATATTGAAGTGAAAATAAAGAGCAGCTGGACAGAATCACCTCACAAATTTTAACTTTGGAAGGCAATCAAAACCAGTCATTTCAAAAGTTGGCGCAGTAGAAAAATAAATTAATCTAGTCTAATAAATAACCAAGAAACTAACAATCAAACTGAAAAAATTAAATAAAGTGCAAACAACAATATAGTCGAAGTAGGTGATAAGCCAGGTGCCAAATCATCTCTGTGTGTCGGTCTAAATTCAAATTCAGGTGAGCATCCGATCAAATATAGAAAAATGATAACAAGTTATAAACTTTAAATAAACCATTAAGATCAAACATTAATTCACGGGTTCAATTAGTTTGTGTAGGTGAACGAAGGGGGAATAAACAAGTCTGGATCCAATCATTCTAGGGACAATTAAGATCGAAAGGTGAAATTAAGTATAAACTGTTCATCTGATGGATGTATATGTTGAACACAGGTGGTCCAAAACAGCAATTCGACGCCACCAAAACACCGAAACTATAATCCTCAAATAAGCAGAGAAGATGCGTATGTGGGTCATGAAAATCGAAGCAATACCTGTACGATACAAACATACTGTGCGGAACGGAAACTGATGAAGATACAAAAGCTTTTATTTGCTCAAAAAGGAGAACAGTATCATTAGAATTCTTAATGCAACTGCACGATTGGGGCTGGGATTTGATGCTCCATACATTCCAGTTGCTATACACATGAAACAACCTGATGATCATGAAAATATCCGCTAAAATTAACCATGAAGAAAAAACATTTCAATTAATTTTAGTCATCACATTTCGTGATTTATAAGTCACAATTAGGAATTGGGATTGATAAGCATGTGCAATTCATAGCACACGTGTGGTTGCATAAAAGCCAAATCTACAGATTAAGGTGGTTGTTTTCGTCTTCAGTAGTTAATCAATTAGTTAGGTAGTTGAAATTACTAGAGCTTTGCCTATTGAAAAATTATTCACTGACTCGAATCTCATTGCTGTACGGAGAGAGAATATTTATAATAAATTCAGACTGCACGTACCCAACAAGATGTTGAATAATTCAACTGAATTCGTGCTCAACAATCCTACTAAAGAAAAAAAGCTGCTTGTGAAGAACTGATAAAACTGATCATAAGATTATTACAGAAGACAGAAGCAAACTAATAGCTTTACTCATTGAAAATGAAGATATTTTTTAACTCGATGGGAAAAAGTCAGGCAAACCTAGTCGAAAAAAATTCGAAATCGACCCAGGGGCACACGCAATAAAAACACATTATGAAATAAAAATCACATCGATGATTTGTTATAGCGGGGAGTCATAGAACATAGTGAGAAAAAAACAACCTAAGAAACAATATGGTGTCAGAGGAAAACGATTTGTAATTGGATACCGCGGACTAAACGTCATTACAAAGAAAATAGTTACCCACTTCTTTAGAATAGGGAATGTGATTAATAGATTGCGCGACTCAAAATATTTCACTACATTAGATGTAGCATCCGGTTTTCACTAGATAGAAATGAATCCCAAATCTATCGAGAAAACAGCGTTCATCAGCAGGCTTCAGAAGGCTTGCACCAATTTAAGTTCTTCCATTCGGGCTGTGAAATGCCCCTCCAATATTTAGTAGCCTCATCGACATGGTGCTAACTGCCCTTCGATACGAAACCTGCATGGTATATGTAGACGAGATATTCATATTTTCGTCATACATCATTGAACGTTTCTATTTTATTTCATTAAATGAGTTTTTCAACGACTAAGAGAAGAAAGTTTAATTCTCAAACCAACTAAACGTCATTTTGTGTACGACGAAATCAAAATGTCGGAATTTATCATACAGATAAAAGAGTTAAACCTCTACCTTTTTAAACAAATCAAAACTTGAACATTAGCAAAATTTGGGACTATTTTCGTACTTTGGAAAAATTTATAAAGAACTATTCAAAAAAGTGCTACTACACGATTGTTATGTCCCGAGGTCCTGACCTTTAGGTCAGTATAGAGATTGTAAATATAATGAAAAATGAATTAGACATAGGAACTTGATTTTCAGTATGTAGATTAAGTCATCGTAATTTACGCTATCGTAATTTACGCTATCGAAATTTGCACTATCGTAAATTTCGCATTGTTTTTTATGGACTCGTCCAAATACGAGTATATAAAGCGAATGTAGTAGAATATGGACTATATTCTGATCAAAATATGGAGATGACCATACCAAGTAATCAATCCGCTACCGCGCTCTCATGGGACGCGTTGAATACTCTTCCTTCTCATGCGCAGATTTTCTACACAGTCCATATTTGCAGGAGTCTTCTGTTGCGGGTAATTGTTGTAGATTGTTATTGCCTCTACCTACTCTTATGCACAACGAAACGATAACCGGTTTTTGCAAGTTCATGATTTGTGTCACTTGTTGTGAGTACATATGGAAACTTTGTGATATATGTCGCGATAGAAGAAATGAAAGAGTGAATATTGACCACCACCCTACTCAGTATTTTTCCTACTGGTGTCCAATCTAAATTTCGACGGAATCATTATCATTGGGATCCCGAACAAGGCCCGGTTTTCTTTCAAATTATTGACGTCCGGACCATTGTCTTAGCAACATTACGTACAAGATGAAGTCTTTGTTTATCTATATTTCAAATGAAAAATTCCACCCTTCGTTCATTTCCAGTCTGAATCCGCTGTACCGTAAGGCAAAGAATGGATAGCCAGAATGTGGATATTACGCTGGGGGCCCAAGGCTTCCGGGTCATCGGGAGAGAAAATATAATGAAGCGAGACCAAACAGTCACCAAATATATTGCTATGACCAGAGTCCTGACTAGAAGACGACTTCACTTGTATATATGGGTAAACTTGCTAGGGTGGGCAAGAGGTGATTTTCCTGTATTAACAGAAACGAGCGTGAAATGGTATATTGATCCCAGTCCAACATTAAAGCGAATGATTTTTCACATGTTGAACCCGTTCTTCTACATGAAGTGCGAGAGCCAGTAGAGCCTGAGGGAAATTCCCGAACGAGAGGATTCCGATTCCTCCAGTTCTTCTGACTCGTTCAGTTCGGACAGTGATTCAGAAGAGGCCACAGAAGCCATGGAAGAGGAAGCTAATGGACCGTTAGCAGAGTCAGGGGTCCGAGAGCGACCCTTGTCTCCATCACTTTTGGTCAATATTGAAGCTGGATCTAGCATCAGCATTCCCCCAGCCAACCTCATTATTCCATCTGCAGGATCGGTGGTCTCCGCTTTTGATGAAGGCATGTGCTCCCCAGAATTGGAAAAGTAAAGTACTTAGCATATGATATATATTTCCAATTTTTAGTGGGGGCGAATGTAATGCCCCGAAGTCCTGACCTTTAGGTCAGTATAAAGAATGTAAATATAATAATAACGTCCTTTTATTGCAAACAATTTGTTTTGACATCCAATTAGTACAATATGCACCATTCTACCAAGGCAGACTATTACGGTGCATAGAAATTATTAATCAGTTAGAGTATTAGCACATTAAATAGTTCACTGATTATAAAGAAAAATATATAGCGTCAATAATGAGTCAATTAGTATGATAAAGATAAATTGCGTAAAATAGCCACATGATAAAATAATAACAAATTAAAAGTAAAAAGAAAGATCACACTAGACTGGTTTGTTTTTCCAGCAAAAACTCTTTTAGAGAACTCTTGAATGTGGCAAAAGATATTGAGTTCTTGATGCTAAAAGGGAGCTCGTTCCATTTTTCATCCATCCACGTTTTCTAAAAAGCGAAAGCAAAAAGACGAAATTGGGCAAAAAAAAGCTTGGTGAACAAGTCGGCTCACCTTTAACCACTTTGTATACATTAATTAAAAGCAGGTAGTAATACAAGTATTTCGGTAAAAGCCAGTATAACCTTGAACATACATCATGAGCAGTGGGTTCAAATTTTCTCACCCCCAATACCAATCTAATATTATACTTCACACCGAGGCTTAAAAAGCCTACCGGCACTCGCATAATCACAATTATACTTCACTCGCATTTGCACAACGTGCAACAGCCGCAAAGCTTTCGCTTTGCGGTGCTGCAACGTCGTGCAAAAAGCTCGCTCGTATAATTTATTGATTACATTAAATGAATGCCACGATGATCCAATTGCCGGCGGTCATCTTAGGTTTTACAAAACATAAGAAAATCCAAGTCCATTTTTTATTATATGGAAGAGAAACAAACACTTGGAACTTCCACTTGCTGCAACTATGTTTCCTGACACAACGGACAATCAACATCACTCTTCATCTCATCAATTCAACACCAATTAGAATTATGAAGCCACTTTTAATTTGCGTAAATGCAAACCTATAACTTCGCATCATAAGATGCAACGCAAAATTTCAGATTGTGAAGCTAAAATTTCCGCCTTAAAAAATAAGTGCCGGGAATTGGAGGATAAACTCATGAAAATCATTGGAAATCTAAATCTGCCATGTCCCCAGTGAAAGTTAAATAATTTTTGAGGACAGAAATGTCGAAAAAACATTTGAATAGTTCTTCGTCGCGTTCATGCAGTCCAGCACAAAAAACAGCCATCAAAAACAAATAAGATATAATAGAAACAAATTCAGTAGCATTTCTGAAAACGGTTAGCAGAAAAAATTGGCATCCCGGAGTCGACAGCTGCCTGCATTTTGAACTATTCAACAAATGTGAGGGTGAATATGTTTCAAACATTAGAAAAGGTCTAGCATGAAAAGGAAGATTGAATAAAGATGTAAGCTTACTTATTTTGCCATTCATGAGCAGAAAATGAACATAATAAACATAATAATATAAATGATAATTGAAGTTTTAAAGGATGCTCGAAAGCCTAATAAAAGGTATAAATACAAAATTGTGTATCATACAAAATTAATTATCGCAATTGACCGATACATCCAAGACTCCGAGAGCTGACTATTTTCGATATGTAAACAGACTTAGTAAGAGTGTGTATACCTTTTGACATGTGCGCCGCTTTTTTTCACAACTTTTTGCCGAAAATTTGTAAATTTTTTTGTTATGTCGTTTTAAGGTGTAAAATCGCCCAAAAGTAGACAATCATGTATGGAAATCAATAGCAAAAGGTTTCCTATTCGATTACAATGCTTTTGTTTAATGGAAAACACATATTTCATTGTATAATGTCTATTTCAAACTAAAAGGCAGTAGTTTTGCTCGTTTAGTTGCATAGCAATGTTTTTTTGGTGCAAACAACATTAGTTGAAGAGTAGAAAATATGAATTTATAAATCTACTACAGAGTCTGACAGCAATTTGTTAATATGGTGTGATTTCCATAGTTTATCCATGAGTTTATAATGTATGGACTGGAAAACCATGAAAGGCCATAACCATTGTTTTTAGTTGAGCCCGCTGTATTTGGCAAACATAATATGCAGTTACGTTTGCCAAAGCTATTGTGCATTTACCAACCCACGGCCTTGAGCTTTAAGCTGAGCAGTGTATGTGCCACTTTTATGTATCAATAAATTTATATATTTATATATCAATCAATCACCGTCGTTCGCTTCTCATTGCTGTAGTTCAACTTTCGTTACCAACTAACTAACAGTGCAACACAGCAGTGAAAAAAAGTATTTGCTAAGTTTGTGATGTATTCATCACTGGATCAATTCATCATGAACTGGTAAGACTTCTTTTAAATCATTAAATAATATACCAGGTTAGCTCCTAGATATACCTTATCATTGTTGATGATGTTAAATCATTGTATATGTATCTACTAGAATGGTGAACAACAGTTAACAACAGAAAAAATGGTGAGCACAGATTTGGGTTTGAAAATTTAATTTGTGGAGCTATGGTCTATCCTGGTATATTACAAGGTGGTAGAATAAGTAAGGTGAAACCTTTGCCCACACGATTTTGAAAAGTGTTGGGAATGTGACGTTACTGCTTCACTACTGCTTTAATTTAACATAGTAAGATCTCATATCTTTAAATATTAAATGCTGTTTATATTTTAATTGTGTTTTGGATTTTTAAGTGCACTTTAACTATTTAGCATTTTTCAGAATTTAATTTCGTCCATATTATCTTTCAAATTTAAAGAGTCAAAGATGTTCATTTCCCGATACAAAAAAGACAACTATTTCTACGTTTTCTGCAGTAAATGAAACTATCGATTGTCAAATTAGTTGACGTCATTTCCATCTCGTGAATTTATGGCAGATTCTCTTTTGGCCAAGTATGGGTAGATTTAGGCTCAATTTGATGCAAACGGTCGTCCATTCATGTTTTTTTCAGGATCACCATATTTTTGGGGATACTTCCCATTATCTTGGGCATTGAATACATGAGGGGCTACAACGGAATTCCACCCCATTATTGATATTTCACAGAGCCGACATGAAATGGTTAGGCTACGATGAAGTAGCCACAACAGAACAACCCTTGAATCTGCCCAACAACTGGATCAGTCCCTTCGGAGCATGTCGAGTCATTATCAATGAAATTAATTCGCAAACACCAGAGCGGAACACAAATCAATTTGTGGAGCTAAAAAAGGTTTGCGGGCCAAGAGGACGACACCGAAGTTTTACTGTTGCAATCGGGTCATGCAAGGATTGTAATGTGGTTATCAACGAGATCAACAGTGACAACTTACAGCATCACTGCACAACGTGCGCACAAACAGCGATGGATATTTTGTTTTAGGAGGTGAAGGCCTCAGTCGTAAATCCATGGCTTTTAATGACGTGGTGGTAAAAAGTACCAGGGTCCTTGACAAGCAGATGACCGATGTAATTCCTAACGGAAGTAAAGCGGCTTATTCTGTGATGCTTCTGTACAACAAGGAGGGTGGATCATTTTCTTCACTAAAACTGACCCAAACAAAAAAAATTTTGCGGGTAAACAACAAAATCTTCACAGTACTGAGGAATACAGTCAAGAATATGGTCGTGTATGCAGGAAGGAGCCCTATCAATCGATGCTCTAACTTCGACTCCTTTTTCCCTGAAACTATTTAAGGAACATCCTATGTTCTTCAGGATGTTAATCCCAGAGGAAGTGTTGATCTTTCAATAAATCGGTAAAGAATAGCAAATATTAGTAATTCAATGATTAAACAAATAAAAGCACAACTTGGATAGGACTTGAATACCACATCGTTAATGCAATTATTTATCAATATTAGGTGCAGTTTAGGGATGCAAAGCTTCGTTCCAGCTGAGTTTAAACTTGGAAAACCAACACCAATGTCTGTAAATGATTGCGACGGAGTTTTTTTTAAACTGGACGAAGACATGGAAATCGAATTAGACTGACAAGCCACAGCTCTGGCCAGTCCTTTTCCTATCATAACTGCTCCTGCTGATGACACATGTTCGACCAGTCACAGCCAACAACACGGTTGGAGTATCAGCGCTGATTTGAATTCGGAGACCGAAATTCAACAGGCCAGGGAGACTGCATGTGTCCAAGGGGATAATATACCAATTCCGGTTTGGGAAGACACATCAGGATTCGATCCAAACTGGCTGACGCTTATCACCAGGCATCAAGAAGACATTTTTCCTCCACAATTGATGCAAAGCGAATCCATTAAGCCGTGGTTTATATAATATTTTAATGAGGATGACAAAGCTAAGTCAACATACGGGTGCAGACTTTGCACGGAGTATTACGACAAGCTGAAATTAGATCCCCATTATACGTCTGATTTAGCGAATCCTAGTGGAACCTTAAAGAAAGACAGAGATCAAAATAGAAATACGATCTCCAAGCATCCGTCATCGAAATCACACATGGCGGTTCTTGCAGCATTGCAAACATCGCAGAAAGAGGATATAAGAGAAATTTTCAAAGCTCTCCAAGCACGGAATGAGCAACGAGATGAAGGACTACTCCAAGTTACATCAAACATGATGCGCACTGTTTATTATGAAGTACGAACAAACACGCCCTTTTTAAGCCATCCTAAGCTGGTTGAGCTCCAACAATTTCACGGAGTCAATTTGGGATTCCACCACTACTCTCGACAAAGCGCCACAAGTATGATGGAAACAATTTCAGGTGAAATGCATTCTGCCTTACTGACTCATCTTAAGGAAAGTGACACTCCATTCAGCATAATTTTGGATGGGAGTACCTCCAAAAATATGTTTCACTATCTAATCGTATTATTTCAAGCTATGGAAACAATAGAACTATTGTTTACTTCTACAAACTGATTGAGCTTGAAGTAGATGAATCAGCAGATGGTATAGTCGACGTCATCAAGAACAACATGATTGGATTTGGTTCTGATGGAGCAAGTGTCAATTTCGGGAAAGATAATGGTCTGGCTTAAATACTATCCGATTGGGCAGAACGGGATCTTTATAAAATCCACTGCATGGCAAACAGACTACAATTAGCTGTGAAGAAGACGCTTAAAAAAGATGAATATTTCCCTGACGCAATTGCCTTGGTGAATAAAATATACAACTTCTACATGAGGTCTCACAAGCGGGCAGGGCAACTTCAATAATACGCCAAACTACACAAGGCAGACCTGAAAGCTCTTATCGGACTCTTCAAAGTACGTTGGGTGGATTCTCACAGTAAAGCTGTCAGCAGTTTACTCACCAATTGGCCAATAATAGTGGGCTCGCTGGAAGATATGATTATCAATCCGGAATTTGAAAAATTTAAAACTAATATTACAGACCTTTTGGGAAACCTGAAGGATAAAGTTATTGATGACCTTACACACATTGAAGGACATTTATGATAGAATTAAGATTTTTTCCAAAAATCTTCAATCAACCAGTGATGTCCTAATTGGCAAGAAATCAGCAAAAACGACTCTCCTTTCAACATTGCAAACTTTAATTACCAAAGGCTCTTCAGAAGTTGGATTTTTACGATCGAAAAAATTAGTTTGTTCAGACAAGGCTGGGAAACATTGTACAATGTCAGATTTTTTTTCTTCAACAACTGTTCGGTATTACAGTTACATTCTATCCGGAAAACAAACTTCTAAATCGATAGGATTCGCTGTGAAAAAAAGGGAAGCTATAGTCAGATTGGTGAAAAACATTAACTTCTACTTCCCAGAAGGAAGCTTGTCCATATTTTAAATATTTTTGCCTTATCAAAGTTACCTAAGACAGAAGCAGATGTTTTCACCTATGGATCCTCTGAAATCTCAGATTTAGCCGAGCGATTCGATATCTCTCGGGATATTTTGATAATGGAGTGGGTAAATTTTCTGTCCGAAATCATCAGAAGTCTTGACTTTCCAACGATGCAGAATGTCGCAGCAGATAAACATCCTGAACGTTTCTGGAGTTACTTCCTAAAAGCAAGGATTCCCTGGGGATCAACAATAAGAAGGTTAATTCAAATAGTCATGGTACTGCCAAGCAGCAGCGCAGACGCAGAGAGATCTTTTTCTGTTTTGAATCACATAAGGTATATTGTGCAAACCTTACAATATAAATTAGGAATTGGATCTCACACACCCTGAACACTGCCACCTCAGGCAGGTATGAGAAGAACCATACGCTCTTGTGCTTCAGCAATGCACAAGATCAACCGTTCTGGACAGGTTTAAACTTCCAATCGTTCGTGGAGTAAGACAGCCGTTGGATATCACGCCAGACCTGAAGTTCCTCATTCGTACACACATCCAGGACATTTATGTGTACGGAGCTTTGGCCCGTTACACTGCATGCAGCATCTTCTCCGAATTGTACGAGCCGTACAGTCAACCTAAAAACCATCTACTGCGTGATTGGCAGGCGATACCTAATGCCAAAGACCTGGCACTATCTAGATGTACTGTACGTTGTCTTCCAGCTTCACCTGAGTCTTTCATGTATTGTAAGCCAATGCCTGGAACTGAAAATGACTGCCAAAATGGTTTTCCATTTGTGTTTTTCCTGAAATGTACATGGAAAAAATGGATCAAGCAGCAACTAACAATCAGGTTGATATGAATATGGAAATTAGTGTTGATGAAGAAAAAAGAATGCAGAGAATAGAAGAATGAAAGTCAATGCAGAAATATTGGCAGGACAGGTAGGTACACCAACGGACACTCCTGTTCTTTCTTGGAACGATGCAAAACATTTTTAAGACAAATGGATACAAGATATCACAACATATCAATCGTATCTGATCGATTTGGATGTTAGAAAACCGAGTGTTATGTGGTGGTTAGAATACATATACAGCGACCAAGGTCATAGACACAACTCACTACGTTGTCGAATTTGCTATCAGTCTTTTGAGGACAATGTTGTGGTAGATAAATTGCAACGGTCAAGTCGAAGTGTAATAACAACTGCTCTTGGGTACTCACGCGAACATAGGACTGATGCAAAGACCAGAAACTCAGAAGTTATCAACAGTCACGTAGAAAGTAATATTCACGCTGCATCCACACAGTATCAGCGATTGAAAACAGTTTATCAATTGAGATAAGAATTGGATAAGGATTTAGAGAAAACAGATGGTCCACAGAGATTTTTTTGGCAACAGATAACGTAGTGAGCGTACTTCATTTAGTGAAGTTGGGTGCTGGCCTTACGCATATAACAAATCATTTCAACTATTTGCGCAAGCTGAAAGCATGGGTAGGAAATCTTCCAAGAGGTAAAAAAAATCTCAGTCATCAAAAATTTCGTTCCATGAAAAAAATTTCGTTCCGTAGGGGCGGGGGGGGGGAGG